>Ga0115005_10004981_pt1 | contig 10506 bp, 6 predicted proteins | sample ArcOceMetagenome_FD_87163 | JGI IMG/M metagenome (GOLD analysis project Ga0115005, IMG submission 87163) | Marine eukaryotic phytoplankton communities from Arctic Ocean - Arctic Ocean - Greenland ARC118M Metagenome | ecosystem: Environmental > Aquatic > Marine > Oceanic | place: Arctic Ocean...
GACTTAGGAAACACTGCCGCTAAGGATGCTTTAACGTCTTATGTTAAAGACAACAACATGCCTCTAACGCAAGTACGTGATGGTGTAACTTATCACTTAACGGGAGGTAGCGAAACTTTTAATGACATGTTACACGGAAGAGAACGTGATGGTATCTGGCAAGACCAAGGGCCAGTAGGTACGTATTCAACAGTTTATGTAGATACAAGCCAAAGCATGTTCCAAGAAATAATAAACAACCCCGCAGTTAACTTTGCTGCTAACTTTGTTCCTTTTGGCACGGCTGTCTTGACTGCCGCTAAAGCTGCTAACGGTCAGACACTCCACGGTACAGATTACCTAAGTGCGGGCGTGTCCGCTGCAAAAGGTTTAGGCATGTTGCAAGCTCCGGTAAACGAAGCAGCCGCAGCAGACGCAGGTACAGCAGCAATGCAGGCAGCAGACGTAGCAGGGCTATCTAACGAAGCAGCAATGGCAGCAGGCACAGCAGCACAAACAGCAGCAACAACAGGCCAAGGGTTTACCCTTTTCGGCAAAGCTCTTTCATATAACCAATCAGTAGGCTTGTTAACAGCAGCGGCCACAGGTGATCCTAAGTCTGCTCTTGTCTCTATATATGGTGGAGACCTTATTAAAGGAGGATTAAACAAAGCAGGTGTTACCTCAGACGCTTTGGCTAAAGTTGGTATCCCTGCTGCCGCATTTGAAGCGGGTCTTCAAAAGACTGTTGAGAAAGTAGCAGCAGGTGAAGAGCTTGACAATGCCCTTGCTTATGGCTTTGTTGATTACGCTAGAGAAGGTGGCTTAAAAAATCTCTTTGATATGCCTGAATCAGATATTTCTTTTGCGGGCATTGAAGATTTAGTTAGAGACATTGTCAGACCTATAGGTTCTGCGGCTACAGACCTTGCACACTTAGTTGAGGATAACACTGAGGGTTTAGAAGAGTTTGTTAGAAAAGGTTTATCTGAGTTTGACAATGCTGTTATACAGCCTACAGGTGAGTTCCTCTCAGACTTAGATACAGAAGCTAGAGAACAACTAACTAAGCTAGATAAAGGCTTATACGATATACAGTCACCCTTTAGTAATCCCGAAATAGACCTACCTAGCTTAGACCTCCCTAGATTAGACCTACCTAGCTTTAGCATGGGTGGAGGTATGCTTCTTTCAGGCGCATCTGGTGGTACAGCTACAACAGGTAAGATATTTGAAGATGAACTATTTAAATTTAAGAACAAGATAGAACTAACAGAGTTTGGCCCACTTAACAGAGAACAAGAAGTAGACATAGGAGATTTTTTAACATCTCCGTTTGAGTCTGTATTTACAACATCACAAAGGTTTGCACAATGACATACTTACAGCTAGTTAATAGCGTACTACGAAGACTACGTGAAGACGAAGTAACGACTGTCTCAGCTAACAGTTACTCTAAGCTTATTGGCGAGTACGTTAATGACGCTAAACGCACAGTAGAGGATGCGTGGGACTGGACAGCTTTACGTGACACGCTTACAGTTACTACTCAAGCTGACGTTTTTAATTACATCCTAGTCGGCTCACAAAACAGGATGAAAATCTTAGACGTTATTAACGACACTTCTAACTTCTTTGTTCAATATCAGACTTCACGTTGGTTTGATCGGGCTTACCTTACACAAGGCAGTGTGCCTGTAGGAACACCCCAATATTATAGCTTTAATGGCGTAAGTGCTAGTGGCGATAACGGTGTAGATTTATATCCAAAGCCTGACGCTGCCTACACTGTACGCTTTAATGTTGTACTACGTACAGATGAGTTTCCTACTGATGCTACAAATATGCTTATACCGTCAGCCCCTGTTGTGCAGTTGGCAACAGCACTGGCAGCAAGAGAGCGAGGAGAAACTGGTGGCACATCAGCAGCAGAGATGTTTGCAATAGCAGACAGCACGTTAGCAGACGCTGTTGCTATGGACGCTTCTCAACACCCTGAAGAAACTATTTGGTATTCTTAAATGGCTCAACAACTACAGAACATTACAGTAGCGGCTCCAGGATTTGCGGGCCTAAACACACAAGACTCTCCCATAGGGATTGATCCTTCTTTTGCTGCTGTTGCAGACAACTGTGTTATTGATAAGCTAGGTCGCATAGGTGCGCGTAAAGGTTGGACTGCTGTTTCTACTAATGGTGCTACTGTTCTAGGTAGTAGCCGTGGGATAGAAACAGTCTTTGAATTTGTAGACAGAAGCGGTGACAAAGTTGTTATTTCTGCGGGCAACAATAAAATATTTAAAGGCACAACAACTCTAGTTGATATTACACCCGCAGGTTACACGCCCACAGGCAATAATTGGAAGTGTGTAAACTTTAACAATCATGTGCATATGGTTCAACGGGGGCATGTTTCATTAATCGGTAGCGATGAGAGTGGTTCATTTGTCTTAGAAGTTATTACAGCACACTCACACTACACAGGCACTATGCCTTTAGCTAATGAAGCGTTAGCTGCTTATGGCAAGCTTTGGGTAGCTGATATTATAGGCAACAAGCACACAGTCTATTGGAGTGATACGCTTAACGGTGGTGGTTGGACAGGGGGTGCTTCAGGTTCCTTAGACCTTACACTGGTGTGGCCTACGGGCAATGACGAGGTAGTGTCGTTAGTTGCACACAACGGCTTCTTGTTTATCTTTGGAAAGAAGTCTATTGTTATTTATACAGGTGCGTCTTCTCCTGCTACTATGACCTTACATGATACCATAGAGGGCGTAGGTTGTATTGCTAGAGATTCGGTACAGCACACAGGAACGGATGTGTTGTTCTTGTCTAGCTCTGGCTTGAAAACTGTAGGCAGGGTGATTCAAGAAAAGTCTGTACCGATGCGTGACATAAGCAAGAATGTACGCACTGATTTAATGACACAGGCTTTGGCACAGACTAACGCTATTAAATCTGTCTATAGTGCAGATGAAGCTTTCTACTTATTGACACTTCCTGATAGCAACACGGTCTATTGTTTTGATATGCGTAGACAGTTAGAGGATGGTTCGTTTAGGGCAACTACTTGGTCTGGTATAAACCCACTATCTTTAGATGTCTTGGAAGATGGTTCTATATACATTGGTATTTCTTCAGGCGTTGTTAAGTACACAGGCTATGTGGACGGCACTGAGCTTTATCAGATGAGATACTTTAGCAACCCTATGGACTTTGGTAACGCTTCTAACTTAAAGTTTTTAAAGAAGTTTAACATAACTATTATAGGTGGACAGGCTACTACAGCTACGCTTAACTGGGGTTATGATTACAGCACTGATTACACTAAGCAAGTTCTTGTTTTTACTTCTGCTGCGGCAAGTGCTGAGTACGGCATAGCTGAGTATAACATAGCTCAATATGTAGCAGGAGGAACTATTAACACACCTAAAGTTAACACCAGTGGCAGTGGCGAGATAGTGACTATCGGCATTGAAGCAGAAATAAATGGTTCAGACTTTTCTATTCAGAAGATTGACATACACGCTCTACTAGGGAGACTTATCTAATGTCCAACTACACAAAGACTACTAACTTCGCGGCTAAAGATGCTCTCAGTTCGGGTGATGCTAACAAGATTGTTAAAGGTACAGAAATCGACACAGAGTATAATAACATTGCAACAGCCAGTGCTACGAAAGCCAACACTGCTGGCCCTACTTTTACAGGTACGCTCACAGCAGCGACTGTAACAGTGACGGGTATTCTAACGGCTGACACAATTACTGGAGGAGCATACTAATGGCTCAACAATTTGATACTAACGGAATGCCAGTGCTAGGTTTTGACTCTTCGGGGATATGGAACCAACCAAATGACGGTAGGTCTTATCGTCAAGGTGGCTCAGTGCCTCTACCTAACTCTAGCAACAACCCCTTAACACTGCCTACAGCACCCTCTACTGGCCCTAGCAACGCTGCCGCATACGGTGGCCTAGCTTTGGGCGGCTTGCTTTCAGGAGACTTGACAGGGGCTTTACAAGGAGCCTCAGGTTACTACGCAGGACAGGAAGGTATTGAAGGAGCGTTGGGCGCAGGTACAACAGGCTTTAACTTATCTGAACAGCTAGGTAAACGAGCTTTTGACTCTACGCAGTTTAAACCTTTTGGTGTTACCTCTAACCTTGCTAACGTACAAGCAGGCCCAACAGGAAACATTGATGTTAACTTGAACCCGCAACAACAGGCTATGCAGAATCAGTTAATGGGTCAAGCAGGGGGTTTCTTTAATCAGGTAGGTCAAGACCCCGCACAGGCACAGGCAGCCTTATATGAGCAGATGAGGGGGATACAACGCCCTGACGAACAACGACAGCGTTTAGCACTAGAAGAGCGTATGCTTTCACAAGGTCGCTTAGGTATATCCTCTGATGCTTATGGTGGTTCTTCTCCTGAATTGTTAGCGCAAGAGACTGCTATTCAGGAATCTATGGCAAGGGCTAACTTAGGTGCGCGTCAACAGGCATTGTCTGAACAGTCACAAGCCGCTACGTTAGGTGGTCTACTACAGGGGTTTGGTTATCAACCGCAACAGCAGGCTCTTAACATGTTTGGATCGGGTGTATCAACGGCTGAGTTGGCTCAACGTGGTCAACAACGTGGTGCGGAACTACAAGCTCTTGCGGGTAGCCAAGGTGTTGAAAGTTACATGACAGGTGCTAACATGGCTAACATGTTACAGCAGCAGCAGATGCAGGGTCTAATGTCAAGTGCCTTTGGACAAGCACCCACTATGCAAGATCAGTTAATAAACAGGTATTTAAATCCTGATGGTGGTATGTTGACTAATGAGGGTGGTATTTTTAACCAAGGTCTTAACTATTTACGTGACAAGTTTGGTAGTAGCTCTTCTTCTTCTTCTCCATATTTCTCTGCGCCTAGCACTGGTATGGACAGTTGGTTAGGCGGTTCTAACTTTTATGATAGCATTAAGCCACAGCAAAACATTGATGCAAACGGTTTTAATCAGACTGCTTTTAACTCGTTTGTGCCACAGCAAGACATTGATGAAAGCGGTTTTAATCAGTCTGCGTTTAACGCTGCACTAGGTCTTTAAGGAGAAACAACAATGGCATTAGATATAGCAGGTATGTTAACAGGGGTGTCTAACCAACCCGTAAACCCAAACCTCAGTGTTGAGCAACAGCAGTTAGCTATGGGTGCTAACGCTACAAGAATGATGCAGGGTGGCATGGAAAGCATGAGGCGTAGTGCAGGTGGTGCAGCGCCTATGGCAGAGCAACTACAGATGGCTATGGGTTCTCTTAATCTAGGGACTGTCAAAGGTCTTCAGGCTCTTGGTAAGATGCAACAAATTCGTGGAGACATGGCAGGTGCTGCTCAGACTGCTTCGCAGATTAAGGCTATGCAGGAGAAAGAAACTTCTGAACAATCTTTGCAAGAAAGGCGAGCTAATTTTATACCTTTTTTAGCTAAAGAATACCCTAATTTAGTAAGCCTAGCTCAAGGTGCAAATCCAGTAGTAACACCTGAAAACTATAAAAACTTTACAGATAAAGCAGATTCTTTAACTCCTGATCAAAAAAACTGGATGCTTGCTCGAAAGCAGGGTGATAAACGTAATTTTACTGAGTGGAAAGACAGAAACGTAGCTGATCAATCTGCTAGTTTAACTAAAGAAACAAAAAACTACAACGCAGCAGTAGCTCAGGGTTATCCGGGTACTCAGTTAGAGTTTATGGATAGAAACGTGACAACAAACTCAGTTGCTGCTACACAGCAACAAAAACACCTTGCTCAGATTAATAGAGAATCGGGCAAAGCCCCTATACTATTGTCTGATTATTTAAAGAGTATTGAAACGAAAGTCAGCGGAGGAGAAGCTAAATATAATACATGGAAAACAGAGCTTGCGGAAGGCAACACAGATTTGTCTTATTTAGCTTGGAATCAAGAATTATCAGGTAAAACCACAGTATCTGAAAAACACGAAACCCGCACAGACGGTAAAGGGTTTTTAAGATATATAACAGGGCCAGATTCTGGGAAGCTTGTTTTTCCTGAAGTTGTAGAAACATTGTTGAAAGAAAAGGTAGAAAAAGAAACTGAAAATAAGGCAGTAAAAGAGAACACCGTAGCATGGTTAAAAAATCGGGGGAACAATGATCTTGCTTTAAGATTGGAGAAAGGTATTATTTCAGTGGCCGACGTTAATAATTTAGCTGAAGTTGATTCTCGTTTGTTGCTTGCTAGTAACGACCTTGTATCAGACGCATTAGCTTACAATAACGAATCAAATAAGGCTACAGACATTTTATTAGACTTTAACGAGTTAGTAAATCCTGGAGGCACGCTTGAGCAAATGGCAAGAGACGCTAAGAAATGGGCGGGACAGGGTGGGTACGAGACCGTAGTAGCTTATTCTGTGCGAGAACTAACAATCAAAGAAGCAAACGCTTTAGCTCCCACAGGCCCACAATCAGATGCTGACATTATAAGATCAGATAGCGCGATTCCTTCGTTTAAAGACGGGCCTGAAGTTATGCGGTCTTGGTTGCTAGGAAGGGCTAAAAAGAATGCTTTGGGTGCTGCTCAGAAAGCTGCACAGGCTTCGGCTATACAGTCTGGAAACATAGCTACCTTTTACCAAGAGTGGCAACAAAACATTAACAATCCACAGTTTAGGGAAAAAATATATAGAGATTACGGTGTTCCTGTGTCTTCTACTGTCCGCAGAAAAGTAATAAACGCAAGTAACTCTAGTATAGGAGCAAAAAACCAATGAGCAGGACTTTAATTTTAGATAGTGCTACAACTATTGAAGGAATATCCGACACAGCTTCTAACGATGATATCTCTACATACTTAGTGCAGCAAGGTTACACAGTCCCCGATAACCTTGATAATTTGTTGTTTAACACGGAAGAATCTAAATTAGCGAGGGAAGAGGCTTTAGACGGTCTTGTCGAGTTTGATCCTAACATCGCTACAGGCGCTGACTGGGTTAGAACAACTATGGAGATAGGGCCAGCAATGGCTGCGTCTATACCCGCTGCTGCTAGGGCGGGGCAGTTTGCTTCTAATGTAACTTTAGTTGCAACAGGTAACCCCGTTATGGCAGGAGCGGCAGGGTTACTGAGTGGTCTTGCTGCTTCAGCCGCTGTAACGTGGCCTCTAGTATCTACAGGTCGTTATAGTGGAGAAGCGGCAGAGGCATATTTAGAAGGCAGGGAGTTTGATCATGATGAAGCGTTTGCTCATGCTGTAGACGCTGCTAACACTGCTGTAATTGCAGATACTGTCTTTGGAGCGGGTTTTGCAGCGGCAGGTAAGACTTATAGAGTTGGGAAAACAGCAGTCATGGGTAAATCGGGACTAGCTGATGACCAAATTGATCTAGTTAAAGAAGTTCAAAAAGAGCTTAGAGAGCTTGATTCTACACTTATGCCTCATCAGTTAGAGCCTAGTCGTTTTGGAGCTACGTTAACGTCTAAAATTGCTAAAGTTTCTATGATTACGCAAGGAACTGTAACAAAACTTTTACAAAGTTATGACGATTATATGGGGTTACAAACTAAGCATATAATATCTATGTTCAAAGGAGGCACTCCTAAAGAGCAGGGAAAGGTTCTCCAGAGTTTAATAGTACAAACTGACAACGCTATTGATGCTATTGTGGCTCCTATGTATGCTGCAATATCGGCATCAGGCAGTAAAATTCTGGTGCGTAGTCGTGAAGTAGGACAAGAAGCGGCTGCGGTTCTTAAACATCAGTACAGAGATGATCCAAAATTAATCAAAGATAAGTTTGTTCCTCAGTTTGTTTATCCTGACGGGGTACAGAGAGCCATAAAAAGTTTAGAGGGCTTACCTAGTGATTTAACTTTCCAAGAGGCACATAAAAGACTATCTAGCATTAAAGGCCAAATTCACGATCTTAATCGAGGCACAACGCCTAATAAGGGCTTGCTTGAGGTATTAGACGCACATAAGAAAGTGCTAGAAGACACTATGGATAGCGCAGCTACTAAGCTTGACCCTTCTTTAAAGAAACAATATTCTAAAGTAACAGATTATTACAGGGAAGGGCAGAAAGTAGTCACTGCTAGTTATCTGAAACAAGCTTTGGACGTATTAGACCCAACAGAAATCGGAGCAATCTTAACACAAGGTGGTCGAAGCGTTGGTCTAGAACAGATTCAAGCTTTAAAAAAGTTAGCTGCAAAAACACAACAAGAGCTACCTTCTGCTTTTTTAGAGACTGCTGCGGGAAAGAAGTTATCTAAAGAACTAGGCTCCACAGACCCTATGGAGGGCATACGAAAGGGATTTTTAGAATCTATTCTTAAAGAAGGAGGCGAAGGTGGTGTTAAATCAGTAGAGTCTTTACGGAAAAAACTAGCAGACCCTCAATTTAAAGAAACCTTTAACGCTTTGTTTAGCAGCACTGCCATAGGAGAAAAAGTCCAAGTTATGTTTGATAAGTTAGACATTTTACAAAGGGCTTCTGGAGGATCAGGGGCAGGTTTTCAGTTGAGCATAGCTAGTCGAGAAATAGGCGCTATGACTCAACCACAGCCTATTGTTGATAAGTTAATAAATATACTTCCAGGTTTTGTAGCCAAACGTAACCTGTCTGTTAAAAAAGCTGACGAAATGATTAATATGATATCAGCCGCTACAGCAGCGCAAAAAGCGGGTAAAACACTGCCACTTTCTTTCGACAAAATGCTTAACAACTTATTAACGGGCTTGGTTGTTAGTAAGGTTGCTACAGCAGCGTCTACAGAGCCTATGTCAGACGAAGTTAAAAAAAGACAAGAAGGATTAATGACAGGAGCAATGCAACAGTAACAAAAAAGCCCTATAGAGTTGTCTCTATAGGGCTTTTGCACCTTGTAGCATACATTGTAAACTATACGCTACACTATCTCACAGGCTCCACCGACACACGCTAACTCTTGTGACCCAGTGGTGTTGTCTTCCATCTCAAAGTTTCCTAGGTCTTCCCAGTCCACACCAACAGGCATAGCCGCACACAACTCTTCATACTTCTCTGCGGTTATGTCCTCATACGGAGCTTGCTGATATATATGATCGGAATACGGCAACAAACTTATACCGCTACAGAGATCAAAGTTTTCCCATATCCACTGTGCTATTTGCAGGAACTCGCTGTCTGTGTAATAAACTGTAATGGATGGTTTATGTTCACACCAATGGTTCTGGTAAGCTTTCCAAAGTTTTAGCTGCTGCATAGCACCTACTTCGCTGACAGTGGTACACTTCTCAGGAGCTTTGACAGGGAAGCTAAAGACCTGAGAAGACTCTGAGTATATATCCTGCTCTACTGGGAATCCTTTTCCTTCCATAAAGACTGCAAGCGGGTCTTTCTTATCGCTACGTACTCTGCGAATATAATGCTTAGAGAACCTAGGATGTATGCCACTAGCAGAGTCAACAAGCTGAGACACAGTACCAGACGGCTTAACACATGTAATAGCAGCAGACTGAGCAATGCCAAGCTTCTCAGCCCATTCCTTGTTAGTATCCACAGCAACATCTCTTACTTCCTCTAACCACTTCGCTAAGTCCTTAGACTCTCCCTTGCCTAACAGCCAATGATCCATGATACCCGTCATGCTAACGCCCAGTAGAGCCTCTTCCGCTGTGTTCTTCTTCCATACACTACGTAGGTATCTAAAGTCCGTTAGCGTGGCTTGTAGTGTGCCTATGATCGCTGCTATACGTGCCTTCTTCTTCAGTGTCTCCAGTGTGTCATCAGCGCGTACAACAATCTCCGATAAATTGCAAAACTCGTTACTGCGTAAAATTATTTCCGAACATGGATTAGTTCCAAAATCCTGGTCAGCATCCCTACGTCCATTCCTAGCTGCTATCTTCTGTGCTGCTACACGACTGAAGATACCACGCTCACCTGCCTTAGACTCGTATATGTTCTGCATCTCTCCTAAGAAAGACTCAAAGTCAGGCTTCTCTGTGTAAGCCACGCTGTTGTTAGCAAGCCTACGCTGCCCCTCTAAGTCACCCCAGTTACCTGACTTAGCCTTTGCCATGCGTGGGTCAGACAGGTTAGACAGGCTGATCAAGGCAGACCTACGTACACCACCTACAACTACAATGTCAGCTATCTTGCACACAACATCGTGACACTCAAGGGATGTCAGCTTGCGCCCTGCTGCCTTGGTAAACGCTGAGACACAGAAGTTAAACAGGTCAATCAAAGGCTCTGGGCCTGACGCTCTACCACCAAAGGTCTTGAGTCTAGCACCTGACAGTCTAACCCTACTCATGTCCCACTGTGGTATCTTGCCTGCATACAGCATAGCGATCAACTCACGGAAGGCAGAAGCCCAACCAACCTTGCTGTCACTAACGACAATAACACTGTCAGTCTTGTGGAATGTCTCTGCTACGACAGGTAGCTTGGTTATGAAGTTACGTTCAACACTGAAGCCTACACCTGTGCCGCACATGAGAACATACATAAGCTCGTCAAAGC
>Ga0115005_10004983_pt1 | contig 10502 bp, 21 predicted proteins | sample ArcOceMetagenome_FD_87163 | JGI IMG/M metagenome (GOLD analysis project Ga0115005, IMG submission 87163) | Marine eukaryotic phytoplankton communities from Arctic Ocean - Arctic Ocean - Greenland ARC118M Metagenome | ecosystem: Environmental > Aquatic > Marine > Oceanic | place: Arctic Ocean...
AATACCTTTCAAATTTGACTTCTTCATAAGGCTTTCGTACTGATGAGACATCAGATGAGATTGCACTTGTGACATAAAGTCCATGACAACCACCACTACGATTAATAGTGAGGTACCACCGAAGTAGAAGGGCACATCGGCCGCCACCACCAAGAATTGGGGGAGCAATGATACAGCAGTTATGTATAAAGCGCCAAATAAAGTTAATCGACCTAACACACCATCAACATATTGGGCGGTTTGTAGTCCTGGACGGATACCAGGGATAAATGCCCCAGATTTCTTAAGGTTCTCCGATATGTCCTTGCTATTAAACATCAAGGCCGTATAGAAGTAGCAGAAGAAGATAACCGCTAGAGAAAACAAAATCAGGTATAAAGGCTGGCTCGGCCCAAGGGCCAAAGACACATCTTGTAACCATTCCATACCTTCAGTACGACCAAACCACTGACCGATTGAAGCCGGAAACAGTAGAATAGAAGAGGCGAAGATAGGTGGAATCACACCTGCCATGTTAATTTTAAGTGGTAAGTGACTGCTTTGAGCCGCAAAAACTTTGCGACCTTGCTGACGCTTAGCGTAATTGATTGCGATACGACGTTGTCCACGTTCAACGAACACAACGAACGCAACAATCAATACTGCAAGTACGGCAATGGCTAACAACAATGCGATGTTAGTATCACCCTGACGAGCAGATTCAAAAGATTGACCGATGGCACCAGGCAAGCCTGCAACAATACCGGCAAAAATCAGGAGCGAGATACCGTTACCGATACCGCGCTCAGTCACTTGTTCGCCTAACCACATTAAGAATACAGCACCACATACAAATGATGAGACCGCTGTTAAGTAATAAAGTGGCGAAGCGTCAAATGATATACCTTGACTAGCCAAGCCTGCGGATACACCGAAGCCTTGGACTAGCGCCAACAGCACAGTGCCGTAGCGAGTATATTGACTGATTTTACGACGACCAGCTTCACCCTCTTTTTTGAGGGCTTCAAGATGCGGGCTCACCGCCGTTAATAGCTGCATGATAATCGATGCAGAAATATACGGCATGATACCTAACGCGAAAATCGACATACGTTCCAGAGCACCACCAGAGAACATGTTGAACATGCTCAAAATGGTGCCTTGGTTCTGTTCGAATAACGCTGCTAGACGATCAGGATTGATACCGGGTACCGGAATATGAGCGCCGATACGGTATACGACAATCGCAATGATAACGAATTTGATACGAGACCAAAGTTCGCCGAGTCCTTGCGGTGCCATACCTGTTGGTAGTGAGCCTTGCTTAGCCATCTAAAATGGTCCTTATTCTTCGATTTTACCGCCAGCGGCTTCAATTGCAGCTTGTGCACCTTTGGTCACTTTAAGACCTTTAACGGTTACAGCTTTATTGATTTCGCCAGATAGAATCACACGTGCACGCTTGATTTTGTCACCGATGATATCGGCTTTTTTCAATGCGTCTAGGTCAACTACGTCCACACCGGCTGCTGCTAATTCGTTAAGACGAATTTCAGCAACGTATTGTGCTTGACGTGAAGTAAAACCAAATTTTGGTAGACGACGCTGTAAAGGCATCTGACCACCCTCGAAACCAGGCTTCACGCGGCCGCCTGAACGAGATTTCTGACCTTTATGACCACGTCCGCCAGTCTTTCCTAAGCCGCTACCGATACCACGGCCAACACGCTTGCTAGAAGGACGAGAACCTGGTGCTGGGCTAAGAGTATTAAGTTTCATATTACTCTGCCTCCACTTTCACCATGTAGTAAACCTTGTTGATCATGCCGCGAACCGCGTCAGTATCTTCAAGTTCTACTGTGTGACCAATACGGCGAAGTCCTAAGCCTTTCATCGTAGCGATGTGCTTAGGTAGCTTGCCAATAGTACTGCGAGTTTGTGTTACTTTAACTTTTGCCATGTCGGATTACCCCAGAATTTCTTCTACAGATTTACCGCGCTTGGCAGCTATCTGTTCAGGACTACGCATTTCACGAAGACCATTCACAGTAGCACGTACAACGTTCACCGGATTGGTTGAGCCGTAGCACTTCGCTAACACGTTATGAACACCTACGATTTCAAGTACGGCACGCATTGCGCCACCGGCAATAATACCAGTACCTTGAGATGCAGGCTGCATGTACACTTTAGAAGCACCGTGACGGGCTTTTACTGGGTACTGCAACGTGTCGCCATCAAGCTGTACAGTGATCATGTTACGCTTTGCTTGTTCCATTGCTTTTTGAATAGCAGTTGGAACTTCACGTGCTTTACCACGACCGAAACCTACTTTGCCTTTACCATCGCCCACTACGGTTAACGCAGTGAAACCGAAGATACGGCCACCTTTTACTACTTTTGCAACGCGGTTGACCTGTACCAGTTTTTCCTGGAGATCACCTTCGCCATTGCGTTCTACACGTTCATTTGCCATGTTTCCGCCCCTTAGAATTCCAAGCCGCCTTCACGGGCCGCATCAGCTAAAGCTTTTAGACGACCGTGGTATTTAAAACCAGAGCGATCAAAAGCTACCTTTTTGATGCCTTTAGCAATCGCACGCTCAGCAATAAGCTGGCCTACTTTTGCTGCGGCTTCAGCATTACCGGTTTTACCTTCACGTAGATCTTTCTCTACAGTAGAAGCGGTTGCTAAAACTTCGGCACCATTGGACGAAATAATCTGAGCGTAAATATGACGTGGAGTACGGTTCACACACAGACGGGTCACACCTAGTTCGCGCATCTTGATGCGAGAACGGCGAGCACGACGAATACGCGCTATTTTCTTCTCGTTCATGATCTAAACCCTATTTCTTCTTGGCTTCTTTACGACGTACATTTTCGTCAGCATAACGAACACCTTTACCTTTATAAGGCTCTGGTGGACGGTAACCGCGAATCTCCGCTGCAACTTGACCTACTTGTTGTTTATCCAAACCTTTGATAACAATCTCAGTTTGAGTAGGTGTTTCAGCAGTAACGCCTTCTGGAAGCTCATAATCAACAGGGTGAGAAAAACCTAGCGTTAGATTCAAGGTTGAACCTGTTGCTTTTGCACGGTAACCAACACCTTGCAAAATAAGTTTCTTTTCAAAACCCTGACTAACACCAGTCACCATATTGTTGACCAATGAACGGAATGTACCTGCTAATGCATTAGACTTTTTATCACCATTAGCTGGTGCAAAAGTTAATACGTTATCTTCTTGCTTAATAGCTACAGAAGAGTGCAGATCTAAATCTAACGATCCTTGCTTACCTTTTACAGTGATCTGTGCGTCAGAAACTTTCACTTCAACGCCAGCTGGTAAGGTAACAGGAGCTTTTGCTACTCGAGACATCTCAAACTCCCCTTAGAATACCGTACAGATCACTTCACCACCGATACCAGCGGCACGGGCAGCACGATCGGTCATGATGCCTTTAGAAGTAGAAATAATTGCGATGCCAAGGCCCGCTTCTACTTTAGGCAGTTCTGTGTTCGCCTTGTAAGTACGAAGACCTGGACGAGAAACACGCTTGATGCTCTCAATTACAGGCTTACCTTCGTAATACTTAAGGTCGATGTTTAATACCGGTTTAACGTCTCCGTCAACCTTAAAATCTGCAATGTAACCTTCGCTCTTTAGAACTTCAGCTACAGACGCCTTCACTTTGGAAGAAGGCATTGCAACAGTGGCTTTACCAGCGCCCTGCGCATTGCGAATACGAGTAATCATATCCGCCAAAGTATCTTGCATACTCATGCTTTAACCTCTCTGTTGTGCAGCGACCCTCAATCTCCAACCCGAAAGCTGGAGATGAAAGGGAAATGCTTACCAACTGGCCTTTTTAAGACCTGGGATGTTGCCCATCATGCCTTGCTCGCGAATCATAATACGAGAAAGCTTGAATTTACGGTACACGCCATGTGGGCGGCCCGTCATTTGACAACGGTTTTGTAAGCGGCTCTTTGAAGAGTCACGTGGCAATTTCTGTAGCGCCATTTGCGCATTCCATACATCTTCTTCAGAAGATTCATGGTTTTTGATAATTGCTACTAACGCTTCACGCTTTTCAGCGTACTTAGCCACTAGTTTTTCGCGCTTCAGCTCGCGCTGTTTCATCGAAATCTTAGCCATAGTCTACTCCTTAGTTACGGAACGGGAAGTTCAGTGCACGAAGTAAAGCACGGCCTTCGTCGTTGGTACGCGCAGTAGTGGTCACAGTGATGTCTAGACCACGAACTTTATCCACTTTATCGTATTCGATTTCAGGGAAAATGATCTGCTCTTTAACACCCATGCTGTAGTTACCACGGCCATCGAACGATTTACCGTTCAAGCCACGGAAGTCACGTACACGCGGAAGGGCGATGTCAACCAAGCGATCCATGAACTCCCACATGCGGTCTGCACGTAGCGTCACTTTACAGCCGATTGGCCAGCCTTCACGAACTTTAAAGCCGGCTACTGATTTACGAGCCTTAGTTACAACTACTTTTTGACCAGATAGTTGTTCTAAGTCCGCTACAGCAGCGTCAACTTGTTTCTTATCACCGATGCCTTCACCAACACCCATATTTAGGGTGATCTTGGTTACTTTTGGCACTTCCATGATATTTTTGTAGCCAAATTCTTCTTGCAGCTTGGCTACCACTTCGCTTTTGTATAAATCTTTTAAACGAGACATTGTGGCACCCTTATGCGTCAACTTGTTCGCCAGTGGACTTGAATACACGAACTTTTTGTCCGTCTTCAAGCACTGAGAAACCAACACGATCTGCTTTGCCAGACTTAGGGTTAAAGATGGCTACGTTAGAAGCTTGAATACCGGCTTCTTTTTCAACGATGCCACCTGGTTGACCCAAGTATGGATTTGGCTTTTGGTGTTTCTTAATCATGTTAACACCGGCAACGATCAAACGACCGTTAGGAAGAACGCGGTTAACTTTACCGCGCTTGCCCTTGTCTTTACCGGCGATTACAACAACTTCATCTTCACGACGAATCTTTTTCATAACACGCCTCCTACAGTACTTCAGGAGCAAGTGATACGATCTTCATGTACTTTTCAGTACGAAGTTCGCGAGTCACTGGCCCGAATATACGAGTACCGATTGGTGCTTGGCTGGCGTTGAATAAAACCGCAGCGTTACCATCGAAACGGATCAAAGATCCATCTTGACGACGTACGCCCGCTTTAGTGCGAACAACAACAGCATCTAACACTTGACCTTTTTTAACCTTACCGCGAGGAATTGCTTCCTTAACAGTAACTTTAATAAGATCACCCACACGCGCGTAACGACGATGAGATCCGCCCAGTACTTTAATACACATTACGCGCTTTGCGCCGCTGTTATCAGCAACGTCTAGCATTGTTTGTGTCTGAATCATGGTCTATAGCTCCAATTATCTTCTCTGGGCCTACACCTTGGTTGCACGTTCGTCAACGCTTACCAACATCCAAGTTTTGGATTTTGATAGCGGACGACATTCACGGACAGAAACGGTATCGCCAATTTGGCATTCGTTCTGCTCATCATGCGCGTGCAGCTTAGTGGAGCGTTTAACAAACTTACCGTAGATTGGGTGCTTAACGCGACGCTCAATCAATACAGTAATGGTTTTGTCCATTTTGTCGCTAACGACCTTACCGGTAAGAGTACGTACATTCGCTTCAGCCATAATCATTCACCTGCTTTCTGGTTGATGATGGTTTTAACGCGCGCGATATCGCGACGCACTTCTTTTAGCAAATGGGTTTGACCTAGCTGGCCAGTCGCCTTTTGCATGCGGTATTTAAATTGGTCCGCTAACAAGCCTTTTAACTCAACATTGAGTTCGTCGGCAGATTTTTCACGTAAATCTTGTGCTTTCATCACATCACCGTCCGCGTAACAAATGTAGTTGAAACGGGTAGTTTGGCAGCCGCAAGTGTGAATGCTTCACGCGCTAGCTCTTCACTAACACCTTCCATCTCATAAAGGACACGACCTGGCTGAATCTGGCATACCCAGTATTCAACGTTACCCTTACCTTTACCTTGACGAACCTCAAGAGGTTTGCTGGTAATCGGCTTGTCTGGGAAGATACGAATCCAGATTTTACCACCACGTTTAATCTTACGGTTCATCGCACGACGAGCCGCTTCGATTTGACGAGCAGTGATGCGACCACGACCAGTAGCTTTAAGGCCGAACTCGCCAAAGCTAACTTTTGATCCTTTCGCAAGACCGCGGTTGCGGCCTTTCATCATTTTACGGAATTTTGTGCGTTTAGGTTGTAACATCGTCTACGCTCCCCTTACTTCGCTTGGCGTTGCTTTTTAGCACCGCCACTTTTAGCGCGGGCACGAACTTCATCGATACCACCTAGGATTTCGCCTTTGAAGATCCAAACTTTGATGCCGATAACACCATAAGTTGTGTGAGCTTCGTAAGTAGCGTAATCGATATCGGCACGTAGTGTATGCAAAGGTACACGACCTTCACGATACCACTCAGAGCGTGCAATCTCTGCACCGCCTAAACGACCACTAACCTGGATCTTGATACCTTCAGCACCACCGCGCATAGCGTTTTGTACTGCACGCTTCATGGCACGACGGAACATCACGCGACGCTCAAGCTGGCTAGCCACTGACTGACCAACTAGTTTTGCATCTAAATCCGGCTTGCGAATTTCTTCGATGTTCAGGTGAACGGGCACGCCCATCATTGCCGCTACGTCTTGACGTAGGCGATCAACGTCTTCACCTTTTTTACCAATCACGATACCTGGACGGGCAGTGTGAATGGTGATTTTTGCAGTTTGAGCTGGACGCTCAATTACCACTTTACTTACTGATGCTTTTTCAAGGCGCTTCTCAATAGTAGAGCGAACCTTGATATCAGTTAGCAGTTGATCTGCATATTTATCTTTGCCTGCATACCAAACAGAGTTGTGATCTTTGGTAATGCCCAGGCGTATACCTGTTGGATGTACTTTCTGACCCATGACCTAGACCTCTGCTACCTTAACGGTGATATGACATGTACGCTTTAGGATGCGATCAGCGCGTCCCTTCGCACGAGGGCGAATACGTTTCATAGTCATAGCTTCGTCAACAAAGATTGTTGAAACTTTCAGCTCGTCAACGTCAGCACCATCATTGTGCTCAGCGTTGGCAATTGCAGACTCAAGAACTTTCTTGATTAACTCTGCACCCTTTTTAGGGCTGAAAGATAAAATGTTTAAAGCTTCTGCTACAGATTTGCCGCGAATTTGATCGGCGACCAAACGGCCTTTCTGAGCAGACAAACGAGCGCTTTTTAATTTAGCGACTGTTTCCATCTCAATTACCTCTTGGCCTTTTTATCTGCAACATGACCTTTATAGGTACGAGTCGCGGCGAATTCGCCTAACTTGTGACCTACCATTTCTTCGCTTACTAACACAGGAACGTGTTGACGTCCGTTGTGTACAGCGATGGTCAATCCAACAAACTCAGGGAAAATAGTAGAACGGCGAGACCAAGTTTTAATTGGCTTGCGGTCACCTTTTTCTAGAGCGGTCTCAACTTTCGCCATCAAGTGATGATCAACGAAAGGACCTTTTTTCAATGAACGTGGCATCTAATTCACCCTATCCGTTATTTAGAACGACGACGGACAATCATATTGTCTGTACGCTTATTCTTACGAGTTTTATAACCCTTAGTTGGAACGCCCCAAGGTGTTACAGGATGACGGCCACCAGAAGTACGACCTTCACCACCACCGTGTGGGTGATCAACCGGGTTCATCGCTACACCACGGACAGTTGGGCGAACACCACGCCAGCGCTTAGCACCAGCTTTACCTAGTTGACGTAGGCTGTGCTCAGAGTTACTTACTTCGCCTAAAGTAGCGCGACAATCAGCAAGTATCTTACGCATTTCACCAGAGCGAAGACGTAGAGTAACGTATGGACCTTCTTTAGCGATCAGCTGAGCTGAAGTACCGGCAGAACGAGCCATTTGGCCGCCTTTACCTGGTTTCAGTTCAATGTTGTGAATTACGCTACCAAGAGGCATGTTGCGCACTGCCATAGTGCTACCTACCTTGATAGGCGCAGTTTCACCAGAAATAATCTGATCACCTGCGTTTAGGCCTTTAGGGGCCAAAATATAACGACGTTCACCATCGGCATAACAAACCAGTGCGATGTTTGCACTACGGTTTGGATCATATTCCAGACGCTCAACCTTGGCTGGGATACCATCTTTGTTACGCTTGAAGTCAACAATACGGTAAAGCTGCTTATGACCACCACCAACGTGACGGCTCGTAATGCGGCCGTTGTTGTTACGACCACCAGATTTACCCTGCTTCTCTACTAATGCAGAGTGCGGACGACCTTTGTGAAGATCTGCGTTAACAACCTTAACAACGTGACGGCGTCCGGCAGAAGTTGGCTTGGTTTTTACTAATGCCATCTTAACTACTCCTATTACTCGACGTCAGCGAAGTCAATGTCATGGCCATCGGCTAGACGAACATATGCTTTACGCACATCGTTACGCTTGCCCATACCACGCGCTGTACGCTTGGTTTTACCTTTAATGTTAAGCACTTGTACGTTACGAACTTTCACTTCGAACAATTGCTCAACAGCCGCTTTGATTTCTGGCTTGGTCGCATCAGGTGCTACACGGAAAACGAACTGGCCGTCTTTATCCGCTACAACTGTTGCTTTCTCAGAAATGTGAGGTCCAAGTAGAACTTTGTAGATACGCTCTTGGTTCATCCTAACATCTCCTCTACTTTCTTAAGCGCTGATACAGTAACCAGTACTTTTTCGAAAGAAACCAGACTTACTGGATCAACACCATTAGCCTCTGCAACAGCAACGTGTGGCACGTTACGAGACGCTAGGTACAAGTTCTTGCTGATTTCAGAATCAACGATAAGAACCTTGTCTAGATCCAGGCCAGCAAGTTTAGCTGTGAACGCTTTAGTTTTGTGGTCTTCCACATCAAAGCTATCAACGACTACTAAACGATCCTGACGAACAAGCTCAGACCAAATAGCCTGCATCGCTGCGCGATACATCTTTTTGTTTAGTTTTTGATCATAGTCACGTGGACGAGCAGCGAATGTTACGCCACCTGAACGCCAGATTGGACTACGAGAAGTACCAGCACGCGCGCGGCCAGTACCTTTTTGACGCCATGGCTTAGCACCACCACCGCTCACATCAGAACGGCTCTTTTGTGCTTTAGAACCTTGACGTGCGCCAGCTAGGTACGCTGTTACCAACTGATGAACTAGAGACTCGTTGTAATCACGAGCAAAAGCTGCATCAGAAACTGTAACAGTGGAACCACCTTGAACATTGATATCCATTGTTACTCCCCTTATCCGCGAGCTTTAATCGCTGGTTTAATGATCAATTGACCACCAGTCGCACCTGGAAGCGCGCCTTTAACCAGAATTAAGTTGCTTTCCGCGTCTACACGAACAATCTCAAGGTTTTGAGTTGTTACGCGCTCTGCGCCCATGTGGCCTGCCATCTTCTTGCCTTTCCAAACACGACCAGGTGTTTGACATTGACCGATAGAACCAGGTGCACGGTGAGAAAGAGAGTTACCGTGAGTCGCGTCTTGCATGGAGAAATTCCAGCGCTTAACACCACCTTGGAAACCTTTACCTTTTGATGTGCCAGTAACATCAACAACTTGACCCGCTTCAAAGCGAGCAACTGTTAACTCATCACCAACATTCAATTCCGCTACTTCATCAGTACGGAATTCTAACAATGCGTCACCCGCAGTTACATTTGCTTTAGCAAAGTGACCAGCAGCAGCTTTAGACACGCGAGATGCCTTCTTGCTACCTGCAGTTACTTGCACAGCGTTGTAGCCGTCAGTTTCTGTGGTTTTAACCTGAGCCACACGGTTAGGTGTGATTTCGATTACAGTAACTGGTACAGATGCGCCGTCTTCAGTAAATACGCGAGTCATACCCGCTTTTTTACCTACTAATCCAAGTGCCATTTTAATACCTCTTGTGTACGGGGCTGAATACCCACTATGGCCGCCCAAAAAGCGTTACACTAGAAAAAAGTTCTAGCTTCGTTTATTAAAGTTTTTGTCGAATTAACCTAGGCTAATTTGAACTTCAACACCCGCAGCAAGATCCAATTTCATAAGCGCGTCTACTGTTTTCTCAGTAGGCTCAACGATGTCGAGCATGCGCTTGTGTGTACGAATCTCATATTGATCGCGCGCGTCTTTGTTGACGTGCGGAGAAACCAATATAGTTAAACGCTCTTTACGTGTGGGCAGCGGTATAGGACCACGAACCTGTGCGCCAGTACGCTTAGCCGTCTCGACGATTTCTTGCGTAGACTGGTCTATCAGGCGATGGTCAAAGGCCTTCAGCCGAATACGAATTTTCTGGTTTTGCATAACCAAGAACTCCGATAATGAAACATAAATCCGCTTACCCCTATTTAAAGGGACGCGAATTGTAATCGC
>Ga0115005_10004985_pt1 | contig 10500 bp, 9 predicted proteins | sample ArcOceMetagenome_FD_87163 | JGI IMG/M metagenome (GOLD analysis project Ga0115005, IMG submission 87163) | Marine eukaryotic phytoplankton communities from Arctic Ocean - Arctic Ocean - Greenland ARC118M Metagenome | ecosystem: Environmental > Aquatic > Marine > Oceanic | place: Arctic Ocean...
ATCATGGATGAACCAACGAATCACATGGATATGGAAGCTATTGAAGCGTTAAATAATGCACTTAAATTGTACGAAGGAACATTAATTTTTGTCAGCCATGACAGAGAGTTTGTTTCAAGCTTAGCAACACGTGTTATCGATATTAAAGATAAAAAGTTAGTGAATTTCCAAGGTACACTAGACGAATATCTTGATAGCCAACTGCAAGCACAAAAAAGAGCTTAGTCCCTTTTTACTTGACTTAGTTTAGATTGCTTATTTTTAGGTTCAAAAGCGCCTTTATTGGCGTTTTTAAATTTCTAAATAAGCGTTTTCATCTTTACATATAAATAAATGAGTTAGCCCGAATTCAAAACGAGTGGGCTATACTCTTTATCTTTTTTGAATATAACTCTAGCGTTATGTTCACCTCAACTACTATCCCTAGGCCTATACATGATAAACAATGATATTCTTCGTCGCATAACCACAATACTTGATTTTGATGACGCAAAAATATGCTCTGTCTTTAAATTAAATGCGTGTGACATAACTACAGAGCAACTTGTTAGTTTTTTTACTGAAAAAGATGAAGAAACTTATGTTGAATTACTTGATGTAGAACTTGCCAGTTTCCTTAATGGTTTAATTGTTGAGAAAAGAGGCGCAAAAGAAGGGCCACAAGCAGTACCTGAAACTGTATTGAGTAATAACGCCATTTTTAATAAGTTAAAAATAGCCCTTTCTTTACATGCGGATGAAGTGATTGATACGCTTGAATTAGCAGAGTTGAGCTTAACAAAGTATGAGTTAAGTGCATTTTTCAGAAATATCAATAACAAGCATTACAGAGATTGTAGTGATGAAGTTTTATCGACCTTTATTAAAGGTTTGAAAATTAAGCTTCAAGGATAGTACCATGCCATTTTCGAAACTTGGATTAAGTGAACCTCTTTTAAAAGCGATTGCTGAGTTAAACTACAGCGAGCCAACGCCTATTCAGAAAAAAGCCATTCCTGTTATTTTATCTGACAAAAACCTTGTTGCAGCAGCGCAAACCGGTACAGGTAAAACAGCGAGTTTTGTTTTACCTATTCTTGAAAAACTTAATACAGATCGAAAATTACGTGGTAAACGCATAAGAGCATTGATCCTTACACCAACACGAGAACTTGCCGTACAAGTAGAGCAAAGTATTCGTGACTACGGTAAATATTTAAATGTTAGCTCTATGGCAATGTACGGCGGTATTGACATAGAACCTCAAAGACAAAAGCTCATTTGGGGCGTAGATATTGTTGTTGCCACTCCTGGTCGATTACTTGATATGGCTCATCAACGTGCCTTGCATTTTGATGAACTTGAAATGCTTGTTTTAGATGAAGCCGATAGAATGCTTGATATGGGGTTTATTGAAGATATTAATAAAATTATTGAACGTTTGCCGCTGGAACGTCAAAATTTATTATTTTCTGCGACTATTTCTGATGACGTTCGTACGTTATCAAAAAGAACCTTTAGTAATGCGACTGAAATTTCAATCGCCAATAATAGCGCATCAAAACCTAAAATTGACCAATGGTTAATAACAGTTGATAAAGGTAATAAGTCTGCATTACTTAGCCACTTAATTAATGAAGAAAAATGGGAACAAGCGCTCATTTTTATTGAAACAAAACATGGCGCCGCTAAACTTGTTAGTCAGTTAGAAAAACGTGGTATTAATGCTGAGTCTATTCATGGTGGAAGAACACAGGCGGTCAGAGAACACGTACTTAATGATTTTAAAGCGGGAAAAATTAAATTTTTAGTCGCTACAGGTATCGCTTCACGTGGCCTTGATATCGGCGAACTTACTCGAGTGGTTAATTACGACTTACCTGATCAAGTTGACGACTACATACACCGTATCGGGAGAACAGGTCGAGCTGGGGCATCTGGAGAGGCTGTTTCGTTTGTTGCAAAAGATAACTTTAGAAACCTTTGCGCAATAGAAAGCCGGTTAGGGCATGTTATTAAGCGTAAAGAGTTTGAAGGCTTTCCTGTTAAGAAAGTTGTGCCAGTTTCTATTTTAAATTATGTTACTAAAAATAAGCGTTAATCACGAGTCATTAATTTATTAAGGGTTAATTGCGCTTGTTTGGGGTGAGTTAAATCGATGATTTCAATCATTTCACATTCATCCCGGATCATTTCACTTATATTACTTGGATAATCACGACAGTCTTCTGGACGGTCTTCATAAATAGCACAGCTATACTTTACTTGCTCTGATGAATGTTGGTTTGGCATCTTTTCCAAAAAAGGGCATTGTGTTAACTGCTCGCCTGTTTCAGGGCTAAACCACAGTTTATCTTTTTTAACATATTGATGAATATGTGGTCGAAATATTTCCCACATTTCGATATCCACTACAGAAGCTTCAATACCTCCATCGCCGTATTTTATACAGCACTTTCCACATTGATTACAATCTTTCAATAGTTAAATTACTCGTTTAAGTGTTTAAGTGTTCAAGTAAAATTGTATCATGCTATATCACATAATAATGGGTATTAGCTTATCAATTATTACAGAGTTAAATTAGCCGTGACTAAGTGAATTTTTATTGCACCTTGTTAAGGTGTTCAATCCTAAGTATGCTCATTGACGATGAAAGATATCTATATGACGACAATAAACCTAGTTGAATGGGTAATAAGGTGAAAATAACAACGTGAAAAAGTCTATTTTAATAACAGGTTGCTCTAGTGGAATTGGTTTAGACGCAGCTTTAACATTATCGTCTAGAGGATATCAAGTTTTTGCAACCGCACGAAAGCAAGACGATGTGTTGATGCTAAAAAATAAGGGCTTACTCGCTTGTCAGCTCGATTTAACTCAAACTGAAAGTATCAAAAACGCTATTGAATTTGTCATTAATACTACAGGTGGGACTTTGGATTTCCTCTTTAATAACGGCGCGTATGGGCAGCCAGGGGCATTGGAGGATTTATCCACTCAAACACTTAAAGCCCAATTTGAAACCAATGTTTTTGGTTGGCATGAGCTTACGAAGCAAGTTATTCCTATCATGCGTAAACAGGGTCATGGACGAATTGTTCAATGTAGCTCTGTATTAGGTTTTGTCTCTATGGCTTATAGAGGTGCTTATAATGCCTCAAAGTATGCCATTGAAGGTTTAACTGATACGTTGAGGTTAGAGTTGAGAACAGCAAATATTTTGATGGTTTTATTACAACCGGGGCCTATCAATACTCAGTTTCGAGCGAATGCTTTATTGGCTTTTAAGGAAAATATTGGCGATTTAAAGAGTGTTCATCAAATACAGTATCAACATCAGCTAGAAAGACTGTCGAGTAAAACGTCGAATGCAAAATTTACTTTAGAACCAGCAGATGTTACCAAAGCATTGATACATGCATTAGAAAGTAAACGACCTAAGATAAGATATAGAATTACAGTGCCGACTAAACTATTTGCCGTATTTAAACGTATATTATCCGCTCGTTGGCTGGATAACCTTTTATCTAAAGGTTAATTCACCTAAATAAGTCAAATTAAAAATTAACAAATTCGACATACACTCATGATTTAAGGTAACTCTAATGAAAAAAACGACAAAAGTAGTTTGTACATTACTAGCCATATTTACCAGCTTTAGCATTTTAGCGACTGACTTAAAAGTGGGGGATGAAGCGCCCAACTTTAAATTACAGGCTACCAACGGTGACTATTATCAATTGAGCGATTATAAAGGTAAGCAAGCAGTAGTATTAGCTTGGTATCCTATGGCTAATACCCGTGGCTGTACTATTGAATGTAAATCATTAGTAGAGAAAGGACATTTAATTAGAGAGTTCAATGCTAGCTATTTTATGGCGAGTGTAGACCCGTTGGACAAGAACAGAGCTTTTGCAAAGAAAACGGGTGCAGACTTCCCTATGTTAAGTGATCCAACTAAAGAAACAGCCAAAGCATATGACGTTTTAAATATTATGCAAATGGCGAGTAGGGTAACGTTTTATGTCTCTAAAGAAGGAAAGATCGTTGAAATTGATGAAAATATCTCTCCAAAAACGGCTGCTGAAGATATAGCGATGCATTTAAAAACATTGAATATAGAGCCTGCCTTATCTAAATAAAGGCGTGTTTATCTAAAGCTCACTTAATGAGTTTAAATCACTAATAAGTGAGCTTTATTATTTGTCTAGTGAAATTCTTCACAAGCAATTAAGGTATTTTCAATTAAGCTGGCGACCGTCATTGGGCCTACACCGCCAGGTACAGGGGTAATGTGAGCTGCTTTGGTTTTCGCTATGTCGAAACCAATATCACCAACAAGTTTTCCATTGTCTAAACGGTTAATTCCCACATCAATGACAATAGCGCCTTCTTTAATCCACTCACCAGGAATGAACTCAGGTTTTCCTACGGCACACACCAATAAATCGGCGTTGCGTACTTTGTCTTCAAGATTCTTAGTAAATCGATGTGTCGTTGTTACTGTGCAACCAGCAAGTAACAACTCTAAAGTCATCGGTCGGCCAACAATGTTTGAAGCTCCAACAATAACCGCTTCTAAACCATGAGGGTTAACCCCGGTAGTTTCGATGAGTTTTATAATACCTTTAGGGGTACAAGGTCTCAATCCCGGTTGACGAAGCGCTAACTTACCGACATTAAAGGGGTGGAATCCATCAACATCTTTTAACGGATTGATATGTTCTATAATCAGATTAGCATCTAAACCTTTTGGTAAAGGTAGTTGAACTAAAATGCCATCAATATTAACGTCATTATTTAATTCATCAATTAACGTAAATAATTCTGCTTGTGTTGTTGTTGGCTCAAGATCATAAGAGCGAGAGAGGAAACCGACTTCTTCACAAGCTCTACGTTTACTTCCTACGTAAACTTGCGAAGCAGGATCCGAACCCACCAATATAACGGCTAACCCAGGAGGTCGAAGGCCATTTTTAATGCGTAGTGCTACTTTTTCTTTTACTGAGAGCCTGAGCTGCTGAGCAATGTGTTTACCGTCTATAAGAGTTGCTGTCATGATAGTTTCGATTAAATTAGTTAAATGTTGAAAAACGACGCCATTTTCGCATAAAAAGAGGGACTGTTATAGCAGACGTTAGTATAAATGTACTTTTATTAGGTAATTAATGGCCAAATTAATAGATTAAAAGTTAAAAGAACCATTTCACTTATGGTTATCTTATGTCATAAAGAAAAAATTTATTCAAAAGTGTAAGACTGTTATATTTATAAGCAATAAGTGGTGATTATCAAGCGTCTTGCTGTAAAAGTGAGCAAGCAGTTATTTTTTTAAAAAAAAGGTTTGACGGGGGTCAGGCAACTAGGTAATATCCGCACCCGTTGAAAGGCACATATTTAATGTATCTTTTAATGCAGTATATGTCGGTGATTAGCGCAGCTTGGTAGCGCACTTGGTTTGGGTCCAAGGGGTCGCAAGTTCGAATCTTGCATCACCGACCACTTTTTAATTATTATTACTTAATAACTTAAAAAGAAATTCTGTAGGTTAATGCGCCCTTAGCTCAGCTGGATAGAGCAACGCCCTTCTAAGGCGTGGGTCGCAGGTTCGACTCCTGCAGGGCGTACCATACAGTATTTACAATGGTGGCTATAGCTCAGTTGGTAGAGCCCCGGATTGTGATTCCGGTTGTCGAGGGTTCAAGTCCCTTTAGCCACCCCATTTTATCAAATAATGGCGTGAATGTTGTAAGAATAGAATAAATGTCGGTGATTAGCGCAGCTTGGTAGCGCACTTGGTTTGGGTCCAAGGGGTCGCAAGTTCGAATCTTGCATCACCGACCACTTCTCAATGAAACCTCCTTAATACTCTAAATTTCCTTTAATAAACTTTTCAAATATTTATAATGTATGCAGTTCCACTGCACTGCTACAATTTTAAATTATCTTCCTTAATATCGTTTTAATATCGTCTTAATTAGTTCTATCGTTCTATTTTTGTGCTTGTTTTACCATTATTTTTCAAAATAAGTTAAAAATAAGCCATTAAGGGGTCGACTCTTATATAAAGCATCGCTATAATTTCGCGTCATTATTTTAAAATCTTGGTTTTATTCTAAGCCTATTAAGTTTAATCTTATTCAGAGACTTAATAGCGATTGGTATTTATTTGGATTTTTCGGGCTTCTGTAGCATTGGTTATAGAGCTACAAACGTCACACTCTTTGGCTAATTTAAGCTGTGAAGTAGTTGTGTTATTGAAAGCGTTAATAAAACGCTAAGTTTTGAGGTATTAAAATGCAAGTTTCAGTAGAGACTACACAAGGTTTGGAACGTAAGTTAACTATTTCTGTTCCTGCAGAATCAGTAGATGTAGAAGTTAAAAACCGTCTTCGTCACATATCAAAAACCCAACGAATCAATGGTTTTCGTCCAGGTAAAGTTCCTGCGTCGGTTATCCAAAAGCGTTACGGTCAGTCAGTTCGTCAAGAGGTTGCTGGTGAGTTAATGCAGCGTAACTTTGTTGATGCAATTGTTGCAGAAAAAATGAACCCAGCGGGTCGTCCAAATTTTATTGCTAAAAGCAATGAAGACGGCAAAGCGTTAGAATTCGAAGCTACTTTTGAAATCTACCCTGACGTTACTTTAACTGGCTTAGAGTCAATTGCTGTTGAACGTCCTACCGTAGAAGTAACAGATGCTGATTTAGATGAAATGTTCACTACATTACAAAATCAACATAAAACATGGAAAGAAAACAAACGTAAAACTAAATCAGGTGACAAACTAACATTAGATTTTACTGGCCGTGTAGACGGTAGTGTTTTTGAAGGCGGAGAAGCAAAAGATTTTGAACTTGAATTAGGCGCTGGTCGTATGATCCCAGGTTTTGAAAAAGAAATCACAGGTATGAAAGTAGGCGAAGAAAAAACAATCAACGTTACCTTTCCTGAAGATTACCATGCTGAAAACCTTAAAGGTAAAGAAGCAGAGTTTGATATCGTTATTCATAAAACTGAAGGCCCAGTATTACCTACAGTTGATGAAGATTTTGCTAAATTATTTGGTGTTGAAGCAGGTGGCGTTGAAGCGTTACGCACTGAAGTAGGCACTAATATGACACGTGAATTAACGCAAGCGGTTAAAGCTAAAGTTAAAGAACAAGTTATTGAAGGCTTATTAGAAGCTAATGATATTGAAATTCCTAAAGCATTAATTACTCAAGAAATTGAAGTGTTACGTAAGCAAGCAATGCAACGTTTTGCGGGTCAAATGGATCCTAACAACATGCCAGAGCTTCCAAATGACATGTTTGAAGAACAAGCTAAACGTCGTGTTAAAGTTGGTTTGTTACTGGGTGAAGTGATCAAAATTAATGAATTGAAAGTTGACGAAAGCAAAGTTAACGAATTAATTGCCTCTGCTGCGTCTGCTTACGAAGATCCAAAAGAAGTTATTGAGTACTACGCAACAAATAAAGAGCTTAATCAACAAATGCAAAATGTTGCATTAGAAGAACAAGCTGTAGAATTGTTACTTGAAAGCGCAAAAGTTAAAAATAAGAAAGCTAGCTTTAAAGATATTATGAATCCAGAAGGAAAATAATTGCCGTTTGTTTAAATTTGCATCAGCTTATTGAAACAAATTTAAAATGGTAGACCTTTTAGATTGACTTTATGTCAAGCAATCGCTTAAATGGCTGGTATGGGGACATACGAGCCATTTTTTATATAGAAAGGAAATATATTTGTTTACTTCTAACAATAATTCTCAAAACATCACAAATACGACCGAAAGTGCTTTAGTGCCGATGGTTATTGAACAAACACCTAAGGGTGAACGTTCATTCGATATTTATTCAAGACTTTTAAAAGAGCGTGTTATTTTCTTATGTGGTCAAGTTGAAGATCACATGGCTAATTTGATTGTTGCTCAGTTATTGTTTCTTGAGTCGGAAAGCCCTGAAAAAGATATTTATTTATATATCAATTCACCCGGTGGTTCTGTAACTGCAGGTATGGCTATTTACGATACAATGAAATTCATCAAGCCAAATATCAGTACCGTGTGTATTGGTCAAGCGGCAAGTATGGGTGCATTTTTATTGTCAGGTGGCGAAAAAGGTAAACGTTATTGTTTACCTAATGCGCGTGTTATGATTCACCAGCCTCTTGGCGGTTTCCAAGGTCAAGCATCTGATTTCGAAATTCATGCCAAAGAAATTCTTTATATTAAAGAAAAATTAAATCGCTTAATGGCAGAGCATACAGGCCAGCCGTTAGATAAAGTTTCTCACGACACTGATAGAGATAATTTCTTAAGTGCAGAAAGTGCGGTTGAATATGGATTAGTTGACTCCATATTAGAAGAAAGACTAGATAAATAATGTCACATCTTTGTGAATAACATTGTGATCTACGTAATTTATGAAATACTTAACAGTATCTGTTTAGACATTAAAAGAATTAGAGGTTCCGTATGACCGATATTAAAAATGGTGACGGTGATAACGGCAAGCTTTTGTATTGTTCGTTTTGTGGCAAGAGTCAACATGAAGTTCGTAAACTAATTGCTGGTCCATCAGTATTTGTTTGTGATGAATGTGTTGAATTATGCAACGATATTATTCGTGAAGAAATAAAAGAAATTTCCCCGAAAGAAGAAAAAGAAAGCTTACCAACGCCTATCGAGATCCGTGAAAGTTTAGATGACTATGTTATAGGTCAAGATCACGCAAAAAAAGTATTAGCTGTAGCGGTTTATAATCATTATAAACGTTTACGCAATGGTGACTCTCATAACGGTATTGAGTTAAGTAAAAGTAATATATTACTTATTGGTCCAACGGGTAGTGGTAAAACGTTACTTGCTGAAACACTCGCGCGTTTATTGGATGTGCCTTTTACTATGGCAGATGCAACAACATTAACTGAAGCCGGTTATGTGGGTGAAGATGTTGAAAACATTATTCAGAAGCTTTTACAAAAATGTGATTACGATGTTGAAAAAGCGCAGCGTGGTATCGTTTATATTGATGAAATTGATAAAATTTCACGTAAATCCGATAACCCATCAATCACACGTGATGTATCAGGTGAGGGTGTTCAGCAAGCTTTGTTAAAGCTTATTGAAGGCACTATCGCTTCAGTACCTCCACAAGGTGGGCGTAAACATCCTCAACAAGAATTTTTGCAGGTTGATACTTCCAAAATCCTCTTTATTTGTGGTGGCGCATTTGCTGGTTTAGATAAAGTTGTTGAGCAACGTTCACACACAGGCGCTGGCATAGGTTTTGGTGCGGTCGTTCGTGGTAAAGATAGCAAAAAATCGCTCACTCAACATCTTCAAGATGTAGAGCCTGAAGATCTTATTAAATATGGTTTAATTCCTGAGTTTATTGGTCGTTTACCTGTTGTAGCAACATTGACAGAGCTTGATGAAGACGCGTTAATTCAAATATTACAAGAGCCTAAAAATGCGTTAACTAAGCAGTTTGGCGCTTTATTTGATATGGAAAACGTTGAATTAGAGTTCCGAAAAGATGCACTTATTGCCATTGCCCATAAAGCGATGGTACGTAAAACAGGTGCACGTGGTTTACGTTCAATCGTTGAAAGTGTCTTACTTGAAACGATGTATGAGTTACCATCAATGGACAACGCTATAAAAGTTGTTGTTGATGAAACGGTAATAAAAGGCGAATCTAAACCTATTATTATTTATGAAACACCACAGGAAAAAGTGGCGAGCGAATAGAAATTCATTCACAACTTTAAGCTTTATTCATAAAAAGAGTTATATGATCAAGATCATTTAACTCTTTTTTTTTGTCTATCCGTTGAAAGCTTTACTAAAATCCCCATATACTTTTTAACTGCAATTTTTTCCTTACTGATTTTCGAGAGAGTAACCTATGACCGAAGAGTTATCTGGTATCAATGAAATTCCCGTTTTAGCCCTACGCGACGTTGTTGTTTATCCACAAATGGTGATCCCATTATTTGTTGGCCGCGAAAAATCTATACGTTGTTTAGATATCGCGATGGAAGACGACAAGCAAGTTTTCCTCGTTGCACAAAAAGATGCTGCTGTTGACGACCCTACAGCAGATGATGTTTATCGAGCGGGTACCATCGCCACTATTTTGCAAATGTTAAAATTACCTGACGGTACAGTAAAAGTATTAGTTGAAGGTGCACGCAGAGCACGTATAACTGATTTTGTTGAAACGCAAGAATATTTCACTGCTGATATTGAATTTCTTGATGTAGAAACAGTTAGCGAAGATGATTGTGAAGTGCTCGTTCGCTCAGCTATTTCTCAATTTGAAGGTTACGTCAAGCTTAATAAAAAAATACCACCAGAGGTACTAACTTCTGTTTCGGGTATTGATGATGCAGAGCAGTTAGCTGATACCATGGCAGCACACATGCCATTAAAATTAGCTGAAAAACAAAAAGTATTAGAAATTGAGAATGTTGCTCAACGTTTAGAATACTTAATGGCATTGATGGAAGG
>Ga0115005_10004988_pt1 | contig 10499 bp, 11 predicted proteins | sample ArcOceMetagenome_FD_87163 | JGI IMG/M metagenome (GOLD analysis project Ga0115005, IMG submission 87163) | Marine eukaryotic phytoplankton communities from Arctic Ocean - Arctic Ocean - Greenland ARC118M Metagenome | ecosystem: Environmental > Aquatic > Marine > Oceanic | place: Arctic Ocean...
CGTCCGTCCCTCTGGCAGGTTGCTGAGTTCCATGTTCAGCCATCCGCTCAGAAGTGGCACGAGAACGTCAGAATGAAGTAATCCATGTTCATGCTCAATCTGAAAAGAAAACACTTTTGAACCAGAGACATACAGTAGCAAGAAGCTCTGCACTACCAAACAATTTTGGATCAGATACAGATACAATGAAGTATGGTAATAGAGCTCTCTCGCTTATCCTAGCTGTATCAGCTTTCACGGCTGAGAATGTTGACAGACGGTTCGCAACTGCCTTCACACCTGTGCTACAATCTAGCCGATCGATGACTAGAACGCAGGCCAATCCCAATCACATAGCTCTTGAGCCCAGATCAAATACTGCGTGAGTATCAATCAAGCTTGTAAATGCATTTTGAATATATGTGGGAAACCACTTTGCCATTTCATTCATCTTTTCTGATTCTCTCTCACATGTTATGTTCCTTGCTTCTCTTCTCAATTCAGTCTTTTATCAACTGCCTCGCCTGGTCAGTCTGAAACGGAATACGCTCTTGATCTGAGTCACTACGCTAATCAACGTGCATTTAATCTTGTATTGGAAGATATTGCCTTGGAATGCTCGTCCAAAACAAATACAAATACCGATGTCATCAGTAGAGCAACATTTGCAGAAGCTCTCGTCACAAAACTGGATATCGCCATGACAGATGGATCTGCACCATTCGATCTTGATATCGTTACTTACAATACGCTGATGAAGGTGTGGGCTAGAGCTGCACAGACCCTAGCTGAGGGAAGGGGTAGAGGTGATGTCAACGAAGTAATTCATGCCATGGATGACGTTCCAGAGGAATTAACTCGAGGAGGTGTTTACACAGCGAAAGATGCAGCTGATCGTGCGTTGGTAATCTTAAATGAAGTGGAACAAAAATTCTTGGAAGGTGAATCTGATATTGCCCCAAACACTTTTGGTTACAACATTGTTCTTGACGGTCTTCATAAATGTGGTAAGAGGGATGCACCTGAGCAAGTAGAATCACTTTTCAACAAGATGAAGGAATGGAGCAGTGTAGGAGTTCAACATTCTGACGAAGATGAAGAATACGCTAATGGCGATGTAAGTAACTGGGCAGCAATGAGACCAGATGCTATATCTTACTCGATAGTCATGGAGACTCTCGGTCAATCCAGAGACTATGGAGTCATGGGGAAAATTGAAACCTTGCTTGAAGAAATTGAAAGCGAATACGAGAAAACAAAGGATGATGATTTGAAACCAGTCACTAGAGTAGCAAACTCTGCAATTAATGCGCTTTTGAAAAATTCAGGTGGGACTAGAAACAACAAGCCATCGGCAAACAAAGCATGGTTGAGTGCGAAGAAAGTGCATGATATTGTAAATAATTGCAACAAGAAATGGAAGGATACTGGAGATTCTAGTTATCAACCTGATATTACTACAATTACGATGGTTATCGACTCCTACTCAAGATGCTATGATGTCGCCGCAACCGAGAGAGGAGAGTACTTATTTGAAAAGACATACAAAGACTGGAAAAATTCTGGTGATATTAAGCTGAAGCCGTCTTCAAGATCATTCACAGTGGTGAGTGCCCAGACGTATTTCTTCCTTTGGAGGTATATTTCTTCTTTTCTCATTGATTCTTCTTATAATTGTAACAGATGATCAATTCTTGGGCCAAAACCTGGGATCCGAGAGCTCCATCTAAGGTAGAAGAATTACTAGAACGTATGGAAGCAATGTATGCAGAAGATGTGGAGGCAGGACATGGGAAGACATCATCAGTCAAACCCAGCATTAGAACTTACACTGCGGCAATGGGGGCATGGGCTCGTTCCAAAGATAAACTGAAATCGCAGCGTGCATTAAAGATATTGAAAAAAGCTAATGATATGTACAAAGAAAGCGGTGATGAAGGAATCAAACCTACACTCTTTACCTACAATATCGCAATTGATGCTTGCGCAAGAAGTGGAGGGGATCCTGTGCAGAGTGCTCAAGCGTTAAAAATTGCCTTCGCAGTTAATAAGGCAATCATGGCAGCAAAACTTGAACCAAATCACATTACATACAGCACTTTGCTGAAAGCAGCAGGCAAGCTACTACCTTCTGGGCAACAACGTAATGAAATCTGCAAGGCTGTCTTTAACAAGTGCTTAACAAAAGGATACGTAGATACGAACGTGCTGAAGGCCTTAGAACAAGCTTCCGATCGCGATTTATATTACCAACTCATCGGAGAAATTGCCGACAGGAACGGGCATGTGCACTTTGACAATATCCCGAAGGAATGGTGTAAGAATGTTTCAGATAGTTATTACTAATTGATCTTAAAAGCTTGGATTATTCCACAACATGTTTCTGAATCTTTCCTGACTGTCGCTGTACACTTATTTGCTTGTCTCTCTTGCCATAGATGTGATGAAGATGCCTGCATCTTTCTTATTGAAATCACATCCAATTCGTTTATTCTCTTTGCTTCAGCCCAAAGTTTAAGATCCAATGAATTTGTTTGCCTCAGTTGTTGCTCATCTTCTACACTCCAACGAAATTTCTTTCTTCTCCCACTCCGTTTTCTTGAAATGGGCAAACTACGAGATAAACCGATTCCTTCCTCCATGATCATTTTCGTTTGATTCAATTTCTGATCTTCTTCGGGCCTTAAAATTAGAACCCAATCAAACCTGTGGAGATTTTCAATCGCTCTGTTGAGGTAATCCTCCCCCTTCCCATTGAACCCTGTTGGCTTCTTGTAAACATGTTGTTCATTCAGCGACCGAACATTATAGTTATCGGTGATAATATCAAATGTTTTGTTCATAAAATCAATATCGAAGTGTCCGTCAGTGGTAAGTATAGAAGTGCAAGAAAGAGGAGTCGAATGTTGAACACATTCATCGTACAAGTGCTGATAGTGGCTAAGAAGCCTATCAAGAGGATGCCGGAGTATTATTACGTTCAAAAAGTCATGTTCACAAACACCCCCTATTGGCAACCAATTCTCGCTCATGGCTAATGATTGATCATTCTGGTACAAAAAGTCCCGAATTTCTGAACAGGTAGACGAAGGAGATCTTTTCTCATCGTAATAGACCCAGTTTTTGAACTTAATATCAGTTTCATTTACCTTTTTATAACGAACCCATTTGGTTCCAAGATCGACCCTACTTGATCGGTATTCAGGGGCCCAGCAATTTGCCTTTCCCTTTGCATCCGGAGGAATGAAACATTGATCTGATTTCATTGCGTCACATAAAGATGTTCCTGTCGCAAACAAGACGGCAATTTCAAATTGCGGGTGTGAGGTACACCAGTATTAGTTTTCAGTAATACATTCGTATAAACTCACCACCAGATTTTGATACGTGGAGTGCATAAACACCATCCAATGATTTTTCTCTCTCAATGACGGACGTGGTCATCTTAGTCCACATGGCATCTGGAACGGCATTTTCTCCGAGTTCAGCAAGGCTTCTTCTCATTTTGGGCGTACCATTGTATTCAATCTTCTTGATACCCTCATGAGTATTGCTCTCTTCGGACTCCGACTTTCTTTCTGGAGAACCTTTTTCTCTATGCCTATAGTTGCCTGCCCAAATTACGAGTTCGATGGTAGTTAAAGAGGCAGAGACATATAGGAGGAAAATAAATTTTGATGGAGGTAGCATCATGTCAATGGTCAAGATGTTGGAACACAATATAATGGTTGAAGTATCGTCGCGTCCACCAGCTGGCTTCGTGATGTTCGTTATGAAGTTCGTTAGAAGTTCAAAGTAGTTTCTAAACCGTGGATGTGGCACGATTCACGATTCAAGTGATGGAGCGGAGTTTACATGGTGCGGTGGGCGGGGTTTAGTCACGCTGCCAGAGTCAAAACGTAAAAAATCACATTGCAAACTACATGGAACAGCGAGATCGAAAAACATCCTTGAAAGCCAAGATAAGAGGAGTGCTATAAAAGTAGTGTGTAGGGATGCTTTGGAGGCTAGCAAGTAGGAACGTGTGGGTGGATGTGTAATAATTTCAAATTGTGAGGGTTACTCGGGAATTTTCCGGGAAAAATTCAACGGCGGCCATTTTGAATTTCCAGCAAATGTATCCAATTTGGAGAAAATTAGCATCAAACCGACACCTTGAACCTTGAACCTTGAACTCGTACTGGCAGCAGCATCATAAAGGAACTCTATTCATAAATCCGTTTGCAATACATCTATCTATCGCACTGAGTTTATCGCTATATTCGTTTTATAGAATGGGGGAGACGAAAGAAAACTTCAATGGTTATGTGTTGAAAGATATGATTGGCAAAGGAGCCTTTGGTTCTGTGTGGAAAGCCATAGATACCAAAAACAACAATGTCGAGGTCGCTGTCAAGGTCATTGATCGCAGGTAAGTCCACCATACTTCCGATTGTAATGCTTTAAAAGTGAGTAAGTGAGTGAGTGAGTGAAGTAGCTAACTCGCAGCTTGATGGCATCTCGGTTTCCACAGAAAGCTAAAGCCAAAAGATGATCAAGGTGTGTTTGATGAAGTCAACATCATGAAGGAACTCAAACACCCGTCTATTGTGAATCTGCTGAATTTTTTCAGTTCAGAAAAAACTTATCATGTAGTTTTGGAGCTGGCGAGAGTCGGGGACGTCTTTGGACGCCTTTCCAAGCGCGTGTCCTACAACGAAATGGATGCAAGAACCCTTGCTAAGAATCTTTTAGTTGCTATTGACTTTATTCATTCCAAAGGATACGTTCATAGGGATTTGAAACCTGAAAATCTATTGTTGAAAGGTCATGACGATGATAGCAACGGCTTGATGGTAGCTGATTTCGGTTTTGCTAAACGTAATCCAAGTGGTAACTTGAAAACTAGGTGTGGAACCCCAGCTTTTGTCGCTCCTGAAATATGTCAGGGTATAAGCTATGGCAACAAAGTTGATGTTTGGAGCTGTGGAGTAATTTTGTTCTTGTTGCTAGGGGGTTATGCTCCATTTCAAAACAAGGATATGAAGGAGTTGTTCAGAAAGATTCGTGCAGCAGATTACATATTCCATGAAAAATACTGGGGACCTATCTCAATGTCTGCAAAACAACTTATTGTCAACATGCTCACGGTAGACCCTTCCAAACGCATCAGTGCTGCTGACGCCCTAAAGTCAAAATGGATAACAATGCCAGATGAAGAGATGGGTCCAGCAGCTCATGAAAATTTAGAGGAGACTGTAGCCATGATGAAGAAGTTCGTTGCACGGAACAAGTTACGTGGTGCTATGATCGCAACGACTTATGTAACAACGGCAAAGTTCTGGACTGGAACTGCTGTCAGCTTCATGTCACAAAATACTACTCCCAACTCTAATAAATTCTCATCGGTCAAAACGTTGACCAAGGGTAAAGTTGGTCAAACATTTAATGATCTTTACAATTTGGATACGAAAATTAGAGAAGGCAGAATATCAGGAATTTGGAAGGGTTCTATAATTGATGAAGATAGTCATTTTGCGATAAAGGTTATTAGGGTGGACAAATGCAATTTGCAAGATGAAGCGAGAATCATGAATGAAGTTGCAATATTAAAATCCATGGATCATCCGAACGTCATAAAGGTCTATGATTTCTTTGAAGAATCTCCAAATTTCTTTATTGTGATGGATTTGATGGAAGGTGGTGATGTTTTTGAGAGAATAGTTCAAAAGACCCAATATACAGAAGTCGATGCGAGAAAGCTTGCGCGTTATCTTCTGACAGGGGTGGAATACATACATCATCGCGGCGTCGCACATAGAGATTTGAAGCCCCAGAATATTTTGCTTTCTTCAAGAGCAAACGACAATGCCATCAAAATTGCAGACTTCAGCTTTTCAAAGCGAGTTCATACCCCAAAGAGTCTGTTCACCCGTTGCGGAACACCGACTTATGTAGCTCCAGAGATATTGAAGAATCACCCCCATGACGAAATTTGTGATATGTGGAGCGTTGGCGTCATCATATATGTAGCTCTTGTTGGATATCCACCTTTTATAGAAGAAGATCAACGAGTACTCTTCCGCAAAGTACGTCTGGGAGAGTACTGTTTCTTTGAAGAAGATTGGATAGGTATTTCTCAAGAGGCACGAGATCTAATCACCCGAGTACTTCAAGTTGACCCGGATCAAAGATTGTCAGCCTCGCAAGCATTGAAACATGAATGGATTACTGGCATAGAGGACAGCAAACTTTCTACACGTGACATTTCCACGTCGCTGCGAGACTTGAGGGAATCAATGGGAAACTTTGATGATGAAAATCAACCAGAAAATGCGAATTACCAGTCCTTTGGCCATTTGCCCGATGACACCATGGATACTCGTACTTTGTAAAACAATCGTATGCGAAAGACGAGATATGATTGATTCATTAAAATGATAAATGCATGCTCTCGTGAACACAAGCTCAAAGTAATTGATTTTGTTTGCACTTTAAAATGTGCCTAGTTCTTGTAGTACGGTACAATGCCCTTTGACTTTTATGGTGGAAAACAGTATGATATATTCTCGTATGTTGATGTACCGCGCCGCGCGGGCGGGCGGGTGAACGGCTTTTTGAAAAAGATTTGATAGTTTTGCAGACATCACAATCAGACATCAGACATCAGAAGCTCGTACATATTGCCATCTACAAGTTCAAAGTACGAGAACTACTCTCTTGTGGCGATTAGCGATATAAAATTCTGGGGTTCAATCATGATGGCTCGTAGATACTTTGTTCGAGCTGGGCGGTATAAAGGTATGACTATATTAAAGAAGCAGATACGATCCTTTAGCGCTCGTCAAGAAATTGTCGAAGGTGTTTTTCTTTTCCATCGGCATGGAGATAGGACGCCAGGAAAATCATTAGTTGCAGATAATTATACTGACGAAGAATCTTCCTTTTGGAAAACTAGAATACCCCCTACTGATCAGTCATACTATGAAATGTTGAGTCAAAGATTTCCTGCGAAGCTTCATCCGGATAATAATAGTGGTCAATTTAAGGATGCCAGTGGAGGAAATGAGTCCTATGGATTTCTCACTTGGAAAGGGATGCACCAAATGTATCACACTGGGAATGCAATGTCAGGTCGTTATGGTCCAAAGGGAGGTGAGCGCTTTCAAGATTATTGGAATATCACGGCTTTCAGCACAAACTATCTTCGGACTGTGAAAAGCTGTCAGACGTTTTTGGATGGATTATTGAGCTCGTCGTCTAGTAGCTCAATTACAGTAGATTATGAGCAACCTACGCATTATGAGAATGTGGATCCAGAGAATTATCTAAAATATTGCGACACTCCCGGCATAGAAATTACAGTTAGAGATATCAAGAATGAGACACTGAATGCATTTGACAGCTCTCCAGAACTCATGAAAAAGCTCTTCAAAGATGTCATTGCCACGCCTGAATTTATTGATAAAGATACAAAGGCAGCTTTTCTAGCAGCACGGTTATCCAATTATGTGCCTGGGCTTATGAAACAATCGTCTTATGGTGGGTCATCGCCATCGGGGATCAATTGGGTGAGTCTATCGCTTTAAAACGATCTGATATTTGTTTTCATATTGTAAAAGTTTCATGGCCAACTCTCACAATACGTGGATATGTCCTTATGTTGATAGATTGATGCGGCAGATCACTTCGTTTGTCGATCATCGCACTCTATATCCTTGACCAAATTTTCACACCTACAAAACGATCCTAGTGCAGAGGAAACTTTACAGTCGATGAGTCATGCTACAATCTGGCACCTTGCTTCACGTTTTCGAAGTTGGTACCAGAGTCCATCAATATTGGGTGAAATGGCGGGACCGGTTTTGAATGAAATTAAGGTGGAAATGAGTAGAATTATCAATTCTAAGGACGAAATCAGGAGACCTTTCAATGTATATAGTTGCCATGATGTGACAATATTGGGTTTATTGTACGCCATAAAAGCTGGGTTCTTGGTATCCTCAAAAGAATTACAGTCAGCTGGTGTAAATATGGAATTGATTGAAGAAAATAGGTTGAGCCAATGGCCAAATTACGCCACCTGTTTGACATTCGAATTAGTAAGAGTCAAGGAAGAGGGCAAGGAGGACGACTTTCATGTGAAAGTATGGCTAAATGAAGCCCCCGTGCCAACATTTGATATTGTACCAATTCCTACAATGGCAGCACTTCAGCAAAATAAAGAAGCGATGACCCTTTCTGATTTTGACGAGTTGATACGAGAGATCAATGGAGCAAGAGTGTCGTAACAGACATAGGATAAACACTTTAAAATTAAGAAAGTTAGGAAAGCTTACATTCTTCTATCAGCTACAACTCGTCACTGTTATGATCTTCTTGTGCTGGGTGGATGAGACCAAGTCTACGAGCAACGAGCTTTGATACAGACTTGCTCCCAACGGCAGAAATCTCAATTGCTGAAACTGCAGCCTCGATTGCATTGGTGTAATACAATGCAGAGTCTTCGGAAAATGAGCTGCTTCCGTGGCCACCATTGTAAAGCATAAATTGCGTTGCATATGACGACTCGCCGCCACCATTGAATGCTGGAGTTGCTCCTCCTCTTTTACCTCCCCAAATCTTTACATGCTCAATTGCAGCGTCACTGCCGAACACTTGTGCAATAGTTTGTTTTGATAATTCTTCTGAACTGAAAACTTTATACACATGCCTGTTGATTTGGCCTATCGAAGAGATTCCTGTTACCTCCCTTCCTTTCTCCGTGAACAGCACTGACCTTGGAACACGATCTTCATCAAGGTTGAAATATGTTGTGTTAATAGTTGCATGCGATATGAATGTAGTGACAACCTGAGTATATGGTCTTGTAGAACTACTGGGTAAATGGCTTCCTAGGGCATGTCTATGGCCATGAGAATTCGCATCAAAGTTGTCACTGTCAACCATTTCATTCAATGGAATTGCATGAAGGACGCTGTTATCAAACATACTGCCTTTTCCAAGAAAGTTGATACCACTAAATTGAAGTGGAGCTGCTAAAATGACTATGTCGTACGTTCCCAGCAATTCTCCGCTGTCGCCAAATAGCTCCATATTGTGTTCGAAATCAGACACGAGAGTTTTTACCAGAATTTGCTTCTTTCGTATCTTGCTTTCTCCATAAAAATCTTTATTTTCACACATTTCATCATGTTTCTTCTTCGCCTGTCGGTACGCAGAGGATATAAGTTTATCATTACCACCTTTGATAGAGTATAGGCTGCCTGTTGCTGCAGCGGAGTTCACTAGACCTGCTAAACCTGAAACATACGAGTGAGAAAGAATACTCAGACCTCTTACAACAACATCTCATCTGGATACGAACGCCTCTTACCTGTCATTTGAGAATTGACTTGATTGTTGTTACAAATACTTATGGCGGTGTACAGCTCAGATCTCAGCACTCCTTGGCCACTTAAAAGGTTCCTCCACCAAGAAATACTAGATGATACACCAATACTATCAAGGTAATCGTCGAAAGATACGCTTGCAGGATATGATAACCCTGCAGCACGCCAAACATCATTTGGTGAATCAAAGAATGTCTTTTCATGGGTAGAGTCAAGAAGTTCGTAAATCAAATTGAAAGATTCTAGTGCTTTGTTTGTGGCCTGATTGACGCGCCAAAGATCCAAATTATAACGCCAAAGCATTTCTTTCTTTTTCTCATCTGCCGTCATGTTTGCAAGAAGTAACGGGATAGGATTGCCAATGCCTCCATCATATACTCCCACTCCGTCATTCATACTCGTAGAATCAGAGCCTGGCGAATGCGGTTCGACTTTCACGAGTTCATCGTCTCCATCAATCATGTCGTTGACAAGTTTGTTTCCCTCAAAAATTATCGAAGCGCCCAGCTCAACAACAGTTCCATCATCCAGTTTGAAGGATGAAACTCTTGATCCTTGATCTTCAGACCCTTCGGGGGGCTCGTAGATAGTGATATCTAATAAACAATTGTCATCGTAATCGGCAAGATATTTAGCAGTAAAAGATCCAGAAATGCCTCCACCGATTATGGCAATACGCTTGGTTGAAACTTTCTCTTCAGAGTCGATAGCTAAAGCAACATGCCAACTCCAAGTTGTTGTCACAACAAAAACTAGCGAAAGAATGAACATTGTTATCATTACAGTGCACTATGTGTACTGCGTCAAATTCTATCTTCATGGCCTCGTCGTCTGTCTCGTAATTCTGCTTTGCCTTCAAATCTTTCGGAGTGGACCCTTTTAACTCTGAGGGCTATAATAATCTAGCAGCTAGAAAGTTAATAAAAGGGTATATTGCCCTCTGGCTAGAAAGTTAAAAGGGTCTCAAGCCCTTGCGCCTAAAATAGCAGAAAGTCTCAGGCTTATTTTTTGAATTTCAAATTGGCATCAGGCCGTCACACAACACAAAAAATAACATGCTGGTAGCTAGCTAGCCACCCGGTATGGTACTTCTCTCCTGCTCATCACTTCTTCTGATTATGACTTCAAATAATAATAATCCTCCACCAA
>Ga0115005_10004989_pt1 | contig 10498 bp, 7 predicted proteins | sample ArcOceMetagenome_FD_87163 | JGI IMG/M metagenome (GOLD analysis project Ga0115005, IMG submission 87163) | Marine eukaryotic phytoplankton communities from Arctic Ocean - Arctic Ocean - Greenland ARC118M Metagenome | ecosystem: Environmental > Aquatic > Marine > Oceanic | place: Arctic Ocean...
AAACCACAATTTATGATGTGGTTGGGAGATAATTTTTATTTGCGAGAAGCAGATTGGAATAGCAAAACTGGAATTATTCACCGCTACACGCACACTCGTTCACTTCCTGAAATGCAAGCGATGCTAGGGGGAATGCATCACTATGCGATTTGGGATGACCATGATTTTGGACCCAATAATTCCAATCGAAGTTTTCCATTAAAGAAGGTGACGGACCAAGCATTTAAAAACTTTTTTCCTAATCCTAATTACATTTTTGACGAAGGAGTAACGGGTCATGCGCAATGGGCGGATTGCGAATTTTTTATGCTCGATAATCGCTATTGGCGAACGCCACAGAAAAGAACAGATATTGAAACCCCAACCATCTTGGGTGAAGATCAAGTGGAGTGGCTACTAGATGCATTGGCCAATAGTTACGCTTCTTTTAAGTTTGTCGTGGTCGGTGGACAATTTTTAAATCCATTAATCAAAGGAGAAAGTCATGAAACTTGTGCCCCTCAAGAAAGAAAAAGAATCATCGAAGCGATTGAAAAATTAAAAATAAATGGCGTCATTTTTTTAACTGGTGATGTTCACCACTCTGAATTATCTGAATATAAAATGGATAACGGTTACCCACTTTTTGACTTAACTGTTTCACCTTTGACTGCTGGCACGTATGGAAAAGGTGCAGATGAAAATCCATTGCAGGTGAAAGGTACTTTGGTCGCAGAAAAAGCTTTTGCCAAGATGGAAGTTTTTGGTTCGCGTAAGGAACGAACTTTACGAATAACTGTTTTTGGAAGTGACGGTCAGGAGTATTGGAAAAAAGAAATTAAAGCTGCGGATTTAAAATTTTAGAAAAAAAGGGAAACGATTTTAGATTAATCGTTTCCCTTTTTTCTTAATTTAATTCTGTAATCTTTTCATCAACTCGACTTGTCGTCTCCTCAAAAGTCGAATCATAATCTTCTCTAACGGTTCCCATCCATCTATCCCAAATAAGAAAATACAACCCGTAATTTCCATCGAATCTTTTATGATGTAAATTATGCGCTACTGAGGTGTTGACATATTTCCCAATCCAAGTCTTATGAAATCCTTTGGGATATAATTCAAATCCGAGATGCCCATACACATTGTAAAAAATTTGAAATAAAAAGAAAAGTCCAATCGAAGAAATATGAACAGGCATTGTAAATGCAATCAACGGAACGATCATCGCTTCAAAAAATCCTTCAATCGGATGAAAAGCATAAGCCGTCCAAGGAGAAGGATTGGTAGATTTATGATGAACCAAATGAACATGTTTATAAATCTTGGGAAGGTGCATGGCCCGATGCATCCAATAGAAATAAGTGTCGTGCAATAAAAACATCCATACCCAAGTGAACAAATAATACCCAATGCTATGATCATTAAAATCAAAATAGATATTCGTTTGAGGCATATAAAAATAAAAAACAAATAATGCCACCGTCGCAAAAATAGTTACTGAAATCAAAGAGTAAATAATGTCTCGAAAGTAGTCTTTGTTCTTCGGCATCTTCTTTTGCACTTTCCGAAACCACATTGGTTTTTTAAAAATATAATAGAACAAAATAAAAGCACCTCCTGCAAAAAGGAAATAATCCTTAACAACTCCAAAGGCTTCTCGTAGCCAAAAATCGGTGAATGTTTCTTCCATGATATCTTTTTGTTAAAAATAGGATAAGTAAATATTAAATACAAAAAAATTCTTACGAAATATAATACGGACTAGCTGGGTTGTAGAAAATAATTTAAAGATGTGTAGCAATGAAAATCAAAAACACTATAATAATAGTTGAGATCTTCTAATAATTCCTCAGAATTCAACCTTTCAGCATGTTGACTAAATCCTTTGATGCCAGCAAAAAAACGGTAACTAAGTCATAATATTTAGGTTTAGCCGAGCCATCTTTTTCAATTTCTTTGGCGATTGCTTTTAGTAAAATATTAAGGATTAATTCTTCTAGATTACTCAAAGTTGCTTTGATCGTTTCCGAATTCTTTTTCTAAATGCATTTATTGATGGACTGCTGAAGGTCTTCAAAATTAATTGGCTTGATTAAATAATCCAACGCATTCATTCGCAATGGTTTGATTACATAGTGGTTATAAGTTCTTGGTCACAATTAAATCACATTTATTTTGGCCTCTTTTTTTATCTTCCTTCGTTAAAAATCCTCGTCAACCTAACGGTTGCCTACGTTTTTTGCCTCGGCTGATAAAAAATAAACTCAAAATAACTTGTGTTTAATTGTGACCAAGAACTTAGGAGGTAATAAAAATAGTCTAGAAAGGAGGATTTTCATAATAACTTAGCATTTCGAAACCAGCCATATCAGTCATTTCCACATCTAAAAAAATAAGATCTGGTTGATCTATTTCAATTTCTTCGATCCCTCCTTTTCCATTCTTAGCGGTATCAAGAGTTTCTACATTTGGAAAATGTATCATTATCATATCCACCAGTAGACTTTTGATAAAAGGATCATCATCTATAATCAAACTTTTGATTTTCATAGTTGACTAAATTTTATCTTGGTAAGTCTCCCACCAAACTTCAAATTCCTCTTTTTTTCGACGGGCAATTGGAATATTTGTTCCTTCAGAAAGTACAACCGAAGTACTATTGGGACGAGATTGAATATGTGAAAAATTAATAAGATGTGATTTATGACATCTAAAGAATCCTTTATCATTTAATAGTTCTTCTAAATCCCCTAAAGTTTTGGAAGCGAGTTTCTTTTTTTGATTGGTCATATAAATTAAACTATAATTTCGCTCGCCTTCTATACGCACTATATTTTTTAGCATCATTTGCAATTCTCCTTCCTGAGTTTGCAAGGTTAATAATTTCTCAGAAGAATTGATGGTTTGCAAATTGTGCAATACTTGTTTAATCTTACTCGGACTAGTGTTCTTTTCCAAGTATGACTTATAGCGATTGATCGCCTCTTTGAGTTCTCCCAAATCAATTGGTTTTACTAAATAATCTAAAGCACTAAATCGAATGGCCTTAATTGCATAATGGCTATAGGAAGTAATAAAAATGGTTTGGAAACCTATGTCAACCAATTGAGCCAACATTTCAAATCCAGTCATGTCTGCCATTTCTACATCCAAAAAAATCAACTCAGGTTGGTCTTTTTTGATTTTTTGCAATCCTTCCGTACCGCTACTTGCCATGGAAAGCACTTCTACTTCTGGAAAATATTGATCTAATTTATCTTGTAATAAATCTCGAATAAATGGATCATCATCAATGATCAGACTTTTGATCTTATTCATATAGGTAATGTAACATTCGTTTATACTCGCTTAATTAATTGCTCATTCATCCAGCCATACTCTTTTGTTCATTTTGCTTATGCAAGATAAAATATTTTTTTAGGAGATGTTGATGATTGATCTAACGGTTGATCTAACGGTCATTTAAATCTGAATTGACTGATAGATAAATGGATTGACCGTAGGATAAAAACCTCTTTCTAATTCGGTGGAGATGACTCTATATTACGACTAATATTTAGAATGGATGCAATTCAGTATTCCATCTGCATTTAATTTTTATTTAACTCCATATAAAATGAAAAAGATTTATTCTTTAATTATTCTATGTTCTGTCTTATTTCATACTAGTTTAATTGGCCAATTTACCTGTGGCCAGGACACCCTCCAATACGGTAGAGCAAAAGCCGATTTAGCAGACGGTGTACTAGCTGGTCTTGGACTTTCTGGTCCTTTTACTGCTGCGGGTCAAAGATTTGAAGTACCTACAGGTGCTTCGGTAGAAGTATCAGGATTCACACTTTTTGCTAAAGGGTTTAATGGAGATGCTTCTGTACGTTGTGCTATTTATGACGCTGATCCTACTAGTGGATTGCCTACTGGAGCAGTACTTTCTATGGTCGAGTTGATTATTACCACGACAGACTCGATCTCTTACATCAACTTTGATTCCCCAGTAACTATGACGCAGGATTTTGTAATCTCAACTGAAAACCTTTCTCCTACACCTTTAATTATGAGCACCAATAATGGAATGGTAGCTGCTGGTCAAGGAGAGCAATTAGCTTTACTACTTTTCCAAGGAAATTGGGTAGTGGCTGAAACGGCTGGTCCTCCCGGTGCATTCAATTTAGACTTTATCATGGAGCCTTTTGTGAATTATGATATCACGGCTGGCGCTAATTCTGATGTAGTTTCTAATACTGTTTATGCAGATTCAATTTACAACTTTACGTCTGATCATTCCCCTTTGGTTGGGAGTCGTTTTTTTAATATAATTGCTTTTAATGATTTTTTTGGTAGTTCTATCACTTCTCCAACGGATTGGAATTTTGGTGATGGTAGTTCTGTAGATAATGGCGATACACTAGCTCATACTTTCCCTACAGGAACTGCTACTTATACCGTTACCACAACTGCAACTATTGAAGGATTTACTACGACTTGTGAAGATATTACCGAAACGACTTTAAATGTTTTTGTTCCGACTTCTTACACCTGTGGTCAGGACACCCTCCAATACGGTAGAGCGAAAGCTGATTTAGTTGGCGGTGTACTAGCTGGTATTGGCCTTTCTGGTCCTTTTACTGCTGCGGGTCAAAGATTTGAAGTACCTACAGGTGCTACAGTTGAGGTCTCTGGATTCACACTCTTTGCTCAAGGCATTAACGGAAATGCTTCAGTACGTGGTGCCATATACGAGACTGATCTTACTACTGGTTTGCCAAATGGAGCAGCACTTGCTATGGTGAATTTCACTATTGCTACAACTGATTCCATTTCCTACATCAACTTTGATTTCCCTGTAACGATGACACAGGACTTTGTAATTTCAGCTGAAATCCTTTCTGCTGCCCCACTAGGGATGTATACCAATGATGGCATGGTGGCTGCTGGTCAGGGTGAGCAACTCGCTTTACTTTTATTCCAAGGAAATTGGGTAATTGCAGAAACGGTTGGGCCTCCTGGCGCTTTCAACTTCGACTTTATCATGGAGCCTTTTGTGAATTATGATATTACCGCTGGAGTCTCTTCTGACGTAATTACTAACACCGTATACGCAGATTCACTTTACAACTTCACTTCGGATCATTCTCCATTGTTGGGTAGTCGATTTTTTAACAAAATTGCTTTTGATCAATTCTTTAGTTCAACTACTACATCTCCAACCAACTGGGACTTTGGTGATGCCAGCCCAGTAGAAAACGGCGAGATGTTAACTCATATTTTTCCTGCTGGAGCAGCTACCTATACGGTAACCACAACTGCAACCATGGAAGGATATACTACAAGTTGTGAAGATATTATCGAAATATCATATGATGTGGAAGTAATCAATTCTACTGTAAATAATTTACTGGAAAGTTCTATTTCCATTTACCCAAATCCAACAAATGGTTATAGTCAACTTAGTTTTGAATTGGAGAATGCTAAGAAAGTCAATATTTCAGTATTTAATTTATTAGGTATGCAAGTAGCAACATACTCGCTAGGAGAAATAAATAACGCCTCTTTAGAAATGGATTTATCTAATCAACCATCTGGGATTTATCTTATAGAAATCGAAATCAATGGTCAGTCTATGCTAGAAAAATTGATGGTCAACTAAGAAATAAATAACATGAATCATCCCGAATTTTCAATTTGAAAGTTCGGGATTTTTTTAGCGGTAGTTTAGAAATGACCCAACGGTTGAACTAACGATAATTCCCATTTGACAAACCATCAGACAAATACTCTTACCGTTAGATGAAAATGTCTTGGTTATCAGGTAGAGGTACTAGTACATTGGAGACGAAGATTATTATTAACCTTTATAAAATAGTATTATGAAAAACATCAATCAAAAAGTATTAGGTATATTATATTTAATGCTTTTGGGATTTACTGGATTTGCGAATCCAAATGACTTTTATCCTAGAGTAAAAATTAAAAACAATACAAACAAAGTAATTACGGGTCGTGTTTATTACGGAGATATTCCTGGTCCTTTTGGTGTTTGCAAAAATGATTCTTATACTATTCAGCCATGGGGAACATGGAGTCATAGTCGAGGTTCATGTCTTATCAAGAAAATTACTGCATCATATAGAAAAACATACATAGATAAAAATGGAAATACTGTAAAAGTTCCTTCCATGATGGGGGTAATTCTTAAAGATGAAGCGTCAAGTTATACTTCGTCAGGAACAAGTTACAGCACCTTCCAAGTTACAGCAACCAGTTCGGGGTTTGCAGTGTATCGTACAGGTTCGGATTGGGATAAAGACATCGCAGATGGATTCACGAAAGTATATTATAGTTCAGTTGATCTTGTTAATGATGCAGCAAAAAGAACAGAAAACGCAGCATCGGCTATTTCCAAAAACACACAAGCCCTTGCTAAAGAAGGAATCAATACAACAAGTAAGGAGTTCATCGATTTAAGTAATGAAGCAGGAAAACAATTAAGTGAAGGCGTCGAGATAGTTTCAGATGCAGCAAAAGATGCTTATGAATGGGCAGAAAAGAATGCTTGTAGAATTGCAGTAACTACTACAATATCAGTAGGTGTAGTTGCCTACTTTACACCTAAACCTTCTCCTACCGATCCTGGTACGATTACCTCTGCCTCAATGTCTGCTACCGCCCTTGCATTTATAGCAGGTACCATTTCTAAGGGAGTTGCTTCACAAACCATGGCTATAGCAGCTACCGAATCTTTTATGTTAATCCCAGGAGTTAAAGGCAATGTAAATAAGAGCATATTGACAAATGTAATAGCCAATAGCATTAACAGTTCTTTGGATTGTATACCTTGCTGGGGGACTCCTGCGGGAGTAGGTATTGCAGTTGGTGGTGCAGTAGCACCATTAGTTGCAGAGTATGTTTGTTCTGATATTATACCTGCAGGTTTTTCTAAAGCAGCTGCAATAGTAGACGACTATACTCCTTATACTCCTCCAGCAATCAATATACCAACCAATATTGCCCTAGGAAAAACAGCAAAACAATCTTCAAATTATAGAAGAGGGTTAGCAAATTTAGCCATTGACGGAAATACCGATGGAAATTACAATAAACATTCGTTAACACATACCAATAATGATAATGGTGCCTATTGGCAAGTAGACTTGGGGGCTGTCCATGATATTGCAACTATCAAATTGTATAACAGAACTGATTGTTGTGCAGAGCGATTGACCAATTATACGATTTGGGTTACAGAAGACGGTAATTGGCCTAATGCCACTAACATTGATTGGAAAGAAGCAACTGAATTTACAAATGCTAATGATGCTAATTCAAAACCTCTTTATACTTTTAATAAAAATTGCACAGGGCGTTGGGTTCGGATTCGCTTAAATGGAAAAAACTTTTTATCCTTAGCTGAGGTGGAAGTCTTTGGGTCAAAGGCTATAGCATGGGGTTCGAAAAGTGTAGACAATGTAAAGATTACTGCTAAACATAGTGGAAAAGTTTTAGATGTCACAGGTGCTAGCAAAGCAGATCGAGCGAATGTCATTCAATGGAATTATTCTGGGAACAATAATCAAATATGGGATTTTAAGCTTGTTAATGCAACGAAAAAATATTACAAAATATTTAATAAATATAGCAGAAAAATACTGAATGTCAAGTCCTATAGTAAAGTAAATGGTGGAAATATCATTCAATATAAAGAAGACGGAAAGAATAATGAATTATGGAAAGTAGAGCCTGTTGGCGATGGATATTGTAAAATTGTTTCTGTTGATAGTGGGAAAGCATTAACTATCAAGGACGCTAACAAAGCGGCTGGGGCAAATCTCATTCAATGGGATTATGTTGGGAATCCAAATCAGCAATTCAAGTTAGCTCTAATTCCCGATTAAAATGATGATAAACGATTTTCAGATTTCGTAGCATAATTTTAATGAGTAAATAATTAGAATAGTAAAAAACCCGATCTCCTTTGCAGGAAGATCGGGTTTTATCTTAGACAAAAAAATAATCTAATAATGATTACTTCTTCCCTTTTTTCTAAATTGGATCGAGTAACTCTTCTCCAATTATATTTGAAACTAAATATTATCGAGCCACCTCAGAAGATAGCTGAACAGACTTAGCCACAAACGATTCTAATTTAGCGAAGAAGTTTAAGATATCTTCTTTTTTATTTTCAGAATTAATCGTCACAAACCTAATAAATTCATCTTCTTGGAATTGTCCAAAACCGACCATGATTTCTGCTTCCTGATATAATAAAGTACAAAGTTCATTGGCATCTATACCTTTATAATTAAAGCAAATGGAAATGGAATCATCATAACTATACAACGTATAATCAGGATGGTTACTGATATATTCTCTTGCTACCTCTGCTAGATAAAATTGTTGATCCACATATTTTTCCAACGTCTCTGTACCTACGGATTTCCAAAGCGTCCAAAATTTCAACGCATCATTTCGACGACCACATTGCATGGAAATTTTTCCCAAATTAAAATCGTCTCCATCTGTTTGATACAGGTATTCTGCATTATTAGAAAAAGAATCATATAGTTGCTGGCTATGCTTGGTCAAAATAATGGAACAGGTCAAAGGAGTCCCCAACATTTTGTGAGCATTAATACTAAAGGAATCTGCTTCAGCTAATCCTTCAACTAGATGCTTATATTTTTTACTAAAAATTACGCCTCCTCCGTACGCTCCGTCAACATGAAGCCATAAGTTATATTTTTTGCAAAGGCGGCTAGTTGGAGGTATCGGATCATAAGCGCCCAATACCGTTGTACCTGCGGTCAGGTTAACAAAGAATGGTGTGTTGCCTTTTTCCAAATCTTCCAAAATCAAATCTTCCAAATGTTCAGATTGCAATTCGCCTTTGGAATCAGTATCAACATATCGAACATTATTTCTTCCGATGCCCATCATGGCAGCATTCTTTGGAGTAGAATAATGTGACGCTTGAGAAGTATATACAATGAGTTTTTTAGGTGTTCCTTCCAATTTTATTTTTGGATCGTGAGCATCTCTTGCCATAATCATCGCCATCAAATTACTCATCGAACCACCTGATGGAAAAGTACCATTCCCTGCTTTTCCATAGCCAATCATTTCGCATAATTTGTTGATAATACTTTTTTCCACACCAACTTGAGGCCCACCAACTTTGTACGTGTACATACTGTTATTTAACATTACAGCAAGTAAGTCTCCTAGTACAGCTTTACTTTTTCTACCACCAAATAGTTGATTAAAAAATAATTTGGAAGAAGTTCGTGGAGTGGTTAACACTAAATCTTCTAACAAATCTCGGAAAGTTTCTTCCTCCATGCCCTCTTTATTTAAACTTAAATCGATTCGGTCATGGAGATTTCTGGCCTCTACATACTCCACAACTGGAGTTTCTTCTTCTGCTTTTAACAGTTTTTCAACGATAGAATTAAACATTTTTAATTCGCCTTTCATACTAGTTTTAAATTTTAATTAAAAGATTAAAAAATTATTTAATTGAAAAGTAAGTGGCGGATAAAATTATCGATAAATAATTTTGATTACTGAAAAAGAACTTAGCAAGTGATCAAAAAGAAGTTACTTACTAATTTTTCCAAAATCTAAAAAAATACCTTGTTGATAATTCCGCCTGACTATTTAATTATTTGATTATATACCATATAAATACTTGGACATAATCAATTATAAGTTTTGGCCGAGGCAATGTTTAGCCTAATCGAGGCTAAAAAAACGGAAGCTCCCAGAAGTGACTCGCTCAAAAGCGGGCTAGAAAGGAAGAGTAGGCCAAAAGAGATGGTAATTAAACTGTAGATTATATTATCTACTCACATGCAACCATGATAACCTTTTTTTGTTTAAAAAAGAACTATTTATAACTAAGATAATTATAAATACGCCCAATAAAAGCATAGTAAAAACCGTGAATTATAAATACTGCCTACACTTCCTTACCTTTGTTGGTATGATAAAAGAAAAAATAACGTGCTTAGAGGAATTATTAGAAGTATTACCTCAATGTAAAGGAAGTGATTATGTAGGTTTAGTCAAAAGGATTGAATTGGAAGCAACAGACTTTTCTTCATATCAATTTTGGTCTCCAGATCATTATACTCGTAATTGTATTGTTAAAACTGAAAGCCACGAATTAATCTTACTTTGCTGGGAAGAAGGCCAAGAAACGCCTATTCATTGTCATGCGGGAGAAGAATGTTGGGTTCATTTACTTCAAGGAGAAATGAAAGAAATTCGTTACGAAGACCAAGAACATACTGACATACCATTACCGATAGATGAGGTGGTCGTAACAGAAGGACAATTCTCTTATATGAATGATGAGATGGGTTATCACTCTTTAAAAAATACCCACTCAGGTAGAAGTATGAGTTTACACCTTTATATGAATCCTATCGATACTTGTCAAGCTTATAATGAAAAGACAGAGGAGTTTGATTGGAAAATCTTATCCTATCATTCCAAAGATGGAATCTTACTTTAGGAATGA
>Ga0115005_10004990_pt1 | contig 10497 bp, 5 predicted proteins | sample ArcOceMetagenome_FD_87163 | JGI IMG/M metagenome (GOLD analysis project Ga0115005, IMG submission 87163) | Marine eukaryotic phytoplankton communities from Arctic Ocean - Arctic Ocean - Greenland ARC118M Metagenome | ecosystem: Environmental > Aquatic > Marine > Oceanic | place: Arctic Ocean...
AATTCTCCAGCCGAAGTGTTTTACGTCAGTAATGCTGGTGCAGCCACGGGTGGAACCACCAAGTACATGAAGTACCCGGCGTCCGGGTGTTCCGTCACAGTGGCAAGTACAACAGTTGAATGCACTGGAAGTCCAGGAGTTGGTAAAGATATTAAATATTGTTTGTCTGCTGGTGGTCAGTATTCGGAAGCATGGTGCAGCACCTATGTAGAAGGAGCAACGCCTCCCTCCCACGTGCTTCATTCCATCGAGGGCGGAACAGGAACAACACGTGTATCCATCACTAAACAAAACATAACCGCAGCTCAAGGTTTGGCTGTTACACAAGGTACAAAATCTGGTACTTTGACCACAAGTTTATCAGGCACGAGCAACAGTGTGGAAGTAGTCATTACAACAGGTGCCAATGTTTACTTTGACACGTTAGCAGATATTCAGATTGCTACTACGCCACCAACTACAATTTCATTGCGTCATCTCAATCATGTGAACAACGGTGCTACCAGTACATATGCAACCCCAACGATTACAAGACTGGAAGGCAAGCCGCACGATCAAATTCTGACATCGCTGGATGGTGCGACAAATAGTGTGGGTATCAAACGAATCAACGCAATTATGGAAGTGAGTTTGTTGGAGCCCATGCTCACGCAAGATATTTTCATAACGGCATCGGCTACAACCATGAGCGGTAGTTTTAAAATCTCTTACGATGGAAAAACATCGGGTTCATGTTTGGACATTAATACTATGACAAACGCAGATATTGAAAACCAAATCATTGAAGTACTTGAAGCATCTGATGTTAGCAACGCCGAGAATAAAGTATCGAGTGTCACGGGTGCGGAATTAATAACAGGCACTGGGTCGGCTGTATCAAAATGGATTAAAATCGGTTTGGATCGATCTTTTACAGACGCTAAAGAAATTACAGTCACCGTAGCTGGTTGTGCGTCTGTACAAGGAGCCGCGTTGACAACCAACACGGCATCATGGGGTTCCGACCCATGGGGCACCAATGGTGAAAGTGGTGTGTACTTTACTCTCAAAATTCCTTCCGGTTGTGACTATTGCAAAGATCGTGATCAAGCAACTACTGGGAAAATATACCCGGGCAAAACATCAGGCCCAAATTCATTGCAACATGAACTCGAAGCGTTGCCCGGTATAGGTGCCGGTATGCTTACAGTGGTTCGGAATTCGAGTACAGTAGGTGAAGGGTATGTTTGGACAATCACTTTCAGTGGCAGTACTGTCATGGGCAACATTCCGGCTATGACCATTGGCCACAACATTGAAACTGTTGACATGCTTCCCCGATCCAGTACTAATCGTCATCGGGTTGAATCGCCCCCATTATCAATTGGTTCTGAACAAAAGCTAAGCGTAAATCTTGTGACGACTGGTCGAATGGGTGGACTGCGAGCTTTTGGCGGTGATATGTTCGATGTTGTGGGTACAGACTTTGGACCACGTGGTACTGCAGTATTTCTGTACTATGGACCAACAACAAAAGCAACGCGCTACACTGCTACTCAGTGTGATGTCATTGTTGATCATGTCCGAATGAAATGTGTGTCCTCCAGTGGCGTGGGAACAGACCATGCTTCGTTTGTTAAAGTGGGTGGTCAATTGTCTTCTACAGAATTTTCCAGTGACAAATTGTTCTATCGTCCTCCATCTGTTGTGTCTGTGGGTGGTAGTGGTGCAACTGGTTCAACCACAGCTGGTGGCGCAACAATTATAATTACTGGGAGTGATTTTGGCCCAAGATTCACATCGTTTACACAACCATGTACGTTTGAAACCGATCCAGTATCAACCCAACCGGAGACCGCGCTTGTTGCATCCGATGTGGCTGTGCATTATGGGAATGCTCCCAACGCTTCTGTTATATCGGGTGTCAACTATGGTGCCGAGTGTTGCGTGGTACAATCCGACGAGCGCATGGTGTGTCGTACTACACAAGGAACAGGGTTCAACCATGCATGGACAATCCGTGTTGGAGGACAATGGTCAACTGTCAATAAAGCGGGTACAAGTTATGGGCAACCAATTATTATCAGTTATGAAAATTTTCCATCACAAAATATTCCTGATGTCAATGATTACAATACAACCGGTGGTGAACCCATTGTTATTCTTGGCAAAAACTTGGGCCATTTGTTGTGGAAAGTAGAAACGGCAAGCTATGGAATGCTGTCGGACGGCGAATTCAATCTTGATACATCAACGTGTATTATCCAAAAACCTCATACAGAATTACGATGTTACATGGCACCGGGAGCAGGCTTACAAATGACTTGGCGCGTTGTTGTTGATGGTCAATCAAGTGTTTACCCAACCAGTGCATATGCTCCTCCACAAGTTCATGGCTTTAGCATTGATACTGCAAGTGTGTTGCAATCCACTACATCGGAATTAAATTCTCATGGTGGCCAAAGCATTATCATCCACGGCCAAAATTTTGGTCCTTCCAATGCATTTATTACAAAAGTGACGTATGGACCTTACGGAACGAATTATGTCGCTAAGAATTGTACCATCAAAGTGGCAAGCACCCAGATTTTATGTGTGACAGCACCGGGTATTGGTCAAAACCATCGATGGATTGTTTCGATACGTAGTCAAACAAATTCACTTCAAACAGACGAGCCCAGAACATCGTACAGAGTTCCTGAAATAACCAGTATTTCTCCCTCTGAAGGACAAACCAACGGTGGGACTGAAATCACAATTTCGGGCTATCATTTTGGTGCGGTGGACATTGACAGCAACCCGGGTGTTGCTGTTTATTTGGGGGCTTTTTCAGATCAAATGCTTGGGTGTAAAAACTATCAAGTACGACGTGGTCGCAATAATCCGGCTTTGCCAAATCCAAATACAATGAACAATCTTGAAACCATTTCATTCATTGTGCCTGAATTTCACACGGCCAATCATCCTGTCAAAGTTGTTGTTGGTGCAGGGACCTGCCCTCCAGAAGCATGTGCTTCATGCCCCTCATTGTTGCGCTCCACATCCGACCCAGTGGCCGACGCCAGTGTCTTCAGTTACAAACCACCTAAAATTTCTCTTATTCAAATCCGTTCTTTTGAAAATGCATCTGGAACAGACAAAATGCTCATACTTGAAGGTACAAACTTTTGCGAAGACGAAGTCTGCGGTGCAGTTTGGATGGGTGATCTAGCAGGCACGGATGGCGTAGAAAGACCTCGTATTCTTACACGGAACGGGCAAGAACAAAAGATGAAGACCCCTTGTCCACAATACTCCGGACCAAATGCTCCACAATGCCAGGTAACTTGATAATTTTTTTGAACTGTTGAAGTGGGCAATACAATACTGATCATTTTTTCTTTCCCAATTTTCAATGTCAGTACTCCCACAATAAAATCGTTCTGGTTACAAGTGCTGAGACAGGTACAATATGGATTACTGCCGGCAAAAATTCAACCACGGAACCTTATCGTCCTCAAGAGACCAATGTAGCATCACGACCTCCGAAACAATTTCAATTTCGATCACCCGAAATAAGTGAACAAAACAAAACTGACCTCAATAGTTTAACATTTGACACAGCAGGGGGCTGTGTGATTGATATTTCTGGTCGATATTTTGGTCCAGTGACAGATGAAGACAATTTGTGTGTCACTGTTGGTGAATGTATTCCAAGACCAGAAAACTGCGGGGATACCTGTAATTCAACAAATGGAGATATTGTTGGTCGATCTGTGAAAGTGACACCGGGCAGTCTACGCTTTCGTGAATCCGATCAAAGTGGTAGCTTCTCCTTTACAGTTCCACCAGGCCAAGGTAGTTTCAATGATTTCTTTGTTTGGCGTGCTGATCAAGCAAGTATCAATGATTTCGTCAACCCACATTCAACGTTGCGTGAATATGCGTTGAATTACAAACGTGTAGGTGATTCTATTACACAAAGCGATGTAAGTTGTGACAACCCTGATACTGTATTACCACCTGATTCGACAGTTGGTATTCCAACAAATGGTGATTGTTCATTGGTGTTACCGGGGTCATGTAAAAAAATTACGTCGTCAAGTGCTTTTTGTATTAAGCCATCGTGTTACAATACTGAAAGTGTCCCCGTTTTAACATTGGCCGACACTGGTGCTGAACTCATCACTGTACCATCAACAGGTGCATATATAAACATTGAAAGTACACAGCTTGGTGGAGTGAATGGTAATACGGGAAAAGCACCCCCAAATTCCAAAATTTTGTTCGGCGCCTACTATCAAGAAGTCAAACCAGATTTTGGTGGCGAGGGTTGTTTGGCTGTTGGTTGTGATTGGCTCTTGGCAGAGAATCAAAACCAACCAAAATGTGGTTGCAATTATCCAAATCTTTCTCCAAACGAACCAGATTTGTGGGATGCCGCGGATCCAGAAAATCGGTTTAAAACGTGGACAGACACTAAAATTACAAATGTGTATATACCAGAGGGCACTGGCAAAGGATACACTCTCCAAGTTTTGGTAAATGGAGTTCCGTCTGCGCCTATTCAAATCAATTATGCAGCACCAGAAATTACCTCAATCACTGATTTTGAAGGCAATTCCGATCCAGCTTTTGCTGGTACCGCCGGTGGTACTTTGCTTACTATTAAAGGGACGAATTTTGGTTGTAATCCTACTGCAGGTACGATTGATCCCAACAACAAAGTTCCCGATGGATTGCTGACGCCGGGTGAACTGTTAAACATTTATGACAATGATTTACGAACAGTCGATGATATTTTGAGGGATTACGATACTTCTTACGACGAAAGCATCCGGTTTCCAACGGATTTAAACAAACAACGAACTGAACGCATGAAGGCCGCCAATGGAATTTCCAGGAAAGAGTTTGATGCATGGGAACGTCGAGACCGAACTACTGCACCTTTTGTCGGTACCAAGCAAGCCTTGAATTTATGCCAGGGTCCACCAGTCATACGACTAAGTTCTGGAGGAGACAGTTTTCCATGTTTTGTAGTTTCATTGACCCATACTTCTTTGACTTGCAATGCAACAGCGGGTGAAGGCAAAGAATTGGACGTCTCACTGGTCCCAGCCGGAAGCGAGTGGAACATTGCTGAAGATTTTTTTGGTACTGGAGTAGCAACCCCAACCAGTCTTGTCGGCGAAAAAAATACGAAGATAAATTCCTTTTCTTATAAAATCCCACAAGTGTTTGCCATCGAAACAACAATTCCAGGGACGGATTGCATTGGTGAATTTGGTCATGCTTGCGGCCCATCGTCGGCACGAGTACGCGTGCCTGCAGCAATTGAAAATCGCAATGCTTCAACCTCCAATAACCGTCGTCGTTTGGTTGGAAATGTACCATCGAACAATGGCACTGTCACCGAACCAGTTCTGGTGACAATACGTGGATCAAATTTTGGTCGTTCCGATGGTGCCCCCATAGAAGTCAAAATGTTGTGCCAAGATGGAGCAAAACATTGCACTGGTCAAGAACTAACACTTGACCCAAGCACTGTCGTTCGCAGCCAAAAGAAAATCACAATACAACTGAGTCCAGGTCTCGGTGAAAACCTTGCAGTGCAAGTTAAAATTGCGGGTCAAATGAATATTATCAATGGAGCGGGAAGATTTTCGTATTTGGCACCAAAAATTACAGCAGTCTACCCCGACTATGGCAAAACACTTGAATTTGTAACCCGCCAAGATCGCGAAGACGGCAAATTTTTTGTGCGTCGTTTTCTGGAAGGTGACAATAAACCCAATAATGGTGTTTTAAGTTTAGACGAATTGCGTACTCTACTGTCCGCGTCTGAAGCACTGCGTGAAATTGTGGATTTAACCGCCCGTGATGCGGAGTTTACTTTTGATTCCCTTGATTTTGATCGCAGTGGTAATTTGACACAAGAGGAATTCATCAGTATCAGTTATTCACCCACGGACGGTTGTGAAACTGGTTCGTTTGAATCTTTGTCGCAGTGGCAAGATCGTGTGACTAAAGCTACCAAAGCTCAAAAAGATGCAAATCCAAAACAATACGAAAGAATGTGTCTGAAACCGCGAACAATGATTTATTTTGGTGAAAATTTAGGACCACTTTTGACAAATGAAAAGCTGCCCAGTCAAACAAGGATATGGTTGGGTGCATGTGCGTCGTTTGGTAGTAGTGAAACGTGCAATGCGATGGAACGATGCAAATGGAACAGCGGTGACGACGTATGTATCGTTTCAGATCCTGACTACAAAGGTGCCTTTGATGTCTACGATGCACGGACACAAACGAAAGATTCAAAATGTACTGAATTGTCGTCGTACGATGAAACGGAACAATCTTGGTTTGTTGCTTGTGCTCCTATTGGTCTGGGGATTGATCATGCAATCTTTATTTCCATCGCTGGCCGTGAATTAGTTTCAAGTACAACTTGGAGTTTTTCAAAACCTTCCATTACATCCAGTACACCACGTCCATACAATGCAAACGGCGAAGAAATTGTGATTCGTGGCACAAACTTGGGAGGTGTGTTTAGCCCAACACAAGTAAACATTAGTGATAGCAGTTGCTTGGATGCACAATGGATGGCAAGTCATGATACGGATGGGCTTCCTTATGTCCGCTGTCGATCGCAGCGTGGGATAGTTGGACCCAAAACGGTCACGATGAATGTCGCCATGCAAGTTTCTGCTCCAGCCAAAGCATTTCCGAATGTTTTAAATGTGACGAAACAACTGTCACGTTTTCATAGTGTTTGCAAAAATGGTGAAACAAACAAAGACACGGGTGAAATCACACACTATTATGGGTCACCGGGTCAACTCTGTGCAGTGTGTCCTACAGGTGCGATTTGCCAACCCGAAAGTTATGCTCAACCGGCTTCAAAAGCTGGGTTCTGGAAAGATGAACTGGATTTAACCGAAGGTGATGAAACTGTCATTTCACAAACAGAACCTTTAATCAAAGACGATCGAATGTCGAAACGTGCATTGGATGATATGAAACGCGCGCTGGGGGAAATGGCGGGATCAACCGAGGTTCGACGTCCAGCGTGTGCGGCCGAACGCATGTTGCGAATTTTTTCCAACAACAAGGACAATCAAATTGAACAAATTCCCAGAGAAGATCAAATGAAAAATAGACTCCAAGCTGAAAATATTTATACTGAAGCGGGTAGAAGTCTACTTGGTGTTCAAGACACGATTGAGCTATCAAGACACTTGGCCAACGGTTACCCTACAGCAGATCGTACCGACCGATGTTCTAATTTTGTGGCCTGTCAACCAAACGATGCTTGTAAATCTGGAAATACTTGCTCGGAGGCCTATTTACATACATTGCCGCGCTGTGAAAAATGGCAAAACGAAAACCCAACGATGAATTCTTGTAATTTAACCATTCAATGCGTGGCCCGTCAATCGGGTTCGCAATGCATGAACGCGATTGCACAACTCTGCAGTTGCCCAAAACAATGGAAAGTTGGTTCATTTGATTGTGCTAAAAAGTGTGTGCGTGATCAAAAGGATGATTTAACCAAAGCTGGCTGTGATGTGACACAACTTGCTGCAGCATTAGCTCGTTTACCCCCACTTTCTACTGAATTCATGAACGGTGCAACATGCATAAGAAATGCAAACAGTTCCATTGACGAAGGCCAATGTTCTTGTGTCAGTGCTCCTCGTTGTTCTTTGTGTACCGCGGGGTCGTTTTACCGTGTGTCTGGCGAATGCATTCCATGCCCTCAAAACCCTGAACTTATTATCATTGGTGCTATTTTGGGTATCATCTTTATGTGTATTGGGATGCGTGAGCTTGATAAACGAAAATTCAATTTAGGTAAGCGAGTGAACATAGATGTTTTGGGTGGCGGTGGTGGTGTTGTGTTCGTTCATCCATGGCACTGAATGGATGGCAGGTTTGGTAGTGCAAAACTAATTGGGTTTTTTTGTTGTTTGTTTTTTTCTGCAAAGCTTTTGTTTCTATTGGCTGGGATTATTTTCAAGTTCTTGCCCTGTTTGCAGGTGCCGATATTAAATGGCCACCTCTTTTGAAAACAATCTTTCACATGCTTTCTTTCTTTAACATTAACATTGACATTGTTGCACCAGAGTGTTTGGTACCCGACCTACCCTACAGTGACAAATATTTTGCAACAATGCTCATGCCCATAGGAGTTGCACTTTTATTGTTTCTGTCTTGGTTGGCCAACATTTTCTTTGATAAATGCATTCAAAATCGAAAAGTTTCCTCCAGTGCAGCAAAAATCATGGTACGATTGTTGTGTGGTGGTGGTGGTGTGTTGTGGCGGTGTTGTTTTTGTTGGTGGACGAGTGAGTTTTTGCTGACATCTGACATCTTGTTATTTTTTGTTTTTACCAGGGTGGTAAATTAATTAGTAGTTTTTTATTGGGCATGTATTTCATGTACTTGATGATTACGCAACGCGCTTTTGAAATTTTCAATTGCAACCCTGTAGAACCAGACGATGGTTTTACGTACACTCATTTTACCAGTATTGATTGTGATGGTGGCCTTTGTCGATGTTGGGACCCAAACCATGTGCAAGCAAAATTGGTACCGTTTTCAATCTTGGCTATTCTGATAGTCACGATGGGTTTTCCAATATTGATTTTTACAATCTTGAGAAGAAAAAAAAATGCGATCAAAGAAGACCAATACTTGCGGGCTTTGGATATAGTGCCCATCGAATCCACCAACCCAGTGGCATTTTACAATCGTTTGAAATACCATAAAATGTATGTCAGGGGTTGCTGTGTGTAGATGCGTGTACAAACGTGTACACACGCGTGTACACACGCGTGTATATTTTTTCGTAATATTTTCTCGTCACTCACATCCTTTTTTTTGCTTCTCTCTTGAATCCAAAAGGTACTATCACTTTAAACCAGGAAAAGTCTACTGGATCACCTTCATCATTGCACGAAAAGGTATGGTGTCGACGGCCGGTTTATTATTTCGTGCAAACCCAGGTTTTCAACTTGCGTTTGTTCTTTTGGTATTGTTTTGGGCATATGTCCAACAAGTGAAAAACCAACCGTTCATGTCCAGTGTGGAACGTACCAAAGTCATTTTGGAGCATCAAGCAAAAGTAAAAATGGGCGATCAACTTCATGTGACGTTGGCCAGTCGTATTCAAGCCGCACGCGAAGAGGAAGACAAAGCAGCAAGCAAGCGTCGTCGAAAAGAAAGAGGTGGTAAAACATTTGATTCTGTCTTGGAAAAATCTGCGAACCGAACCAAAAAAGATGCTTCAAAAATGAATTATTTTTGGAATTACAATACTGTTGAACGCGTCTTGTTGAGTTGTTTAATAATCGTTTGTGTTTGCGGAGTAATGTTTGAAAGTGATCGATTTCAAGAAAACAACAACCGACCGGCCGGTAATGGTTTTGGTGCATGGGTCCGAGTTCAACAAGAATTTGTCACTTGGTTGTAAGTGTGCTGGTGCAGTATCTGACCAATGTCTTGGTCCCTGTTGGCCCGAATTGTGCTTTCTTTTTTTCCATCGACAACGGCTGACCTTTTTTTTTCATTTTTTTTTCTCTCTCTTCTCTCTTTTGCTTCCTTGCAGGTGTATTCTGGTCATTTTTGGTTCCATGTTTTTTTATTTTGCCGTCGCGTACAGTGAAATATTCGGCCGGTTGCCGTACTGGGTCAAAAAAGTCATGTGCATTAAAAACAAAATAAACTTGCACGACAAAGCGGACCTTGGTCGACGAGGCAGTGACCCAACTATGGTTTTTCAACAAAACCCACACATGTTGGCTGAGCGCGATCGTTTGGCCGCAGAAGCAGCCACAATAGATATTACCACGCAACTCGCAGAACAACAGGAAGTCATGCGACGAGAGAAACTTCGAGCTGCGGCCGCAATCGCACAAGCACAAGGGAACAATAAATCAAAAAGATCGCGGGGCAAGAAAAAGAAAAGAGCAAAGAAAGGATTTGGGGCAGTGAAAACTGATTATGGCAATACCGCGGCGGATGGCATGGAAATAGAATTGGCTGTAGTCGCAGCAGCAAAATCCGACGAAAAGGGGCGCGAGGTTGCTGCTCCAGCAAACAACCAAAAAGTATGGAAAAGGCACACGTCCATCGAAGGCAACACTTATTATTCGGACGATAAAAATCACACGGTCTGGACGTTGCCGTCGGGTGATCCGGTAGAATAGACGTGTACGGTACACGTAATTATAAAAGAATAAAAGGCACATGAATAAATATTTATAAAATATTTAAAATAAAGATCTTGTACTTTTTTAAAAATATATAGCTAGTACTATACCAGATGGTAATATATATAAAAACATACGTGAATGTAATGTGTGCACAGGTCTCTACCTGTAGGTAGGTACCACATGTATGTATGTATGTGTATGTATGTATGTATGTGTACATACGTGTATATGTATGTGTGTACATGTACACCTCTAGACCTGTACACATTACATTCATGTATTTTATATATATAATATAGTACTTACTTGAACTAGCTAC
>Ga0115005_10004991_pt1 | contig 10496 bp, 11 predicted proteins | sample ArcOceMetagenome_FD_87163 | JGI IMG/M metagenome (GOLD analysis project Ga0115005, IMG submission 87163) | Marine eukaryotic phytoplankton communities from Arctic Ocean - Arctic Ocean - Greenland ARC118M Metagenome | ecosystem: Environmental > Aquatic > Marine > Oceanic | place: Arctic Ocean...
AATCATGTTACTCTAGATTGGAATGAGCATGGACATGAACCAATGGAAATTTATGATTTGCCTCATTTTGATATTCATTTTTATTTTCTGTCTGAAGCTCAACGTGACCAAATTGGCCCTATGGATACCATCGAATTTCAGAAGCCAATAGCTCCTGAATTTTTACCTCTTAATTATTTAGAAACGCCAGATGGAGTTCCGAGAATGGGCACTCACATGATCGACTTAGAATCTCCGGAAATTGCAGGTACGGGAGTATTTACTCATACTTTTATTTATGGCAAATATGATGCAGAAATCAACTTCTTGGAACCAATGGTAACTACTTCCTTTTTGGAAAGTAAGGAGAATCTTGAAAAAGAAATTCGACATCCTGAGCAATGGCAACAGGAAGGATACTATCCTAACAAATACACCATAACATACGATGCCTCCACCAGAATTCATTCTATATTATTAGAAAATTTAGTTTGGCAAAATTAGTATTGCCTTAGAAGTGTTCTTGTGCTAATAGAAAACAAGTTTCCTAGACCTTTCAGATTTCACTATCTGAAAGGTCTATTTTTTTAAAAATTATTGATGCTGTGGTCGCAACAAATCATTCACAATCTTCACCGGATTAAAAGTCTCAATCGAAACTTCCACAAATAGCGTATTCCAATCTGCCATCGCTCCATTCCACAGTCCTGGTAATTCTTGCGCCTTTAGTTCTCGACCATCTTTTGATTTCATGGTGACAAAACCAGTTTTTGGATCTCGAAAATCAGTCAAGTTGAATTTCTCGCCATGCGCATTTTTAATTCCACATACCAAATCTACCGGATTAAAGTGTGAGCTTTTTTGTAAAATATTTGCTTGCTCTTCTTCATCAGTATTGATCTGCGAACTCTCCACAATTTGCAAAGAAAAAGTACTATCTGCATTCTTTGACCAAAATGGACCACCACCTGGTTCTCCTTCATTTTTCACCATTCCACAAACTCGAATTGGGCGATTTAATTTTTGTAACAAAAAATCTGATTTCTCTTGAATATGCATTTCCGTAAATTGTGAAGTAAAATTATTGCACAATTCTTTTTCTAAAAAACCAGTAATCTCATCAATCAAATTTTCAGAAACGTTTTCTACTTTTTCCAATTTTCTAGCATAATCAAATAACCGTTTTTGATATTTAATTAAAACACCTGCGAGTAATTTTTTGTAGCGATAAGTTGATGCTTTCAAATTATCAGGAACGACATTGTCAATATTTTTGATAAAAACAATATCCGCATCAATCGTATTTAAATTTTCCAAAAGCGCTCCGTGACCTGCAGGTCGAAACAAGATACTTCCATCTTCATTTCGAAAAGGTTGATTCTCTAAACCTACGGCAATCGTATCTGTATAAGATTGTTGTTCGGAAAAATATGCTTTGAACTCAGATTCATATTCATCAGAAAGTGGTTGTCCTGCACTTAGAACTTTTTCCCGAAATAAAGCTTTGTGCTCTGGCGAAACGGTAAAGTGAATATCAACTTTTCCATCTTTGTCTTTGCAATAATTAGCACCTTCCACCAAGTGTTCTTCGAGCGGTGTTCGGATAGCCGTTTTGTAATTATGAAATTCTAACAATCCTTTTGGAAGACCTCCATAATTTAATCCCGCAGTAGTTAAAAGGTAGCGCAACACTTGACCATATTCTTTTTTGGAAATCAACTCGTCGATGTTGGCTCCACTTTTTGTGATCACACTTCTTAGTGATTCATAAAATGCGAATTGCTTGATATTTTTAAAAAAATTAAACACCGAACCAAAAGAAGCATCACCTTCAAAATCTTTAATCGCTTCGTCCGAACCATCATACTTTTCCATAAAAGAAAATAACGATTTAAACATTCGACTAGCTGCACCTGACGCTGGTACAAATTTATAAATCTGATGTTTAGGCATTTCTGATTCATACATTTTCACATAATCATCAATTTCTTTTTCATCAAATTTCAAAACACCATCTCCAATCGTCGCTGCTTTTTGCAACTCCATAAATGGAAATCCTTCTTCAAAATTTTTAATTTGTTCTGCCAATTTTGCTTGGCTAATTCCTTTTGCTTTAATTTGTTCTAAATCTTTTTCGGAAAACATATCTTTGCATTGTTATCTCCGTGACACGGTTAAAAAGCGTATCATGAATAATATTAAAAAATATTTTATGTAAATCCGTACCATGGTTTTGAACCGTGCCACGGAGCATATCTTCAAAATTATAAAAAATGAATCGAAGGCAATTTAATAAAAATATTTTGATGGGTTTAGGGAGTTCTGCAATTCCTTTTGCTTTTTACAATAACTTATCGCACGATCACAATATTCAACCTAATTCCAATATGAAAAAATGCATAAAACCGAAAGCTTTATCTCCTGGAGATACGATTGGATTGATCACACCAAGTAGTTCGATTACTGACGAGAAGTTGGCAAAAGCCATCTCGAACATGAAAATGCTGGGGCTAAAAGTAAAATTGGGAAAACATATCAAAGCGATCAATGGCTACCTCGCAGGAACTGACGAGCAACGATTGGAAGACTTACACAACATGTTTGCTGATGATGAAGTGGATGGGATTTGGTGTATTAGAGGTGGTTATGGAGTGGGGAGAATTTTACCAAAAATCAATTATAAACTGATCAAAAAAAATCCAAAAGTACTGATTGGTTATAGTGATATTACTGCTTTGCTTTTGGCCGTTCATCAAAAAACTGGGTTGATTTGTTTTCACGGACCAATTGCCTCTTCTGATTTTACAGATTATACGGTGAGGCATTTAAAAGGTGCTTTGATGAATCCACAAATGTCTTACACGATTGATTATGCCGAAGATAACAATGCTTTTACGGAGTCTAGTTATCGTACAAAAATCATTCGACCAGGCAAAGCAAAAGGAGAATTGACTGGTGGAAACTTGACTCTTTTGGCTGCGATGATGGGAACTGATTTTCAACCTACGTTTAAAAACAAACTCGTTTTTATCGAAGACATTGGCGAACGACCTTATCGATTGGATCGCATGTTTACTCAAATTTTACAAAGCTCAGATTTACATAAAGCGGCAGGAATTATTTTAGGTGTTTTTGTAGATTGTGAAGCAAAGAAAGGGAGTCGATCGCTTTCGTTGATGGAAATGTTTGAGGATCGTTTGGGGCACTTGGAGATGCCGATTATTTATGGTTTGTCATTGGGGCATATTAAAAATCACATGACGTTACCAGTGGGAATTGAGGCGGAAATGGATACGGAGAAGAGGACTATAACCCCCGACCCCTGAAGGGGAGTTTTGGGTTTCCTTTCAATTGAAGAACTACTTTCATTGATTTAAGGAAGTGCTTTGAATGAGATAGTGGAAGTTATTTTTTTACGGAAAATATGCTGACGTAGTGAACGAAGAAGATGAATTTGAAAGATGAGTTTTGATTTTTAAATGAATTCCTTTTCATTTTATAAAACCATTCCTACAAAACAGATAAGAAACTATTCGTAAAAAAAACGACAATAATGAAAGAAGAATGGAAACTTGAAATGGAATTCTTCATTTTATAAAACCATCTCTAAAAAAACAGATCAAAAAAATATTCATAAAAAATAAATTCCACAATCCACCTCATAGTAGAACCTTAAATCAATGAAAGAAGCTGCTCAATTGAAAGGAAACCCAAAACTCCCCTTCAGGGGTCGGGGGTTAAATCATCGCCGTCTTATGCAAAATTGGCAACTGCCCACTATACGCCTTTGCTATATTCTCTTTTGTAAAAGTAGTTTCCGTATCTCCATAAGCCACCAATCTTTGATTCAATAAAACCACTTTATCAAAATAACTTTCTACCGTCGAAAGATCATGATGAACGACCAAAAGTGTTTTTCCTTCCTCTGCCAATCTCTTCAAAATCTGAATAATTTTTTCCTCGGTCAACATATCAACCCCAACAAACGGTTCATCCAAAAAGAAAATATCTGCTTCTTGGCAAAGTGCTCTGGCGAGAAAAACTCGTTGTTGCTGCCCACCTGAAAGTTCACCGATTTGACGATCTCGAAATTCCGTCATGCCTACTTCTTCCAAAGCATCCATCGCCATTGCTTTGTCCGCTTTGCTCAATCGTTGAAAAATCTTTTTGTGCGGATATCTTCCCATCAAAACAATATCAAAAACGGTAGCTGGAAAAGTCCAATCCACATCATTTTTTTGTGGTACGTAAACGACCTCTTTGCGCTGAGTTTGAATCTCTTTTCCATTAATTTTTATGGTTCCAGTATTCGTTTCTACTAGCCCTAAAATCGCTTTGAACAAAGTAGATTTCCCTGCTCCATTTGGTCCGACGACACCATAGATTTTGCCCGCCTCCATCTCCAAAAAAATATTGGTGAGTACTCTTTTCTTTTCATAGGAAACGGAAAGTCCACTTACGGAGATGATTGATTTCATAGTATTTTATTTTACACGTGGTAGTCTGCTCTAGCTGACCTGAAAAAAGATTGAAGCGCTTTTTTTATACTTCACTCAGAATTTATTTTTTGTAGGTCTGCTTCCATGCGGATTAAAAAAAGCAGACCACTACGTGTTATTGACTGAAGTTACGCACTTTATTGATTCCCATATCCCTACTTTTTTTCCTTAATGAAAAAAAGTAGCAAAAAAAATCAAGGCTGTATTCTTTTTTTAACGGAAACTTGAATTCAAAAAGGCTAAACAGTTTGAAATTCGTTCTCCTAAGAAAACCTAAGACTCGTTCCTCGTCAAGATTTTCTAAGAAGTCCTCAAACAGCAAACTGTCCTTAACGCCTTTTTGAATCCAATTTTCCTAAAAAGAATAAGGCCGGGAAGTAAATGGCAACATTCGTTTTTCAAATTGAAAGTACAATATTTCGGTTTTAGTATTGACCTTATCTTTTAAGTAGTACAGTTATTGATTCATACTTCGATACACAAATAAAAATGCGCCGATAAAAAGCACTCCTAATATTCCATACAATAGCAAATTATTTTTTCCCTTAGGCGCTTCCGCCACTTTTGGTTGAACCGTACGAGACAAGGCTTGGACGATCACATCCGTATTGTATTTTAGCATGGCTAAATAACTTGGAGCATCACTATTCTTATCTCCAATGGAATCAGAAAAAAGAGATCCACCAATCGTAATATCATTTGAACTCGCTAATTGTTGCAACATTTTTGGGTTCACCGTTGACTCGATGAAGACTGCGGGAACGCCACTTTCTCGAATAACTCTATCTACTTTAGAATAGTCTGAAGTTTGTACTTGTGCATCAGTTGAAGTTCCTAAAATCGACTCTAAGCGAATTCCATATTTCCTTCCATAATATTGAAAGGCATCATGCGAAGTAATTAAAATTCTTTGCTGTTCAGGAATCGTTTTGATTTGCGCTAGAATATATCGATCTAAATCTTGCAATTTTTTCCGATAGGCTTCTAAGTTTTTTTCATAAAAATCCTTATGCGCAACATCGTATTCGACCATCGCCTTGGTTATATTTTCTGCGTAAATAATTCCGTTGGAAGCATTCATCCAAGCATGTGGATCAGCAGAATTAGCGTAAGTTAAACTTTCGATGACATCTACACCTTCCGTCACTTTGACCACATTGGCTTTCGTTCCAGAATTCTCGATCAACTTTAACAACCAACCTTCAAACGTCAGATCATTTTTAAAAATAACATCTGCATAGGCGACCATCGTTGCATCGCCGGGAGTTGGTTCATAAGTGTGCGGATCTTTTCCGATGGGAACGATCGTTGTTACTTCAAATTTATCACCCACAATATTTTTAGCAATATCTGAAATCATGGAGGCGGTTGCGACCAATTTCGGTTTGTCCGTTGCATTTAATAACAATGGAATTACAAAAAGAAAAATTAATATTTTTATTTTTTTCATGTCTGTTTTTTTTTTAGAGGACAGAGGACAGACCGTGCGCTACGCTTACTGACATAGGACAGACTGACGATGATTATCTGTAGGCTGACGAGAGCAATTTATTTAGTAGTCTATCATCGTCAGTCTGTCTACTGTCCTCTATTACTTTTGCAAAAAAAGATTCAAGCAAACCTTACCGGTGATCACAATCTCTTTTGATTTATTCAATAAAATTTTTGCCGAGTTATCGTACTCGTATTTTTCTAAAATTTCTATTTTTGAACCTAAACCCAATCCGAGTTGATCAAGGTATTGCAAAAATGGTGTCGATGATTCGCGCACTCCTACGACTGTTCCCTTCTCCCCTATTTTGAATTCATTCAATGGAGTTTGCTGTCGCGTGGCAAATTTTCCATCAGCATCTGGAATTGGATCACCGTGAGGATCAAACTTTGGATTTCCCAAAAAATTATCTAATCGGTCAATCATTTCCTTCGACTGAATATGTTCTAACTCTTCTGCCATTTCATGCACCTCGTCCCAAAGGAAATCTAATTTATCTACCAAAAAAACTTCCCACAATCGATGCTTTCGAGTTAACATCGTGGCTATCTTATTTCCCTCTTTAGTCAACTTCACTCCTTTGTGGCTTTCATGAATGGCTAGTTTTTTCTTAGCCAATCGTTTGACCATATCAGTCACCGATGCTGCACTAGTTGACATTTTTTGGGAAATAGAATTAGTACTTGCCGATGGTTTTCCTTTTTCTAAAATGGAGAAAATAGCCTTTAGATAATTCTCTTCTGTTTTGGAAATTTTCATTTATAGATTTTAATTTCCACAAATATAAGAATATATTTTTAGATTAGTCTAAAAACAAGAAACACCACTATCTAAATATATTAGGTAGTGGTGTTTCTTATGTTTACTTTCTTCGGCTAAAGCCAAAGCTACGTTTGAGTTACAAATCCCAAAAACTCCTCGGTCTTTGATATACGATAAACATATCTCGCACACTCCAAAAAAAATACCATAACAATACTCCTCCAACTGCTAAATATGCCCAATTGCCGATCAACTGCATCCACACCGGTAAACTAATCACCAACACAATTGCGGTCTTCAAAAAATTAACTCGCTGAATATATTTATAGGTAAAAAACAAATGCACCGCACTCGCTAATTGCCAAATGCCTAAGAGAATCAACATCGTATTCGTCCAAATTAATTGTCGATTAAAAAACCATAACAATATAAATGCACCGATTAAAATACTTTGTCCGAGGACATCTAGTTTCATTCGTGTTCTTGAAATCATAATCTTTCTTCTGTTTTAAAAATTTCTTCACTATCGAAAATATCACTCACCTCTTTAGGAAGTTTTATTAAATTTTCTAAATTCTTTCCGTCCTCCAAAAAAAAGCACATTATTAATTCTACTTTAAGGTTCTCGAGATTATTAAGTCATTTGGTTATTGTTTTATTAATTATTGCTTTCAAATTCTGTGTTTTTTACAATAACTTGATCACAAATAACTCAATAACTATTAGAGTCTTAAAGTAGAATTAATGAACTTGCTAATTAACATATCCCCGAAATGAGAAGAACATGAAGTAAAAAAACCAAAAGCCCCCATCGTAACACCTGTCAAAAATCCACATAAAATTGCTCCAAAAAACAAAATAGTTTGAACTGTTAAATCAATCCTAAATAATAATATTTCAACTTTCATATTATTCTTATTTAGTCAATTCAAAGATATATACAATTTCCTAAGCTTTCAATAAAAATTGAAAGTTTATTTATTATTTAACTAAATCAACATTGAAAGCCTTTATTTGTTATACTTTTACAAAAAATAAAATACACAACTATGAGTAAAATATTGCCTGAGCAAGTCAACGAATTAATTAAAAATCGGCGTTCTATTTTTCCAAAATCATATATTCAAAAATCGATTCCAAAAGAGATCATTGAGCAGATTTTGGAAAATGCCAATTGGGCTCCTACGCATAAATTAACCGAACCTTGGCGGTTTAAAGTTTTTCGAGGAGATGCATTGGAACAGCTAGGAACCAAACTTTCGGAAATTTATAAAACCATCACCCCTACGGAGAAGTTTTCAGAAATGAAATATAGGAAACCTCTAAAAAAAGCTTTGCAAAGTGATACGATGATTGCCATCTGTATGCAGCGTGATCCAAAAGAAAGTATCCCTGAGTGGGAAGAAGTTGCTTCAGTTGGCGCTGCGGTACAAAATATGTATTTGACTTGTTCCGCTTATCAGATTGGCTGCTATTGGAGTTCGCCGGGAACAGTTAAATATTTGAGTGAATATTTGGGATTGAAGGAAGGGGAAAGATGCCTGGGATTTTTGTACATGGGCTATCATGAGATGCCTGAGATCAAAGGGATGCGGAGATCGATTTTGGAAAAAGTTGAGTGGTACAAGTAGCTGACACAAGTAGCTGGTCGCTTTAGCTGACAGTCAAAAAAAGAGCGCAGCGACTTTTTTGCCAAACACTCCCAAAGTCAAAATGCTCCTAATCCCTCCTATTTTCTACAAAAAAAATTAGTTCCTGGCAAAAATTCGCTGCGCTCTTTTTTGACTGGCAGCTAAAGCGACCAGCTACTGTAAAATTATTTTTTCAACATACGCCTTCCCGTTTTGCTGGAATTTTATAAAAAGTACTCTTGCCCCCGTTTTTGACACATCAATATTTTGAAGAGAACTTCTTCCTCCTTGGACTTCTCTTTGATAATGAATTATTCCTTTCATATCAAAAATTGAAATCGTCATAGGTTTCTCTTGACTTCCATATTCGATATTAACTATTCCATCAGATGGATTTGGAGAAATTTTCACATAAGATAAACCTGCATCTTTTAAAGATCTCTCCTTTTTAATTGGATAATTTTTCACTTCTGCCTCTACTAAATTTTCTTTCTTTAAAGTAATCTCCACTACTCCATCCTTTCCTTGATCACCATATTTCTCAGTCGCCTTTTCACCTTTCAAAGCATTGATACGTTCTATGTCATCTGGCTCCAATTCACCAGCCGCCGACTTATCAAATTCCTCTCCATCCACTATAAAAAGTGGCTTCATATCTTTGTTCAATTTGATATTATTATCCTCAATTTTTAAACTTGCACTTTGATCAGGAGCAGCTAACTTAAATAAAACTGGCAAAGTATAACTCACATTCACCGCTTCTCCTTTCTGTTTTCCAGGAACAAAATTAGGCATCATATTAACTACTCTTTCTGCTTCGACACCTCAGCCTCCTCCTAGATCACGGAGTACTTTTGCATCAGTAATTGAACCATCTTTTTGCACGACAAATTTAATAATTACTCGTCCTTGGATTTTAGCTTCTTGAGCTGCCTTTGGATATTTTATATTGCTATAAATATAATTTAGCATGGCTTGTTCTGCACATTTCTTTTGCTCCTTAAAGTCTTCTATTTTTTCGCAGCCGTCATTTTTGAAGCGAGGCATTTCTTCTACGACTTTGTAAATTTCTCCATCAAGCTTTTTAAATTTAGGAGCAAACCCAACTACGGTAATATCTCCTGGTGAATTTTTTAACTCTTTTTCCTCTGCTTTTTCCTCAGTTGATTTAAGTGTTTTTTCTGAGCCGCCATCTAATTTAAACTGCACGGGAATCACCATTTCTACATCAACTGCTTTACCATCTTTAGTTCCATGAATCATTTTTGGAAGTGCATTAATTACTTTCAATGCAGCTTCGCCACAACCTCCGCCAATTTCTCTTTCGATTCTTGCTTTGGCAACTGTTCCATCTTTTTGAACAACATATTTGATGATTACTTTTCCTTGGATGCCAGCTTTTCGAGCTTCCGCTGGATATTTGATTCTTGTATAAATGAAGGTTAGTAATTTATCTTGTGCGCATTTATCTCGTTTTGTTATTTCAGTAATTTCTTCGCAGCCTGGGAAGCGGGGCATTTCGTCTGCGTCTCCAACTGTAATATTTTCTGAATCGAAAATAGAATTAGAATTTTCAGTAGCTACATTTTCATTATTCGCCATCGCTTCCTTTTTAGAAAAAGCAATTAATAACAATAAGATTACGGGCAAAGCAAAAAGGTATTTAACAACTGCCTCTTTGCGAGATTTACTTCTGGTCATCATAACGATTCTTTGTTTTAATTGTGAATGAAAAAAATGATTTGCCAGCGCAATCTGCAGCCCAGACTGCGATTGTCTGAGTAATAAATGTCCATACTTTTTTGTCGGTGTAGTCTGCAGAACTACGGCATCCGCCAAATATTCATGAACTGTTTTCAATGATTTTTTATAATAATACACCATGGGACTTACCCAAAAAATGATGCTAAAAATTTCTAATAAAATAACATCTAGCGAATGCCAACCTTTGACATGAGCAACTTCATGCGTGACGATTTTTTGTCCATCGACATCATTCATCTCCAAGTCTTTGCTCCAAAACATATATTTAAAAAATGAAAATGGCAAGTGTGGTTCGCTAGTCAAAACCAAGGTGTGATTTCCTTTTTGAATAATTTCTGACTTGCGATACAAGGCATATATTTTTCCCAA
>Ga0115005_10004994_pt1 | contig 10493 bp, 8 predicted proteins | sample ArcOceMetagenome_FD_87163 | JGI IMG/M metagenome (GOLD analysis project Ga0115005, IMG submission 87163) | Marine eukaryotic phytoplankton communities from Arctic Ocean - Arctic Ocean - Greenland ARC118M Metagenome | ecosystem: Environmental > Aquatic > Marine > Oceanic | place: Arctic Ocean...
ATATGTCCCTTTGCATCGAAGAACGAAATATGTCGCTCAATTTTACGAAGTCTTCGCCTTTTTCCTTTGATACGGAAAACGGAAGAAAAAGAAGCACAAGAAATCTATTCACTTGACTCAGATCTACTTCAACGCTATGCTTTTCACCATACATCCACAACGAAATGGTTTCATTGGACATTACCAGCACTAAGGATCATTATCGGAAGAGGACTTCGTCGCTCGAGACACTTAGGTTCAAATTGAATGGTATGTCATGAGTTTCTAAGAAGTTACTTCAGATAAGCAAATTGTTATTCTAAGCACTGTCACACCTGCAGTCAGGAACAAAGACTGCTGAATTTTGCATGTCACTGTTTATCATTTTGAGTAGACGAACAATGGGGTATTTCTTGTCATTCTCTTCACTGCACTACCTTTTCTTAAATTCCGTTTTCTTGACGAGGGGCCCAGGATTATTATTGAAGAGGCAAACAAGGATAACACAGAATATAACTCTCACCAAAATGATTGAAGAAGGGTGAAGTAGCCCTTCGTCATCTATGTTTGATGCCGATCTAGACATTAAACGAGGACGAAATGGTAAATATGATTCACACATCTTCCAACGAGTGCACAGATGGAAGTTGTAGCTAGACTATGATTGGCCTGAACTGAATCTATCCAAATAGACACAAGAAGTAACTGAAATAATAAGAACTCATAGACTTCCATATTTATATATTGATGAGTTTTTGATAAATCATAGGATCACCATGGAAGTGCCACCACCAGTTTTGGTTATAATCAAATTTGGAGTTTTGCTGGGAAATGCCAACCGTTCAGCCTAGTATGCGCTCAGGGTAGCGCAGTTTTGAATAACGAGAAGTCAAAGATCACTGGAGCACTATCCTTTTAGAATTGGTCCTTTCAAAGAAATCGATTGTTGGATGTATCACGGATAGGCATGCAATTGCAGTCGGTCACAATGATGTCTTTTGTGTCGACGTGTTCTCTCTTTCTATACTTACATGATGGTTAAAATATCTCAAACTTTTTCCCGTTATCATTGGATAGTTGCCAATCATTCGTCATTCGTCGGTTCGTGGCTGCATATATGATGTTATTTGCCGTTGGCTGCTTTTAGACGACATCTCATGTACTGTATTACCAGGTACGAGAATGGGTCTCTCTTCTCTTCTACACTTCCTATCTACAGTCAAAATCTTTCAATTTAAAGCATTATTACATCTATCAGGCATTTGTACACACTAGTAACAGCACTCTATCGTCAAAGGGCAAGAGATTGCATAGAAGTACCAATCATTTCCAGACTTTCGTCAACCTTTGACCTTGACCTCGTAACCCGCGTTGCGTTTGCAACTTGTTTTGGAATCTCTATCAGATTCACGAGATCACTCCAAAATGGGAGTCTACGGAGGTAACAGATGGATTTATTGATGTCTCTGATGGCAGAATCCTTTATCTTTCCTCTCTGTGATTTGATGTTGGAATAATGATCCCAGTAGACTGATAACACACTTCTTCCATCTTTCAAAGGACAATTATCTACAGTATTCTTGTCCCTTGCTTCTTCGCTATATTTAGTTCCATCGTCATCCCATTTTTCATTTAATAAAGCGAGCGCTACGGCCTCCATGCAGCATGCTATCACATCTGTGTTATAGCCTCCTTCCAGTGCAACAACCAATGGAATATCACCAAGAGCTTCCAAAATACTAACGGTCATTAAGTAGTACATATCTGGCATCAAGTCACAGTCCCCAATCAAATCTCCCCTTGCTGCGTCAAATCCCCCACTAATAAGTACCAGATCTGCATCAAAACCTTGAAGAAGCGGGAGGACTAACTCACTCATTGCGGCAGCATATTCAACGTTTCCCATACGTCCATATTTCCACGCAATATTCACATTGAGACCAAGCGCATCTGGATGAGATTCATCCCCTCCTATTTCCTTTGGATCGCCAGTTCCTGGAAAAAACTTCCCATCTTTTCTATGAATTGAAATATAGAGAATATCTTTATCGAGATATGTCAAATCTTGTGATCCATTCCCATGATGAACATCTAAATCCAAGATTGCTACTTTCTTTGCTCTTTTGACATTGATTGCATGCTTAGCTGCAACTACAACTGAATTGAAGAAGCAAAACCCCATTGCCTGATCTCGACAAGCATGGTGACCTGGAGGTCTAACTACGGCAAGAGCTCTTTTCGTCTCTGCCATCGGAGAAGTTACCGCCTCAACACATTGGATCACCCCGCCACAGGCTAATTGAGCTGCCTGAAATGTTTCATTGCAAAAGTACATATCGTCATCATTCTCTGTAGGTCCATCCGTGACAGCACAATTAATGGTAGGAAGTGTTTTCAGCTGCTCTGTGCTCATAAATGACGTTTCTTTGACTTTGTTGTAGTACTCAGTTGTATGAGCCAACTCAATTATTTGTTGAGTTGCAGGTTTGCAAGTAAGATGGATGAATGGAGGCTTATTAGGACAAAGGGACGGAACGCCACCACCCCTGACTTCAAAATCTTGCAGAAATGGTGCCTCACCACGTAGCTGCCGGTATTGCTGAAGACGGCTTTGAAGGTCATTAAGCTTTTCTATGATCGAGACGATTCTTTCTGGTCGCTCAATCCGTTCACTCCTGGTAGATTCATTCCCATCTTCGTGAAGTTCCATTCTCTCATCGTATATCAAATAAGTTTGCGACATTGCGACCTCTGAGAGCGGTCAATAGATAAAGCAAGTTAAATGTTAGAGTGTTAAGGCTTGAGGGAGTAAGTGAACTTAAGTTTGAAGTTCTGTTTGGGTGTTATATTTGTGAAGAAGAAAAAAACCGTTCGTTGTTGTGTGCCAAATTCAAAAATGGAATTTTGTGCCATGACGCCTTGGGAGGTTTCTAAAATCTGAAAGTGGCGGGGGGGGGGGCGCCGACGACCACCGACACACACAACAACAGACGGTACATACCCCCGGGTAACAGTACAAAGCACAATTTGGAAATTCTGCAACACTTATTTTACCAATGAAATTAATAACGTAGACGATAAAGTACATGTGGATATGATAGCTGTTTTTTACAAACCTACATTGACAACGACGCATGATGACTTTGCCAGGATCTAATAGAGAGCTGTTGGAATGCACACCAGAAAACATCATTATCCTTTCATCAATTCAATCTTTTCATTTTCATAATCATCATGCTTAAAAATCGTCATCTTCATCATTAATAGGACCACCTCTTCCAAAGGCAATCTCATCCAGAGGTTGTCCAATTCTCGAGTATTGACCTCCGTTCGCGATGAAATTCGGGCATGGTCTGTATGGCTTGATAGGCCACCAAGGAAGTATCAGAGGAATTCCTCCAAGGATTCTTCCAGTTCCATCACATTTATCGCAGTTCGGGCATTTGACCGGTGCAGGTGGTGTGAAGTCCTCTGTAATGGAAGCTTCTGTATTATCCTCGGCTGATTCAGACATGTAGATTTTATTGACAATCATTTTACGTGTAGTGGCATTTGTGAAGGCGGGCGTCGAGAATGAGGAAACTGTCGCAACCCAAGTTAGAGATATCAAGAGCGCAAGCGTTAAAGAAAGAAATCTATTCATTTTAGCTTATTTCGTTGTATCACTTATAACGGTGCTCTTATACCCAGGTTTGATACAGTAGACTACGACTTGCACTTGTTGTGCTCGTGGCTGCGCTGCTCTGGTTCTTTCTGATCGATCGATGAGGTGATCCTGGTGGCGTCGGGCGATGTGACAGGCCTTTTGAATAACCCGACTTTTCACGGTAAGTGACATACGTCACACATTGAAGCTGAAAGCCCGACGTTTCGTTACAAAGGTGGACAGGGGACAGGGGAAAGATCGGGACAGCGAGCAGAGACGATCAAAGAGCGAGGAAGAGAACCTCCACCACCTACCTCCTGCTGCAGTACAACAGTAGTAACCACATTACTGTATTTTACTTGCTAAAAAAAGTAACATCGTTGTAAAATGGCACAACAGAGCCGCAAACTCTTGGCTCTTGCAGCCTTGCTAGCATTGGCATCCGAGAATGTCTCTGCATTTACCCCCTCTACTCTTTCCACCCAGAGAACTGGTTTTGCTTTCTCTCCTCTCTCAGCAGCATCTGATGATGTGTCAATCGACTATGACTCTGCTGCAAAGCTCGCTTACGATGATTGGAGAAACACATTCGGAAAGGGAGATTTTTCCGAACCCAAATTTGAAGCTTTTAAGTCTAACTATGTATCTTTGACTGTTGCAAACGTCAAGGCTGCCAAGCAGGCTCGCGAAGAGGGAGGTGAACCAGTTGAGAAATTGGAGCTCAATGATTTTGCCGACATGACTGTTGCAGAGTACCAGGCTATGCAGGATGGCGGTTCTGATGAATCTGTAGAAGAAGCTTCTGCTGCACCTGTAAGTCCATTACAAGTTGCTATGGATGCTATGCAAGCTCAGGAAGCTGCTGGAGATGCAATTGGCGAGGCAGCCGCTGCTATTGCAGAAGAGGAGCAGGTACGCAGTTTGACAAAAAATCAAAGAGCTGCACCAAAATTATTCCTTGCAGCACACTGCATCAATCTGTTCTCGTACTTCATCTAATATTTTCTTTTCTTCCTTTCTTTCTCAATTCGACAGAAACTGGTTGAAAAGCTTGGTTTGGATAGCGTTGAAGAACTCGAGGAAGCTCTTGATGCTATGGATGGAGTTGCTCCTGATGGCGGCGAACTTGACACTTCAATTTCACGCGAGGCTCGTGTTCGCTCTGCATACATGGAATGGTGCAAGGAGTATGGAAAGGAAACTGATGAATTGCGCTTCCCTACCTTTTCATCAAACTACCTCGCAATGGAGTCTTATGCAAAGGACAATGGAAAGTCTATGCAGTTGAATAAATATGCTGATTGTTCAGAAGAGGAGTATATTGCACTTACCACTGGTGCAAAACCTGAAGTAAAGGAGGCTGTCGCAGTTGTAGAAGAAAAGAAAGAAACCGTGGTTGAGGAAGTTAAGGTTGAGGAAGTTAAGGCTGAAGAGCCAGTAGAGGAGGAAAAAGTTGATGTTTCTATTCCTTATGATGCTGCAGCAAAGACTGCTTATGATAAAAGTAACAAATCTATGGCTTATGCTGCATTCAAGGCTAAGTACGAAGCCGACGCAGTTGGACTTGTCAAGTCAAAGAAAGCAGCACAGGAGAAGGCACTTGTCGACGGAAAGAAAGCTGCAGAGGAGAAGAAACTTGCTGACGAAAAGAAAGCTGCAGAAGAAAGTAAAAAAGCTGAAGCCGCCAAGAAAGCTGCTGCAGATTCTGCAGCTATTGCAAAGAAGAAGGCGGAAGAGGCAGCGAAATCCTCTGCTGATATTGAGAAGGAGAAGCAGGCGCGTCAAGCGGCACAAGAGAAAGCACGCGCAGCGGCTTCATCAGAGGCTGAAGATGCTGCTATCGCTGCTGCGAGAGAGGTCGCCGACAAAGAGGCAGCGCAAATTGCAAGGAGGCGCGAGCTTGATACAATGGCAGCTGACCAGGCACGCCAAAAGGCACAGAAGACAACTACTGCACCCGCAAAGGTTGCAGCTCCTGCACCTGCTCCGGTTCCAGAGAAGAAGGCTCCTGCACCTGCTCCAGTTGCAGAGAAGAAGGCTCCTGCACCTGCTCCAGTTGCAGAGAAGAAGGCTCCTTCAACTGGATTCTTTGGCAACATCTTTGGCGGATCCAAACCCAAGGCTGATGATGGCGCTGCGAAAGCCAAGGAAACTGCTGCCGCCGAAGCGGCTACGAAGCAAGCTGATGCAGCTGCTCAGAAGGATGCAGCAGCAGCTGCAGCAGCAGCTGCAGACCAGAAGCAAGCTGAAGAAGCAGCTGCTAAGAAGCAAGCTGAAGAAGAAGCAGCAAAGGCCAAGGCAGAAGAAGCAGCTGCTAAGAAGCAAGCTGAAGAAGAAGCAGCAAAGGCCAAGGCAGAAGCTGCCGCTGCTAAGAAACAGGCCGATGCAGCTGCTGCCAAGAAGAAGGCAGCCGCTCCCAAGAAGAAGGAAGCCGCTCCCAAGAAGAAGGAAGCTGCCCCCTTGTTTGGAGGTTTCTTCGCAAATGAAAAGAAGAGTGCACCCAAGGCAGCGGCACCTAAGACACCAACCCCCCCTCCCGCTGAAACTGCCAAGAAAGTCGAGGTCAAAGTGGCAGATCCCGTAAGTGATGCTTTCTCTTCTTTCTTTGGAGGGAAACCTGCAGCTCCCAAGGACGAGCCTGCTCCATCTCCTGCGCCCACTCCTCCTCCCGCAAAACCAGCATCTTTCAACTTTTTCGGAGGAGCTGCGAAGCCAGCAGCACCCGCACCAGCAAAGGTCGAATCAGAAGAAAAGAAGGCCGCTGCAAAGATGGCACAGCAGACCCTCGCCAAGGCAAAGCCAGGCGCAACAATTTCGCTTTCTAAGTTCTTTGCCTTTGGTGGTGCCAAGAAGGAAGCTAAGGCTCCTCCTAAGCCACCAACTCTTACTAAGTGGTACCAAAACAACGACGGATCCGTCACTGGGGAAATTTCTGGATCTAATGCGTTTGAAGAAGGAGAGCTCGTCACCACCTCTCCTATCGAAGGAAAACCTGGCAAAGAAACTGTCGTTGTCACCGTTTCTGGGTCAAGGTAAGATCTCTGATTTGTGCTCAATTTTATTTTCTTCTCGGATTTCCTCATCTAACGACTTTCAACTTCATTTTTCTCAAGATACTTTTTGGATACTGTGCAAGGACAAAAGCCTTTCTTTAAATTCGGAGCGAAGCCAAAACAGGCTGAGACTGCCAAACCTGCTGCCACAGTAGCACTCAAACCGAAGCCAGTAGTAGCAAAGAAGAGCGTAGCAAAGAAGAGCGTAGCAAAGAAGAGCGTATCAACCCCACCCCCTGCTCCTACCCCTGCACCTGCTAAGCCAGCTTCATTCAACTTCTTTGGAGGAGCTGCCAAGCCTGCGCCGAAAGAGGTCGAGCCAACCCCATCTCCAGCCCCCAAGCCTGCATTCAGCCTTTTTGGAGGCGCTGCGAAGCCGGCGGCACCAGCTGTACAGAAGACAACTACAATCAAGAAGCCCGCTCCCGTACGCAGAGGAACTATTACTCTTGGATCTCCTCAGGCAAAGGCAACTCAACAAAAGGCTGCCAGCACTCCTGTCAAAAATGACGGAATCCCTGTACTTAAGAACTGGAGCCAAGAAGCTGATGGTTCCGTTACCGGAAATATTAGTAACTCTAAGGTTTTCCGTGTAGGACAGAAGATCACCACTTCTCCTGTTCCAAAGGGCGCTAAGCCAGGAAGCGTTGTAACCACTAGCTCTGGAAGTAAATACCGTCTGAATTAGATCCTCGCAGGCATTAAGAAATAGTTAAGGGATATAAAATATGACCGAACTTGAAACTATTATTTATAAAAAAACGAAGACTAGTTTAAAAAGCACACGAAGAAGTAAGAGATAGGAGAAGGAGAGGAAAGGATATCAAACGAGAAAATCCACCGCACCACCAGCAGGAGGGAAACAGGAAACAGGAAACGTCAAGCGAGCAGGCAAGCAGGTGTTTGGTGTTTACTGTACCATTGTGCCGTACAGATGCAATCAAAATCAATACGCTAGACTCTAAGTTCTCTGTAAATCGAACCAAACAAACATATGTTTCGAGACCCAAACTTCCATACTGTTCTGTTCTTGTTGACTGTTGCTCTGTCAAAAGCATTCACTCACCGATCCATCAATCACACTACTACACGTACCCGCACATTATCGACCACAACATCTCTCATGATGAAGTCGAACCTCCTCTCGATTCCTGAATGCATTGAGCGCCACGGTGATTCAGTATTTGTTGACGGATCGTGGCATTTATCTTCAAGAGACGGAAGAAAAGAGTATGAAACAGGGCCAAGAATTAAAGGAGCTCATTTCTTCGATATTGATGATGTCGGAACGAAGCATGAAAAGAACTTGCCTCACATGATGCCTTCAAAAGAAGTTTTTGCCAATGTCATGGAAAAATTTGACATCACTCCAGATACTGACGTAATTGTCTATGGATCAGAGGGATGCTTCTCTATTCCAAGAGCTTTTTATACTTTGAGGGCTATGGGTCACGCAAAAGTACATTTGTTGGATGGTTCGCTTGCCGATTGGATTGATGCAAATGGTCCGACAGAGGCAGGACCAAGAGAAAGTTTCAAAGCAGAAGACTTAACAACTGATGGTATTACTAAATACAAAAGTTCAGTAGATGCCATCAACATTGTCGACATTAACCATGTCTCTAATATAGTGAACAGCGCCGAGAAATCCGGAAGCGTAATTATCGATGCAAGGAGTGCAGGTCGATTCTTCGGAACCGAGCCAGAACCCCGTCCTGGTCTTCGCGGAGGACACATGCCCGGCTCAAAAAATGTTCCATTCAACATTCTGCTAGATGACGAAAACAAGAAGTTCCGTCCAAAAGAAGAAATGGTCTTAATTTTCCAAAAAGCTGGCGTAGATGTAGATACTGAAAAGGAAATCGTTTGCACTTGTGGAAGTGGTGTTACAGCTTGTTGGCTTTCTCTAGCTTTAGAAGAATGCGGTCGTGATCCATCCAAAACATTCATCTATGATGGCAGCTGGATCGATTGGGCTTCTGATGAAAACACTCCTGTTGTTCTTGGTTAGTAGTAAGCGGGCAGACAGTATGCTAGTGACGAGCAGCATTATATTATAAGAGCACGTTTACTTTTAATCCACAGCCGCCTTTTGTCGTCTAACAACAGTCCTACGAGTACAACCCACATGAATAGAAACATTAGATTGATGAAATTTCCAATCCATAGTCCTTAGACGATACACACATAGTTCCGGACGATCGGATGTATTCTACTGGCCGAATGTGCAATGCAGACGTAGATTGATTGCACAATTGCATCTCTTCGAGGATTCAGTGAATGGCGTTCACTTATTGATCCAAATACTCTCTACTGCTTCCACATTGTCTTGGAAGAGTTTTAATATTGCCTACACAACGCCAACCTCGTTGAGAGTATCAAGAACCTCTTTATGAACGAGTCCATTGCTTGCACAAATTTTTCTATTCTTGAGATCGAAATCATTGTCTTCAAGATCAGTAAAGCGTCCACCTGCCTCTTTCACAATCAACGCACCAGCAGCAATATCCCAACTACTTAGATCGTCTGTGGGATTTGAAATGAGTTAATCGATTAGCAAATTGATTGAAATACCGAGTATTAAGTATTTCAAACTAATCCAGTAGGCAAAATATTGGCAGACGGTATAGTAGAACTTACATTCCCAATAGCATGTTAATCTTCCATTGGCTACCCCTAATTGAAATTAACGAATAAAAATAAAAATCATGTTTTAGTTTGCAAAAGTATACATGGAAAATGAATCAAAGGGACAATTGAATACACATGTATTTTGTATATTGTACTTACATGCAAGCATAAGTGCTGCCGATCCTAGCATTCGAATAGTTCTAACCTTCGGCATCAAAGCTTGGATTCCCACCAAACTCATTTTCAAACTTTCTTCTCCAGGTGGACTCCCCATGGCGACAATTGCATCTGAAATTCCCTCTTGCTTGCCAACAGAGATACTCTCACCATTCATTTCTGCTCCATATCCCTTCATCGCTGTGAACAACTCGTCACGGTGAGGATCGTAGATAACTCCGACAATCACAGTTCCTTTGTATGCACATGCAACGGATGGCATACATAGAGGCATACCGTGAACAAAATTTGAAGTTCCATCGATCGGCTATGGGCAAGAAGTGCAAGTGAATTGTTTGTGTTAGAAATAAAGTGCACTTGAAAGCATCACGTGATTTTTGCAAAAGTTGATACTGTTTACTCACGTCAACAATCCACAAAAAATCCTTATCAGTATTCAATTTTGCATCTAAAGCTGCAGCACTCGCTTCTTTCCCAGGAGGAACATCTTCTTCGCCAAGAAAATCATGAGTGGGAAAGGCAGAAAGAACAGTTTCTTTAATAATTTCCTCACAAAGTGGATCAATCAATGTCAAAAGATCACGAGGATTTGCTTTAGTTTTTGTAACATCGGCACCTCCTGAATGGGAAACGATGATATCACCAGCCTTCTTGGCTGCAGAAGCGGCGACCGATAGAATTGATTTTAGTTCAGACTCTGTCAAATCAATGTTGCTTGCTCTCATTTTAGATGTTGATGCTGAAAAAGAGTGGTGTCTAATAGTGGTCGGAATGAACCCGGAAACAGAAATCAATATGATAACGAGGAAAAGAGCTGAATATGGTCTAAGCATTTGGCAGGTCAGCAATCAACGTGTTGTTGTGGTCAGTTGTAGGAAGAGGTGAGATTCAAGATGATCGATGATGCGTTGTGCGTTTGTGTCGAGCGAGCGAGCAACAGCAACGATGCCGCTTTGAGAAAGCTTTCCCTTTGCTCCCTATCTCATTCTCTCATTCTCACTAAAAAA
>Ga0115005_10004997_pt1 | contig 10491 bp, 13 predicted proteins | sample ArcOceMetagenome_FD_87163 | JGI IMG/M metagenome (GOLD analysis project Ga0115005, IMG submission 87163) | Marine eukaryotic phytoplankton communities from Arctic Ocean - Arctic Ocean - Greenland ARC118M Metagenome | ecosystem: Environmental > Aquatic > Marine > Oceanic | place: Arctic Ocean...
AAGAAAACGTGGATCTGCATGAAACGCTTTGTGAGTACGAAGCAATTACACTTTAACCTACTGTACTGCGCCTTGTGCCAGGGTAAATCAGGTCATTGTGCCCGGTGCAGCGGGAGAGTATGGAGTCATTGCTGACCATGCTCCTCATGTCGCACAGTTGAAGCCCGGCGTATTGGCGATTTTGCATGAGGGGACAAGTGATGTGGAAAAGTACTTTGTTGCAGGAGGTTTCTATGTCACCCATGCTGATTCCACCACTATGTATCGATACTGGACTGGAATCTCTCTCTCTCTGGGATCGAGTTTGGGAAATTTGAGGAAAATAATGTTTATCCTGATCCTACACGTTGAATGTTGACCGTACTTATTTTGGTACTGTACCGACTTTTTTCTCATTCCATTGGTTTTGTTTTTCATTCCGATTTCCCGTCATTTACAGGATATCTCTTGTCCCGAGGCAGTCAAGGTAGATGATATTGATTCAACTTCCGCATTCGAAAAGGCAAAGGCTGCTTTCTCTGCTGCCAAGGCCGAGGCTGTATCCCTTGCTGCTGCTGAGGCACAGATTGATATGGAGGTGAACAAGTCCGTGGCTGCAGCTGTCGGTGTTTCTCTTGCTTAAGTTAGTTAGTCAGTAAGTTAGTTTGGTTATGTATTGATAGGTTATAGAATGCAAATCAAAGAGCATTTTGTATGGAGATAGAGACACTACCGGTATGATGGGAGGATTGCAATGGCATGGCTTTCGGATTCATTGATGCCCGGAAGCTTGGTTAAGAATTACGAATTACAGTTTAATTTGAGATTGGGGAGAGTGAGGATGCGATGCGTTGGTTAACGAATGGGCTGCTATATTCGACTGGATATAGTTGTAGAAATGGATGGGTTTATTTATGTTGTATAAAATGAAGAAATCATTTTTGCCTTACTTTCATTGTATGTTTGTGCGATAGATAGTAAAGACATTACATTGAAACACTGGATGGTCAGAAACTTCGAGCTACTCGATTGTTTTACTTTCAACTTGTACATCGCACTTTCCAGTATTGGTTCACCATTCACCAATTACACGACCCTGCAATTCCAAAGTCGTATCCAAAGTCTTTCATATTATATCCACAGTGGCCAGGACTGCGAAAGATACTTTTGAGAAGTAAATGAATGATAGCCAATACTGTAGTCACCACTTAACGACACAATTAGTCTGTATTAAAAAACAATACGTTTATTTAATGTCCAGGCAAGAAGAGCGAACGAATAATAAATAATGTTTACTGCTTGATATGCAAGTATGAATAAATGATTATTCTGAATTATCCGATTCGTATATTGGGCATCCTTCATCTACCAAAAAGCGTACCAAAGCAGGATCCCTACTCTACTCCGTAGTCATATGTGTCTTCGTCCCAAGGATAATCATTCAACCTTGCCAATTTCAACAACTCAAGGTGCCCGTTCTTGGCAGCATTGGAGCATGTCTGTACATTCCATGGACATTGATTCACCCTAGCCCATTTCAGCAACTCAAAGTGACTGTTCTTGGCAGCATAGGAGCATGTCGATTCATTCCATGGACATTGATTCGCCCAGGCCCATTTTAGCACTTCAAGGTGACCACCACTAGCAGCATGTATGCGCACGTTCCTTCATTCCATGGACATTGATTCGCCCTGCACCATTTCAGCAACTCAAAGTGATCATTCATGGCAGCGTGTGCACATGTGTATTCACCCCATGGACATTGATTCACCCGGGCCCATTTCAGCAATTCAAGGTGACCGTTCTTGGCGGCGCATGTCCATACACTCCATGGACATAGATTCACCCTGGCCCATTTTAGCAACTCAAGGTGACCATTCAATGCAGCTTGTGTACATGTGCATCCATCCCATGAACATTGATTCGCCTGGGCCCATTTCAGCAACTCAAGGTGACCACTAAAGGCAGCATTGGAGCACGTTCTTACATTCCATGGACATTGATTCGCCCTGCACCATTTCAGTAAGTCAAGGTGACCATTCATGGCAGCATTGGAGCACGTCCTTTCATTCCATGATATGCCAAGCTTTCTCAGGTATTTCACCACCTCCAGATGCCTGTTTAATACCGCATTAGCAATTCCATTTTCATCCAACATGTTATCCAGCTCATAGCCAGAATCCTGTCCCCATTTCAGTACATCCAACTTCCCATTGCTCGTGGCTGCTTGGAATAGTGGTCCTGTACGAGTATTGTAATATGACCCTTCCGTATCAAGGCAAAGTTCAGCTCGGGACGGCGAAACTGCAGCGCTTTTAATGCTTGTCACTCCGAACGTGTCAAGATAAACGTGATTAAACCTATCTGAAACACACGCAACAAAACCATAACTGCTTCTCACCCACGTAACCAAAGACGAGCTTGAGTTCATCATTGGACAGTTTGAAGATCGGACATGAATCTTCATTCTTTTCTTTTTGAATGGTGGTAGGAACCTCAGACTCCAATGTATTGAAGACATCTTCTAGCAACCCTTCCAGTTTAGAACGTAACTGAAGATGATGTTCCACTAGCTGTACCAGCTTGTTCATAGCTGCTAGCACTCCTTCGTTTTGAAAAGGAGTCGCCGGGCAACTGGGAGTTCTCATCTTTTGCCTTTTGTCATTGGGAGCATTTGATTCTGATCTCTGACGCTTGCCAGATGTCGCGTTGTTTTGATCTTCCATTACGACGGACAGATGAGATATTCAATATGAAACACAGTGGTACTACTAGAAGTTGAAGAAAGTAGTCAATAATGAGTATCGTCTTCAAAGGTGTGATCAAGCGAGGTGTGATCAAGGTTCAAGGTTCAAGGTTCAAGCTTGGTTCAAGGTTCAATGTTCCTTCAAGGTTGATGTGAGATTGCATTGTAAGTTGATTTGAAAGTTGGCTTAAGTGTCTTTAAACGGTCGCTTACTTGTCTCTTTACCCGTTCACCACCCACAAAGCAACATTTATTGACCTTGCAATTATACCTTAACCTACTATTCTCCACCTTGTGAAAGCGCAATCTAATCTCGGAAATGACAGTGTCTTCAAATGACTTAAAAGACAATATAAACTACACACAGAGTCGTATGATCAAAGTGGAGTCCGAGCGAGATACTTTGTCAAAGAAATTGAATGACGCCAACGAAGTATGCAAATGAACTTTTGCACAGGAGAAGGAAATTGCAGAAAAATAGCACGAAGAATGTGTTCGAAATCTACAAAGCGAGAAGGATGAGATCTCCAACAAATTAAGTTCCGTGATTAGGTTAGGGTTGGAGCTAGATCATGCAATGGAGGAGAAGAGATCCCAGGTAGCTAAATTGGCAATCCAGTTAGAGATGCAGAATAATGCACGTGATGCAGCCACCATGAAGATTGAGGAGTTGCTCAAGGCTCAAGAGGCTTTGAATTTGTCAAAATAAAAATTGCCCAGGGCTGAGACGCACAACAGAAAGATGAAATTGATTCCAACTAATATGAGCAACAGACGCTAGATATGAAACAGAAACTGCGCAATAATGGAAGTCAAGCCGACGATGATCGCATGGAGGTGGTTACTGTCATCTGGTCTGGACGTGAAGCAATTCACGCCAGTACACCGGACACCTTTTCAACAAATGCAGCACTGCGCCACTGGATCGGCCTTCCGCCCATCCAAACGTAAGCACATTTCTTCTCTCTCTCTCTCTTCATACTGCCATCTAGTAGTCGCCTGCGTGCCCTCCTAGCTTGGACATTATTATACTCGACTCACGCAGGTGAATTTATTCTGCGTAATTAGCACCCTGTCAGATGGTCGAGTGGGACTTCTCCCATAAATCCTTTTGAACGATACTTTTTGCCTTTTTCCCTCAACGGAGATTTCTTGTAGTTAAAATTTACTGTTAGTCTTTGAGTTATTATTATCATGGGGAAAGCAACGAATCACGAGGTTGGAGTCTTGAATCAAAGAGAATAGGTGTATTAGAGCGATTAGAAGGACTTGGCGACGATACACTCTCCCCGGCAGAAAGTGTTATCAGTATTGTTGCAATCCGATTATTTTCAGACTACCTGACATCGGTCTTATCATCATATTGAATATGTTGATTTGAGAGATGAATATTCGAAGACCAAAGCAGAGCTCGAAACGGCGCTGAGAAAAGTGGCACTTCAAATCTGAAACAGAAGTTGCGAAATCTCAATGTTAAAACATACGCAAGAAATGATTTTTAACAAATCGAAGATAGGTGGCGTTGAAGCAACATTAGATATTTTTAGGCGGAGAAACACTGAATTGGAATCAAAGCTTAGCGATTGCGGTGCAGAGGGTATATCAAATAATATAAGAGAGCTAGAAAAGCTCAAAGATAAACTCAGTAATCTGGAACGTGGAGATGGCGCAAAGGATCAAGAGAAGATCGACGAGATCAGATATTTATTAAGACTTAGGTTGGAATTTTCGGAGAAAGAAAGAAAAATAGAAGCAGCTTCCTGCACAGAAAGTCGAGCACTTATCATTCCTGAAAAGCGCCCTCGTAGAGGCTGTGGGAAAGTAGTAATGAGGGACACTATGACAGATGTTTTTGGAGATAAGCCACTCCAAAGTATCCTTCGCGACACACTGTTGATGAATGCAAATGCCAATATGTTGCCCAACTAGGATAACGATAAGCAAGGAAAGGACAAGATTTAGATCAAGGAAATGTACAAAATTCAATAGAATGTAGAGGGGTGAGGGGCACCTGCAAAGGGAATGGCTGATATAAATTAAGGATTTGCAAGGTCGACGAACACGTTATTGACCCATTATGACAGTTTGAAGTTATGAAAGGAACTTGTTGAAGCATAAAAAAATATCTCGTGGATTTCTTCCATAATGGATTTTCTCAGTCGGGGTTTTCGACTCAACCAATAGAACCGCGGTAGCACTGAAACAAATTGTCAAAATGATGTTTGCACAGCTATTCAAAGAAAGTAAAAGAGATGCGCTTGTGCAAAAACTCAAAGATTCACTATGGATTAACCAGAGTCGCCATTGCGCTTGTGCGTACCAGGACTGCAGTATCATCAAGTGACGAAGAAATACTCCACATTGACGAGTTAAACAATGTTCCATCCCTCCGGATGTCTGCATGTTGTAGCCACGACAGTAAAGACGGCATTCTTGGGCACAAAGATGATGAGGAGATGAACTCTACTGAAGAGTATCGTGCATTGCTACAAAGTATTCGGCCCCTATCTGATTCTATTTCTATGGATCCCGGGTCTGTAACGGTACAAAGTGTTTTTGATTCAGAAGAAGCCTCGCGTCTTGACAGTAACGATCCTGTGTACTATCACCTGCAGAATGCATTACTATCTGAGGCTTTTCCGATTTTATTCATTGATTCTGATTCATCGAGCGAGGAGTTTGCCCCTGCTACTTTCGACCCTGAATTCTTTGAGCAGCTTGTCGAAGATAGCCAAATCGAGGTTGATCGCGTCCAGAAGATAGTAGAAGCAGATGTTACAGGCATTGATGCCTTGGAAGAACTTTTCAAGCTCTTCAAAAACAATACTGAACGTGTAGATACTGCGTTCCATGACAGTAAAGGAGAATCCAAAACCGTGTGGGAAATCCAAAACCGTGTGGGAAATCCAAAACCGTGTGGAAACGTGTGGGAGCACTTTCGTGAAAGCATGAAGAATATGGCAGCAAGTTCGCGTGACTTCATCCCAAGTCTGAAAAACGCAAACATCGAACCACAGACGAGAGAAGCAATTGTCATTAAGCTGAAGGAGTACGGGGATCTGCTACGAGAAACCCAGACTGTACTGCGGACTAACGCCACACGGTGACGCATTAAGGTCTTTTGTCGATCTCAGTATGCCTGATGAGGACTTAATGAACTAGGAACTGAAAGGGATGACGGACAAGGAAAAAGAGGTAAACGGTAGCTGCAATACTGTAGGTGCGTTCCAAAATGCTAATTCGAAACTCGTTACTAAAGTACCTATTCACTTCTTCCTCATTTTATCGTGTTTGCAGCAGATATCAAAATGAGTAAATGAAATAAAAAATGAAGTGCAACAGCGACTTTAGTGTTTGACCACTGAACTGAAGGATGAAACTGCAAAGATTGGTCTTCTAGAGGCTTTGTTGAAAAAGGTTAGCGCTGAATCAAATAATTTTGATACGAGCTTCCTTTCGAATTACAGTTGTGTCTGTCATCGCCGTCACCGTGTACCATATCCCTTGCGCTACAAATGGTGCAGTTATAGCGGGGATCACGCTTGTAGCTGGTGCAGCCTGGGTTATCAACGAGGCTAAGATTGGTACTTGTAGAGTGCTAAGAGATGCAAAACAGAAGTCGGCCATCATTGTAAACGAAGGCATCAGCAGGATTGCCTGTCAAATGAACCGAGTAGAAACCACGTGCACTATTATTCTTTCTTGTAAGCCAGGCTGAGATCTATGAAACGTACCTCCTTCTGAAGCAAGTAACCAGGCTATTAAAAACGATTGATAAGCTTCTGAAGGAAATTGTCTCAACTGAAGAGGAGTTGACTTCCTACACTGAAAACATCTACAGACCGCTCTTGGATCTATATCATTAAACCATGCATTCAGCTTGCATGCTTGCAAGCAACTATTCTATGTGGAGCACAAAAATGTCATGAGGATATTATAAAGGGCATAAGATAGCACTAAATACATCACACGCATTTTTCTTGGAGAAGCAGCGAGCTGACAAGAACTAACACCAAGCATAACATAAAAACAGAAGTTACAGGTTTATGTTCGTATAGGCATCACTCGCTCAGCACTCATACCAGAAGCACTCTTTGTATAGACCACCACGATGAGGACAGACTCTGATTCACTTCCTTCCAAAAAGGTCCGACTTGGTTTACAACATAATCAAGAAAATGTAGTAGCCGTTATCCACCAGAACACCACCACCACGAGGACCACGATCCATCAACTATCTGATGGAGTGTTAGGGATATCCCTTGCGCTGCTTGGTGGTAATGGACACTTTAGATACGGTCCTTTAGCTTGCAAGATGTTCCTCAGAGCCAGCGAACTTAACCAACATTTCACAAAGATCACAACTGGTGAAAGTGTCACCTCTTCTATTTCCTGTGCAAAGAGATACTTTCAAGATAAAGGTACTGGTAAAGCACAATTTTTATTCTTTTGGGAGAACGCGGCAAGATACGGTCGTTTGGACGTCATGGAATGGGCACATCAGCAAGGATACTCAGCCGCTTGGAATCTGGAACGATACCCATTTCATTCTATTGGTTCAATCGTATGCAAAAAAGCAGCCGAGTATGGACAACTTTATGCTTTGCAGTGGTTGAAAGAAAATGGGTGCCCCTGGAATCGTGATACGTGTACTGCTGCTGCTGGAGGTGGCCACCTCTTCTACCCCCAATGGGCGAGAGAGAATGGCTGCGACTGGGACCGGGAGACTTGTGAGTATGCTGCTCGAAATGGCCACCTCTCCATCCTCCAATGGGCGAGAGAGAACGGCTGCCCCTGGATCTGGGATACTTGTTCTGCTGCTGCTGAAGGTGGTCATTTCTCCATCCTCAAATGGGCGAGAGAGAATGGCTGCAACTGGAATTGGTATACTTGTCAAGATGCTGCTCGTAATGGCCATTTCCAAATCCTCCGATGGGCAAGAGAGAATGGGTGTGACTGGGATAGCGATACTATTTGTTCTGCTGCTGCTTCAGGTGGTCATCTCCGCATCCTCCAATGGACGAGAGAAAATGGGTGTGACTGGGATAGTCTTACTTGTCGTAATGCTGCTGCAGGTGGCCATCTCTCCGTCCTCCAATGGGCGAGAGAGAATGGATGTGACTGGTATAGTGATACTTGTAGTGCTGCTGCTAGCAGTGGCCATCTCTCCATCCTCAAATGGGCGAGAGAGAACGAGTGCAACTGGAATGGGGAGACTTGTGAGTGTGCTGCTGGAGGTGGCCATCTCTCCACCCTCCAATGGGCAAGAGAGAACAGCTGCGACTGGGACAAGAATACTTGTCGTAATGCTGCTGGAGGTGGCCATCTCTCCTGCCTCCAATGGGCGAGAGATAATGGATGTGACTGGGATGAATATACGTGTGAGTATGCTGCTCAAAATGGCCATCTCTCCTGCCTCCAATGGGCGAGAGAGAATGGCTGCGACTGGAGCAAGTATACTTGTGAATATGCTGCTCAAAGTGGCCATCTCTCCTGCTTTCAATGGGCGAGAGAGAATGGATGTCCCGGTGCAGATGAATACATTCATATGTTAAGATGAAGAAGTTATTTTTGCTGCTGTAAGTCTGATTGATGGAATGATGCAATGATACAATGCCAAAATTATGCAGTTTTCACGAAATCACTACCAGCGCAGTACACGCACTCTCGTGAAAGCAATAACTGTATTCATATTTCATATTCGATAGCTTTCCAGTGGCACGTTAAAGCCGCAATGGCGACTTAGGCTAATCCATAGAAAATCTTTGAGTTTGTTTGTTCATTAGTATACTGTGTTTACATTGATATTTGTGAAGGAAATTGTCTTCAATGAAGAAGCAGTTGTATTCCTACACTGACTACAAACCACTCTTGGATCTCTATCATTGAGAACCATGCATTCTATCGGCAAGGATGATGCGGGGATGCTTATAAGCAACTACGTGCACCGAAATTATAAATGGCATAACCTACTAAATACATCAGACGTATTTCGCTGCTAATACGTCGTGAAAATAGTGTGAAGGAAACTCTGTTCATCCTCCCTTACAAATTTACCTGGTACTGGTAAGTATTTATTACAAAATAATGTCGCTGCTCTAGTAATATTCAGTTGCGAATGTTTGTGCTTTACTTCTGAAGGACTATGATGAACAATACAGTACGTACGCAAAGTGTGTCACAAAAAGAAAGAGAAAATATAAACTGAAGTTTCCTGACAATAGTACCATAGAATCTACATGCTCTTGCACACAAGTAACTTAGCAAAACAACGTCACAGTGCTTCCGCCTTTTAGTAAGCTCTGCTATCTATTTTGCAGGATTCAGGACGTTCTTCGATTATCCTTCTAACTTCCTCTGAAACACTATTTCTTCCATCCCCGGTTGAAGCAGCAGCCTTGTCAAACGCCGCTCAAGCTTTGACTCCAAGTACAACAAGGTCACTTGGTATGGTTTGTGAATGACAGCAAGCCAACGACCAATAGATAGGCGAGCTAGATCCAATTACTGACCAGCCAGTAGCCGTTCTTGGTAACAGCTATGGATGCAAATAGTGATTTATTAGCAGCCTTTAAAGGCTGGCATGGAATCCAGCATTGATCGAGAGGTATAGAGATGTCGCGACAATCTGCCAAGGTTATGGGATGTGAGAGAAGAGGTGATGACGACGAATGGTGTCGGTTCAAGGCCACGACCGGCGAAGCCAGTGGTCATTAAAATTGGTATTTTGAATTGAAACGAGATTGAGGTTGCTTTAGTGGCAATTTGCAATTGATTGAATCATCTAGAACTGCATGATTTGCTAAGTGATCATAAGAAGGAGTACTAATCTCAATCGCTGGGACTGGTTTTAATATTCCTCGTGCCACGAAGGATACTATTATATCTGCTCACAAAACCTACTCCTCTGGATCCCCCTTCAGATCAGCATATTCCTACACGTATGGGATACACAATAGATATTTGTCTTGGTCCTTGGTATTTGGTGAAATATGCCTGTATCAAGAAGGAACTAGGATCTAGGGGGTCACAGGAAGTCGATGGGCAACAGCAAAGAGATCTTAGAATTATTAGCAGGAACACCTGCCGGGGTTGAACCCAGGAGGCTCTTTGCCCACTTACGTTTTCTGCTATTATCGATTCTTTGGTCTTCAATGTCAAAAGACCAAAATAGCGCGCGCCGCACTATCTCACTTTGTAAAATAAATTTCGTCAACAGCCATGGTGAAGCTAGCAGTCTACTAGGAATGGCAAATGAGCGGTGTTGTCTGTGCAATACCGTAGATGGGTACATAATATTGTTGTTCAATGCTGCTATGTACTATGTACTACCGTACTGTTGGATAAAATATGTATGATGTATGTTGTATGTTGTTTTGCTTGGCTTGGTTGTGTTTTGCAGTCCGCTTCCCGCTTTCACTTCTTCTTGTTCTCGCTCGTGGGTCAGCTGTTTGCTGTCAGCTGGCACCCCTTCTAATAACCCTTCTTTACCTGACCAATACTTGTTCACGTTATGATGGAACCGCTGGTTGCGTTGAATTTATAAATCTTACCAGTTTTGTGGCTCTTTTCAGGTTTCAGCAGCACGGGGCGCGCCATGATAGGACTCACCTGCTCTTGTTGTCAGCAGTACCGGTACGCCTGTTGTTGACGTAAAATCACAATGTAAAAAAAAAACAAGCTACACAACTATTACATTTGAAGTCCTTGAACTTGTCCATAAAGTTATATTTTTTATTTAGTAGTTCATATTACTAGTTGGCATA
>Ga0115005_10004998_pt1 | contig 10490 bp, 13 predicted proteins | sample ArcOceMetagenome_FD_87163 | JGI IMG/M metagenome (GOLD analysis project Ga0115005, IMG submission 87163) | Marine eukaryotic phytoplankton communities from Arctic Ocean - Arctic Ocean - Greenland ARC118M Metagenome | ecosystem: Environmental > Aquatic > Marine > Oceanic | place: Arctic Ocean...
ATGAAGGTTTCAGGACAGTATTAATGAAAAAAGTAAGTAGAGACATAACAATACCATTTCTTATGCTATCAATATTGATTGTATTTTTTAACGTGATAAATACCACCTTTGATGTCAAATTTCTTATCGCATTATCTGTCTTAATCGGGCTATTACTATATTGGGTATACTCGAGCAAGGAGATGGCTATTTTATCTGCATTATTATCAGGAAATATTATTTTTACCTGCCTAAAATACGAATTTATTGAATCATTAATTGGTCTAATATCCGTTGGAATTATAACTGCAGGAGCGTGTGCGCTTATCTACAACCTTATATCAGATGATGATGTTTCAAAGAGTGGAGACAGAGCGGGCTTATTTAAGCCGATAAGTTTTATGGCCTTCGGGGCGACTCTTTTTTTGTCAAATTTATTATTTATCGAATAGGTTTAGTTGATTGACTTTAATCAACAATAAGTGTATAGTTAAAGATTGAAAGATACAACGACACTAAAGGTTCGAGTAAAAGACAAACATGTACACCCTTTAACAAACTAAATGGAGTTAACCCATGAGCGATTTAATGTGGAAGTCAGACACGGAACTTGTCAAGTTCCTAAGATCCGAAAACAAGTTCCGCGCAAGTCAGAAACGCAAAATGGCAGATCTAGAGGCCCGCATTGGTAAGATGCAAGGTGAAATTAACAATTCTCTCACTAGGACAAAGTGGGCTAATCAATATTTAATGCAAGACCTAACTGGCACACGGTTTGAGAACAATTTAGAAGGCTGGCACGCCCAACGCGACTTAAACAAACCCGCAAAGCAAAACCCTATTAAGCCTAAAGGATTCAAAAACTTTGGGTGAAATAGAACGCCTACACAAAGCAGTAGTAGATGCTAGGACATATTACGCGAATTGGGGTTGGAGGCTTGGTGGTAAGGCTTGGGAAAAAGCAGAGCTAGAACTATCCAACTACCTAAAGGAGAAACAGGGCAATGAATGAACTAGAAATCAAACAGAAAGCAGTAGTAGATACTAAGGCTGATTATGATGCTGCTAAAGAGGCTTCTGATGTTGCTAAGGCTTATGCTGATGATGCTGATGATGCTGATGATCATGCTTCTGATGTTGCTAAGGCTGATGCTGATGATGCTGATGATCATGCTGCTATTACTTATGATGATTGGGCCAAAGCAAGCATAGACCTAAGTGACTACCTCAAGGAGCATGGCAATGACTGAACTAACAGAATCTAAATGGGTAAGCACAGCAAAAGAACACCCACCCGATTAACTTGAGTACCAAAGCATGTCCCCTATGCGGCGGTACTCATTTGCGGCTATTAGAGAGATTATTGGAGATTAAAACAACCTAAAGAAAGGATGTTTTTGAGATTTTGGTAACTTAATTTAGGTCTAATTTTATTTTAGCATATCGAACTAGACTTCCTACCCTATGTTTCCATATTTTTGTATGAAGAAACAGGGAAATGATTCCCATAAGTGACACGACAACATAGTGGTTCCAATTAATTTCATTATTGACAACAACGTTATATGTCAATAATCCTGACCCAATTAGCGCTGAAAAACTCAAGAATAAGATAAAATGTGCCAAATGTTTATTTGTTGATTTAAAAAAATCTCTTCTTTCACTTTTTTTAATAAATAAAGTGATAAAATTTTCAACAAGTAGAAGCGTGCCAAAAGGAACTAACATTAATAGGTACGTTATATTTGGTAAAATCTCTTTTTCTGAATTGTAGTTCGTTTCAATCCATATATTTAGCTCTTTAGAATAAAGAGCTAAGCCCCTGGATTCTTCAGCATCCATTAGCATCATTAGTGGCATCCCACGTTTCAGCATTGAGACATCATATTTAGTGCTAATCGATGTGCCAAGGAATTTCTTATCTCTCAGGGTGATGCATGTAGTGCTGGCCTTTCCACTGAAGGACGTCTCAATTTCAATTACTTCTACCTCTTTGAGATTCATTTTTAATTAAATCTAGCAATCAAGTCACTGTATATGTTTTCTTTGTATATTTTTTTATCAACAGTAAAAATAATCATATACGTTTTTTCGTCAGAATTGAGTAAATAAGTGATTTCAATAGTATTGTCTTTAATATTTTTTTTGGTCTCGTAATCTAAGCGATAACCAAGCGAATTGCCCATTTTAAATTCAGTTTGGGAATTCATTATCCAACTTTCTTTGCCTGCACGGTAAAGGGCGCCGATTAAGAGATTTTCAACAGATATGGGCGACATATAGAGCATGACACCTAAATAACTATGGTCTTTTTTATTGTAAAAATAGCTGTATTTAACGCCATCTTCACCACCTTGCTCACCAATTTCAAAAATTTTCCAATTTTCTGGGTCAACCATATTGTACGAGAGCAATTTATATTCAGATTGATCAACGTCTAATGGAAGGGTGGGGCTTGGATCATTGGCATTCGCAGTTGAAAATGATCCCGCCGCTATAAAAATGCCTATAATTAATGATTTAATAGTGTTTTTCATCGGTATCTCCTGATTCACAATAAGTATAGGGGATTTTTTTATTTGAGTCAAAGAAAGTTGACAAATGTAAACTAAAATGATATGTTAATGCTTTATAATAATGAAGAAAAGTTTTATTAACGATGATAAAAATACCTAAAATAGAGTTTTTAATGAATTCGGATGATAACGCAACTGAAAAATAATGAAAGAGTGTGATATATTTTAAGACAGATGAGGCAGCATACCATAACTAAATATGGATAAATCAGTTCCATTGAAATAATTAATAAGATAAAAAATGCCTTAAGTAAGGACCATTAAAGGTAGATTAATACCAAATTAAAACTGTGAACTTAGAAATTAAAGGACGTAAAATTAAGCATGTATGAAGTATCACACATAATCACCTTTTTGAATGAAAACAAGGTATTCATGCTTTGTTACTTTGGCTTCCTAGGCGCCTGCATTGGCAGCTTTATTAACGTATATGTAGCACGCTATCCTCGTATTACGCATGCTCACTACGAGAAAGAAATAAAAGAGTATTGTGACGACTATGGGCATCAATTCAATGCCACTAAAAGGGATAGTCTTCCCCTAACACTATTGGGTCGCTCAGAGTGCCCTAAGTGTCATAAAAAAATACCACTTTGGGTAAATATTCCTATTTTTGGGTACTTTATCCTGCGAGGTAAGTGCTTAAGCTGCAAGATGAGCATTTCTTTTAGATATCCAGCCGTTGAGATAGTAGTGACCTCTTTAACTTTACTTGTTGTTTATCTACAGGGATTAACGCCAGAAGGTTTTCTAGCTTTATTGTGGGTGTGGTTGATGGTTCCTGCATTATTAATTGATTTCGATGAGACAATACTACCTGATGAGCTGTCCTATTTTCTCTTGTGGGCTGCGCTAATTACTACCCTATGGCAGCGTCATATAAGCATCGAAGAAGCCCTTATTGGGGCTGTTGTGGGCTATATGTCCTTGTGGTCGATATATTGGTTGTTTAAACTAGTTACAGGAAAAGAGGGGATGGGGCATGGAGACTTTAAATTATTTGCAGCCATAGGCGCTACGATTGGTGCACTAGCTTTGCCTTTTGTTATTTTGGTCGCAATATTTTTTAGTTTTTTTGTCGTATTCATGGGAAGTTGGAAATTTAAAGGGCGAAAAGTTATTCCACTGGGCCCAGGTTTGATTATCGGTGGTTTTATAGTTTATTTGTCTAAGGTTGGTCTTGTAATACCAATTTTGACGCCAATTTTAATTAGATTAGGGTGATATGTTATGAAAGTTGAATCATTTGAGTGTGCTTTACAAAATGTAACTACCTTTGAGGAAGAAACCAGTGATGGTGGGTGGAGATCAGGTGTCGAAATGCCTGTATCGCAGATGGACGAAGATGAGCGACTTATGTTTTTAGGTTGTTTTTCTAATGTGAAGCTTGTCGTCAATAAAATGCGTGTTTACGTATCAGATTTTAATGGTTTAGCAGTAACCTTTGCTAGCAAAATAAGTGCACTTGATGCTTCAGCTAACATAAAGCGCAGACTACCTAGCATTGCCACGTATGAAATTCATAAAAAAACAAAGTTAAAGATAGTTAATGTGACAAGTCAAATTAAAGTAATTCAAATAAAATAAGGAATTCATTAATTGATATTTATTGTAATAAATAATATTATTAAATTTTAAATTAATACGAATAAATAATAATTTCTACCGATTAGACAAAAATCGAGAGAGGCAGTTAACTAAAGGAAAATAGATAATGTTTTACAGCAAAGAGAATAAAGGATTTTCAGAGATGATGGGTCAAAAGCAAAACGAATCGGTGCTTGTTCCTATGGTTGTTGAGCAGCGAAGTAATGGAGAGCGAGTATCAGATATTTACTCTCGCATGCTAACAGAGCGCGTAATTTTTTTAACCTCGACAGTCAACGATCAATTAGCCAATCTTATTGTGGCCCAAATGTTGTTTTTGGAAGCGGATAACCCCAGTAAACCTATTCACCTGTACATCAACAGTCCAGGTGGGTCTGTTACAGCGGGTATGGCGATTTTTGATACCATGCAATTCATTAAACCAGAAGTTCATACTTTATGTATGGGACAGGCTTGCAGTATGGGTGCATTCTTATTGGCTGCAGGTGAGTTTGGCCATCGCAATGCATTGCCAAATTCACGAATCATGATTCACCAGCCGTTAGGTGGGTACCAGGGTCAAGCAACGGATATTGAAATTCATACCCGTGAAATACTGAATATTAAAGAGCGATTGAACACTATTTTAAGTGAAAAAACGGGGCAAGACCTGGATAAGATTAAAAAAGATACAGATCGTGATTTCTTTATGTCAGCCGCAGAAGCTGCTCAATACGGCATTATCGATAGTGTAGTTGAAAAAAATCGTGAGCAAAAGGTTCATGAATAAAATCTTAATAGCATTGGCAGCTGGGTTATTATCAGTTTCTGCTATTGCTAATGAATTAGAGGATGATGTTAATTCTGATAATGAAATTAGAGCGGCACTTTTTGAAGGGATTAACGCTATTTGCGATTCATACCAAAAGGGACCTAGCCGCGTTTATTGTCAGGATGCTCAGTTTTACGGTTACCAAAGATTCGGTAAAATGGCGTTTTCGGCAAAAAGAAATAAGGATTTAGCTGCTGTTTTAGGTGAGTGTTCTAAAAGATTTAGAATTAATAGAGAAATGATTGATTATGGTATGTCTATGCGTTGTATTTCACTAAATATTAAAGACCATAATATTAGAGTAAAATAATTAAATAAGAATTTAGATTTAACGGAATAAGTTGGACTGTATAGAGAAGAGATAGGTGCTCATTATGTATTACTTAAAAGCAATGAATTCAAAAATGGGTTTTGCGCTCCTAGAAGATAAAAAGAGCTCGTATCTGTTTGCGTCTCCCTATAAAGAGCTTATGCCTATGTCTAAAGAGGAATCTAAACGTATCCTGCAGTCAGAAGATTGGTTTGAATATAAATACCGTAATAGCTTTAAAACGTTGCGCATTGCTAGGGAGTTTATGGTGAACGAGTTCATGGTTCGTTTTATTATGAAACTTATGGATGTGGAGCGGGCGGTAAACAAAGGGAAGCTACTGTCATGCTCTGTTAGTGAAAAGATGGACAAGATTATTGATTACTTGGGAAAAGCGGCTGGGCAGCCTCGTAGGGCGCCTGAAGCCATCCTGCTGATTGGTGGCACTGAACATCTTTTTAAGTTTAATGCTGAGCAAAGCAACAGAATGGAAACCATAAAAAATAATCTTTTGTCTCTTAACAGGGATTATCATTTCCTTCCTGTGGCGTTTTCGCCAAGCGGAACTTTCAAATCTGATTCATTTATGACTTTTTTGACGGTTCATATGGATAAACAGAAGCGTTTTCAGTCAATAAGTAATATTTTGATGTACTTCGTCCACAACGAAGGTTTGGTTAGCTTTTCTTCTGACTTAAAGAAGGAATATGAAAAATACAGAGAGAAAAATGCCGATAAAAAAGGTTTTATGACTAATTTTTCATTCAAAAAAAGAGAAAAAGGGATTAAGAAAAAATAACGACTTCAGTCTTCGAAAAAGAAATCGTACCCAGATGCCTGTTCAATTTCTTCGAGTGTAGAAATGTAAGTATCAATGTCATTAAATCCAAATTTAACGTGTGGAATTTTAAATGTGATGATCTCATGATTGGTGGTTGAATAAAGTATTTTGTAAAAAGAATCTGGAATTTCTACCTTATCACCAATGTATTGAGGCGTTTCATCATAGATAACACCAGTAATAACATACAGTGATCCCATTTCAATCGCATAATTTCTAACTATTTCTTCGAGTTTTTTCCATCCCTGCCGATTATGGCCAGGTAATTGTGGAACTATATTGCTTAGCAAAAAGGTTTCTCGTTGTGTGAGCTCCAAATGATCCAACGCAGCGTTAGGCGCCATATGTCCACGGTCATACCCAGAATGCTTATAGTCAATCAGTCTTGATCGATATTGTAATGGAATGTCGCTGTCTTCCCGAAAAGAATCTTTTCGCTTTCGAGTTTCTTTAACCTCGTTTCCAGATAGATGGTACGCCACCCAATCAGGGTTTTTAGTCGCGTAGTTGTATGCAACAGAGTAACCGTCACGTTCAATAAACTGATCAAGGTCACCATATATTGACCCAGGGGTATTTTCACTAGAGACAACCTGGTAATTGGCAAAGGCTAAGCATGGGAAAAAAATTATTATTGAGAGTATATTTTTAGAAAAAATTGTTTTCATTTTTATTTACTATTTTAAAAGGGTTGAGATTATGTATAATAATTTATTATAAAAAAATAATAATATATTAAATGGATTTTAAATGACCCAAATTATAACACAGAAATCACCATCTACTAACGATAATAATATTGAAATGGGTCGGCGGAGATATAAATTAATTCTTAAAATTATTGGTTTAGTATTAATTACTCTTCCAGTTTTTTCTTCAAAAATAATAAATGATTTCATTGCTCCTTTTATAATTAATTTATCTTTCTCTGAATATATTTTTAGATTTCTTATCAATATGGAAATTACGATTGGTCCAGTAGCATGGTTTATACTCTTAGCAGGTATGGTTTTAATTGGGGTGAGTTGGTGTGTGGGATTTTCAGAAAAAAGGTCTGCACAGCGCCGAATTAATTCGATTGAATCAATGTCAGACCTCGAAGCACTTAATTGGCGCCAGTTTGAAGAGATACTAGCAGATTACTACTTACTGAGAGGGTATCGTGTGACCCTGGCAGGTGGCAGTGGTGGTGGTGGTGACGGTGGTATTGATTTAATTATTAGAAAGGGTTTTAAAAAAATAATTGTTCAAGCTAAACACTATAAAAGTAACGTAGGCGTTGGCACTATTAGAGAAATGTACGGCGTAATGCATCATTTTAAAGCTAATGGTGTAATTGTTTGTAATTGTTCTGGGTTCAGTGCTGATGCTCAAGAATTTGTTAAAAAGAAACCAATTTATTTAGTTCATGGACCAAAACTATTAGGTATGTTTGTAAGTATTAGTTCTTCTCAAAAGAAAAACAAATAGAGTTAATATACATAATATAAATAAACTGATACTATTATAAATATATGAAAATATTTTAGAGGTCTATTTATGCAAAAAATAATTACAAGCATGACTATGGGAAGCCGAAAAGGAGAAATTTTAAGTGTATCTGAAGATGGTAACTCTTTAAAGATAGGTAACTTCGAACGTGAGTTTGTAAGGAAAAAAGAAAATAAACCTGAATCTAACATCTCTTTTTGCAAAGTTAAGATTAATGACGATATTGTGCCTAAAGGGTGCAAAACAGAAATAGATGGTGTGCTTTACGGCGATTATGAATGGATAGCAAAATCCTTAATGGAGGGCGTACCATTTGAAGTAGAGCTTAAAAAGTCTTGGATTTCGAAAGATGGTGAAAAAATACAGCTTTATAAAGAGCCAGACGGATATTATAGGATAGAAGATGTTAATGCTGATGGTATAAACACTAATAGTAAAGTTAAGTCTTTTGAGAGAGCAAGTGAAGACATTAAAGAACTAATGGATTTGCCAGGCGCCTCTTTTAGAGAAGTTAATTTGAGAAAGGTACAAAGCAACCACCCTGTCATGGGTAGGTGATAACAAGTACAAAAAAGGCCTTCTATTGTTAGAAGGCCTTTTTTTTGCTTTATTTTTAACTAAAATAACAATGGTAGGGGATTTATCTATCTTTAAGGTTGAGTTTGTCAATGCTTTAAACTATTATAAATGTATTAAATAATTAATTATAAGATCATAAAAATGGAAGGTTCAAGAAATAGTAATTCAGCAAACTTAAATAACTTCCAGGCTTTTAATCCACCTAAAACCTACATTGGAACAGTGATGGGTCATAAGCGAGGTTTTGGATTTTTAGAGCATGAGGGTGGTGCGCCAGTGTATCTGCCGCACGGTGTGATGAAGCGTGTTTTCCATGGCGACACGATCGAAATAGAGACAGCAACAAAGGGTGACGGTCGAACTCATGTTGATTTAATTGCCGTACATAAGGTTGAACTAAGTCAAATGGTCGGAAAAATGATAATTGAAAATGATCAATGCTTTATCTTGCCAGATCATCATCGATTTTATCATAAGTATTATATTCCAAAACATATGACGAAATCAGCCAGACATGATGATTACGTTGCTTTCAAAAGAATCGAAAAAAGAGGAGAAAATCGAGCAAAGATAAAAGTTGTTCACGTCATAGGTAAGAAAAATGCCCCAGGATTTGAGCACCAATATGCTTTAACTTCAACAAGTATGGTGGATTTTTATCAAAACAATAACGTGATTGAAAATAAGCTGATTGATCAATTGCCAGAAGGTTATTTAGATTATCGTGACAAAGGCTTTTTCACGGTAGATGGTGAGTTCTCTACGGATCTTGATGATGCCTTATTTGTGGAGAGTACTAAGGTTGGTTGGGATCTATATGTCGCAATAGCGGACGTATCCCATTACGTAAAAGAAATGTCAAATATTGATTTCAAGGCTAAGAAGCAAGGTCAGAAAATCTTTATGCCTGGGTTGTCGGTATCCATGCTGCCTGATGACTTAATAAGGGAATCACTATCATTGTTGCCCAACAAAGAGCGCTTAGTAATGATAGCGAAGGTATCCTTTAATAGTAAGGGAAAAATTTTGGGGTTTAATCATGAATTTGCTGTCATTTGTTCAAAAGCCAAGCTAAGTTACAAGGAGGTTACCAACTATGTTGAGGGTTGGGACGCGGGTACCCTAAAAGAAAATCATCCTAGCGTGGCGAATGGTGTTAAAAATTTATTTGAACTAACCAATTTAATTAACCTGGAGGGCGATGTAAATTTAAGAAAAGTGGATAAATTCAATATTATGGTGGATTATAGCTCTAAAAAAGCTTTTGAAATTAAGCGTCAAGTTTCAATGCTTGGTCACAAAATGATTGAGAAGGCCATGGTTGTTTGCAATATGTGCACTGCAGAGCTTATCGTTAAAAGTGGCTTAAGTGCGCCATTTAGAGCCCACGGTGGACTTAATGAGAGCAGGCGGGAAGAGGCGGAGATGTTTCTTAAAATGCTTCTACAGAAAGATGTTAGCGTTTTGGATGATTATTCTGAGTTTAAAAAAATTAGGAATTACCTTGCTGATCAAAAGATTGGTGAGCATTATGAGTCAGTATTGATGAGTTTCATCAATAAAAGTAACTATATTAATAAACCCAGTCAGCATTATGGCTTAGGTTTGGACTATTACCTTACTGCAACATCACCGATTAGAAAATATTCTGATTTAGTAACTCAGAGAATCGTAAAATCAATTGTCCTCGGTAAGGCTAGTGTAGTGAATATTGATAATGAGTTTATTGATAGCCTAAACAATTCGATTGGTAGGGTAACCAATACTTCACTATTAGCAGAGCGGTTATTTATGTTGCAGTATGTTGAAGATATTGCTTTATCTGATGAGCATAAAAATGATATTTATAAAGCCAAGATTATTGATATTGATAGAAATGGCTTTATGGTGAAAACTGTTGATCATGGTATCACGGGATACATTCATAAAAGTAACTTAGCAAGTAAAGGTGATGCGTTCGTTTATGACCAAACGCTAGAGTGGGCAGATGATATGGGTGAGCGATATTTTATTGGTAAGGTAATGGACGTAAAAATTGCTAAATCAGATCGTCAGTCTCAATCCATTGATTTAAGTTTAGTAATTGAAAATGGAGCCCCTAAAAAAGCCGCTTAATAAGCGGCTTGTTAAAAAATGTAAATATTTACATTTAAGCGCTGTCGGGTTTTTTCTTTTTCAACCTACTTCTGCAGTCTTTTAATGCCTCTTTTAATGCCTCTTTATCACCTGTGAAATTGACGCCACATTTATCGATAATCTTTTGGATCCGCTTTTCCATAGATTCTTTTTTCTGTG
>Ga0115005_10004999_pt1 | contig 10490 bp, 9 predicted proteins | sample ArcOceMetagenome_FD_87163 | JGI IMG/M metagenome (GOLD analysis project Ga0115005, IMG submission 87163) | Marine eukaryotic phytoplankton communities from Arctic Ocean - Arctic Ocean - Greenland ARC118M Metagenome | ecosystem: Environmental > Aquatic > Marine > Oceanic | place: Arctic Ocean...
AATGGCACGACACATGCGGCGCTGGAAGTGTTGATGGATACCGAAACTGGTTTCCCACCGTTGCTGGCCCGCGCAGTAGCCGCCGCCACTGATCGCTCGAAGGAGCTGGGCCGTGGCTGAGATATCATTCGATGATTTCATGGCTGTCGACGTCCGCGTGGGCACTGTAGTACAGGCCGAGCCATATCCCGAGGCCCGCAAACCAGCGATCAAGATATGGGTCGATTTTGGCGGCCAGATCGGGGTGAAAAAGACCTCTGCGCAGGTGACTGTGCATTACACACCTCAGACGCTGGTCGGCCGACAAGTCATGGCTGTGGTCAATTTCCCGCCGCGCCAGATTGGTAAATTTATGTCTGAGGTTTTGGTCTTGGGCTTTCCTGATGAAGACGGGGCCATCGTTTTGGCTACCCCAGATAAACCTGTGCCCCAAGGAGGGCGACTGCATTGAAAAAACTGTTGATTACCCGCGTTATACCCGAAGCAATCGTTGAAAGTGCGCGCGCCCATTTTGACGTGACAGTGCGTCAAAGCACTGAGGACATGATGCCAGATGAGGCGGCAGTGGCCTTGGCCGGATATGATGCGATCCTGCCAACCTTGGGTGACCAGTTCACTGCAAATGCGTTTGGCGGGGATATCCGGTGCGGTGTGCTGGCCAACTTTGGTGTGGGGTACAACCATATTGATGTGGCGTCGGCGTCGGCGGCTGGCGTCGCGGTGTCGAACACACCCGATGTTGTGACCGATGCGACCGCCGATATTGCGATGACGTTGATATTGTCAGCGTGCAGGCGTGCTGGCGAGGGCGAACGGCTGGTGCGGTCTGGCCAGTGGCTAGGTTGGCTGCCAACACAGATGCTGGGCACGCATGTCACAGGCAAGCGTGTTGGTATTGTTGGCATGGGCCGCATTGGTCAGGCGGTAGCAAAGCGCTGTCATTACGGTTTTGATATGCCTGTGATTTATTTCAATCGATCCTTTAAAGAGGTCGAAGTGCCTGCCCGTCAGGTCGACGATTTAGCTGCGTTGATGAGCCAAGCGGATATCATCGTTGTTACCGTTCCAGGTGGTGCGGACACGTTCCAATTGATCGATGCGGCGGCCTTGGCCGAGATGAATTCGAACGCGGTGTTTATCAATGTGGCACGAGGGGATGTGGTGGATGAGACTGCGCTGATTGCGGCATTGAGCGAGGGCCGGATCGCGGCGGCGGGGCTTGATGTTTATGCCCGCGAACCGCTAGTTCCACTAGAATTGCGCGAGATGGAAAACGTCGTGTTACTGCCACACCTTGGCACAGCCGCGTTGGAAATCCGCGAGGCGATGGGACAGATGGCGTTGGACAACGTGATCGCGTGGGCCGCAGGTAAAGCGATGCCAACGCGGGTCGGTTAAGCGCTGTCGCTGACGGCTTCGCGCCAGTGGCGGCGGCATAGTGAGACGTAGCGTTCGTTGCCGCCAACTGCCACTTGATCCCCATCGGTCAGGACAGTGCCATCTGCGTCTTTGCGCACAACCATCGTGGCCTTTTTCCCGCAGTGGCAAATGGTGCGGACCTCGCGCATTTCGTCAGAGAGCGCCAAAAGGGCGGCTGATCCGGGGAATAGTTTGCCTTGAAAGTCGACCCGTAGCCCAAAGCACATGATTGGCACGCCAAGGTCGTCAACTGCGCGGGCCAGTTGCCAGACTTGGGCTTCCGATAGGAATTGAGCTTCGTCGATGAAAATGCACGCGCAGGGGGCGGCATCAAGGCGCGTTCTTATCTTTGCAAACAGGTCTTCGTCTTTGCCGAACGTGTCGGCGTCAGCGCCAATCCCGATCCGGCTACCGATCCGCCCGTCGCCCGCCCGCTTATCGAATTGAGCAATAATCAGATAGGTTTGCATGCCCCGCTCAATGTAGTTGTGCGAGGCTTGAAGCAGCACAGTCGATTTACCGGCGTTCATCGTGGAGTAATTGAAATAAAGCTTGGCCATGAGCCTTTGTTAGCGCCGAGCAGGGATCATTTGCAAGTCGATCACATGGTGATTTTTGTGCAGAGAGTGGAAATGGTTGCAAACCCCCGAGCCAAAACGAGGGTATCGGTTTTCAGTGGCTTGCAACCATAACTGGTACTGGCGGTGCAACTTGGTACCATACTGGTCGAAGCCTTTAAAAACGGGCTGTTTCATACATGACAAATTCAAAGAACCGTATTAATGGGAAGGGAAGATTATTTTTCCCCATAACATTTGGCGGGGCACGGGAGGCGATCAGTATGGCCGGGTACGGAAGTTATTTAAAAAAGCATACAGAAGCGCTTGTAAAAGATGTGGGTATCGAGGCTGCCTGTGAATTGACCGGCAAGTCTAAGGCGACGCTTGGCCGCTATTACTCGGATTCGGATGAGCATTCTGACCGATTCATGCCCGTGGACGCCGTCGCTGCCCTTGAGGCCGCATCGTCTTACCCGCACATCACGTCGGCATTGACGGAAATGCGTGGCATTACGTTGTCGTATGACGAAGCGCGTAAAAATACTGAAGGTGGTATTAATTCGGATGTGATCAAGTTGAGCCAGCGGTTCGCGATGTTGATGGGCGAATATAACTTGTCTATCGAAGATGGCGTCATTTCAATGAATGAGGCCAAGCGTTTACTGCGCGAAACGACAGCGATACAAAAGGTGTTGTTGAATATGAAATTGCATTTGGAAGAAGGCAAGTAGGTCAAGAGATGGACCTGTCTGACCTGCCAAACCTTGCGCCTGATGCGCTGATGCCGCTTGATTGGGACAGCTTGCGTGGCCCTGACGATGACGGGCATCCACCCCGCATTTTGCTGCTGTACGGATCGTTGCGCGATGTCAGCTATTCGCGCCTTTCGGCGATGGAAGGGGCCCGTGTTTTGCGCGCCTTGGGTTGCGAAACGCGTATGTTTGACCCCTCGGGCTTGCCGTTGCCGGATGACGCGGACGAGACCCACGACAAGGTTGCTGAGTTGCTCGACTTGGTGATGTGGTCTGAGGGCATGGTTTGGTCCAGCCCAGAACGTCACGGCGCGATGACGGGCATTATGAAGACCCAAGTCGACTGGATTCCACTGTCGCCAATCGGTGGTGTGCGTCCGACCCAAGGCAAGACGCTTGCGGTGATGCAGGTATCGGGCGGGTCGCAGTCATTTAACACGGTCAATCAGATGCGCATTTTGGGCCGCTGGATGCGGATGGTCACGATCCCGAACCAATCATCTGTACCAAGGGCTTGGGCCGAGTTCGACAAAGGCCGCATGAAGGCGGGACCGCTATACAATCGTATCGTAGATGTGATGGAGGAATTGGCTCGTTTTACGGTCATGACCCGCGGGCGGTCGCAGCTAACCGACCGCTATTCAGAGCGTGTTGAAAGCCTTGAGGCGGTACATGCGCGAGTGAATAAATGATGCGTTAAAACGCATCCTACGCACGCTCAACGATCACCGATCCTACGGAATAGCCTGCGCCAAACGAGCAGATAAGTCCGGTATCACCCACCGCCAAATCGGATGAGTTTTGTGAAAACGCGATGATGCTGCCTGCGCTGGATGTGTTTGCATACTCTTGCAAAATGTTAGGCTGTTCGCCGTCCATTGGCACACGGCCCAACACCTTCTTCCCGATATAGTCGTTCATCGTCTTGTTGGCTTGATGCAGCCAGAGCCGTTTCAGATCATCCGCCTGCATGCCAGCATCTGCCATGTGATCGGCGATATGTTTGCTAACCAATGGCAGGACTTCTTTGAAAACCTTGCGTCCGTTTTGCATGAACTGCATGTCGCGCCGGTCTTCCATCTGGTCGTGGGTCCGACGCAAAAACCCGTTGTTATTGCGAATGTTGTTCGAAAACTGGGTCGCGCAGCGGGTGGATTTGACTTTGAAGTGCGGCTTGCCGAGGTCTTCGTCACGTTCAAGAATGGTTGCAGTGGCCACGTCTCCAAAGATAAAGTGACAATCGCGGTCCCGCCATTCGAGGTGGGCTGAACAGATTTCCGGATTGATCACAATGGCCCGCTGAATGGACCCTGCGCGGATCATATCGACCGCTGTTTGGATGCCAAACGTTGCCGATGAACACGCCACGTTCATATCAAACGCAAAGCCGCCTGCGCCCAAAAGTTGTTGAATTTCAACGCCAACCGCCGGATAGGCCCGTTCCATATTGGACGCCGCACAGATCACCAAATCAATGTCAGCGCCAGTTAAGCCTGCCTCGGTCAGGGCCTTTTGCGCGGCATCCAATCCAATTTCAGCCATATAACTGGGGGCATCATCGGTACGCGCAGGCAGGTTGGGGTACATGCGCTCTGGGTCCAATATGCCGTCTCGGTCAAGCACGTAGCGCTGTTCAATTCCACTGGCCGCAAAGATGAAATCAGCCGATGATTGGGGTTTGGCATCCACGGTGCCTGCTGCAATCGCATCAGCATTCTTGGCATTGAACAAATCGGCATGCGCGTTGAAAGCCACGACCAATTCGTCGTTCGTTATCACCGCCTGTGGGGTTAAAACGCCGGTGCCTGTGATCGCTGCTGTGAACATGGTGAACCCTTGAATTTGCTGCGCTATCCTAGAGTCAATTTTTGGCGTGTGTCCATCATGACGGAACGTTACTTTGCCCTCATTGTACAATGAGGGCAAAGACATGTCTTGTCGGAAAATACCGCGTTAGCCTTGCAGCGCACGCACTTTGATGTCGCTATCTACACGGTCGACCATGGCCATAACGGCGGCTTGGGCGGCGGCGGCGGTGGTATAGTACGGGATCTTGTCGTTCAGGGTCACGGCCCGCATGGAACGTGAATCCTCGACGGCGGCGGACCCTTCGGTGCTGTTGAACACTAGCGCGATATGCCCGTCTTTCAGACGGTCGACGATGGTCAGCCCGCCTTCATAACCTTTGTTCACGTTTTCTACGGTCATGCCAGCATCCGTTAGGAACTTGGCCGTTCCTTTGGTTGCGATCAGGCTAAAGCCAAGTTTGGTCAGCAACTGTGCTGCCTCCAGCATCGCGGGTGTCTTATCCGCGTCGCGGATGGACAAAAACACGAGGCCTTCGGTTGGCAATACAGTGCCTGCGCCAAGCTGCGCCTTATAGAATGCACGTGGGAATGACCGTGCCCAGCCCATGACCTCACCAGTAGAGCGCATTTCTGGCCCAAGGATCGTGTCGACGCCGGGGAAGCGGTTGAATGGCAGAACTGCCTCTTTCACGCTGAACCACGGGGTATTTGGGTCGGCCAACGTGAACGGGTCGCCAAGCGGCATAACATCCATCGGGTCTTTTGCAGCGGCATATGGTGGGCGTAGAGGGAAGTTAGACAATGGCTCACCCGCCATCAGGCGTGCGGCGATGGATGCGATAGCTGAATCAGTTGCTTTGGCCACAAATGGCACGGTGCGAGATGCGCGTGGGTTCACCTCAATTAGATAGACTTCTTCGTCTTTGACCGCGAACTGGATGTTCATCAGGCCGACGACTTTGAGTGCCAAGGCAAGCTCTTTGGTCTGCTTGCGGATCTCAGCGATCATCGCGGCGGACAGTGAATATGGAGGCAAGGAGCAGGCGCTGTCGCCCGAATGCACGCCTGCTTCTTCGATATGCTGCATGATGCCTGCGACGTGGGTGTTTTCACCGTCACACAGGCAATCCACGTCGACTTCGACAGCTCCTGACAGGTAGCTGTCAAGCAAGACCGGGCTGTCGCCGGAAACAACAACCGCCTCGGCGATATAGCGTTCCAGCTGTGCCTGATCGCGCACAATTTCCATCGCGCGGCCGCCCAAAACATAGGACGGACGGATCACCAGCGGGAAGCCGATGTCTGCTGCAATTTCGAAGGCTTCTTGGTCGGTGGAAGCGATGCCGTTCACAGGTTGCTTAAGGCCCAAACGGGTCACAAGGTTGGCAAACCGTTCACGGTCTTCGGCTAGATCAATCGCGTCGGGCGAGGTGCCAAGAATCGGGATGCCAGCTTGTTCCAGTGCATTCGCCAGCTTGAGCGGGGTTTGTCCGCCGAATTGGACGATCACACCGTGAAGCGTGCCATTTTCCAGCTCGACCCGCAGAATTTCCATGACGTGTTCGTAGGTCAGCGGCTCAAAGTACAAGCGGTCTGACGTGTCGTAATCCGTGGACACCGTTTCAGGATTACAGTTGATCATGATAGTCTCGTAGCCCTGTTCAGTTAGGGCATAGCACGCATGGCAGCAGCAGTAATCAAATTCGATCCCTTGGCCGATTCGGTTTGGACCACCGCCCAAAATGACCACCTTTTTGCGATCAGACGGGCGGGCTTCGCATTCCACGTCGCCCATGACGGGGGCTTCATAGGTGGAATACATGTAAGGTGTCTGGGCTTCAAACTCGGCAGCACAGGTGTCGATACGTTTGAAACAGGCGACGACGCCAAGGTTTTGGCGTGCATTGCGCACGTCGTCCTCATTGCGGCCAGTCAGTTTGGCCAGACGGGCATCGGTGAAGCCCATCATCTTAAGATGACGCAGGCCATGTTCTGTCTCGGGCAGGCCGTCTTTTGCAACGATAGCTTCTGCGTCCATGATCTCGCGGATACGCGCGAGGAACCATGGGTCGAATTTGGTGATCGCAAAGATGTCATCGTCCGACAGGCCGTAACGCATCGCTTGGGCGATAACGCGGATACGGTCTGGCGTCTGTTTGGCCAATTCTTTGGTGATCGCAGGGATCGCGGGCGCGCCGGGGATGTCGATTTCGTCAAAGCCAGTCAGGCCAGTTTCCATCGACGCGAGCGCCTTTTGCATAGATTCGTGGAATGTCCGGCCAATTGCCATCACTTCACCCACGGATTTCATGGCGGTGGTCAGGTGCGGTTCAGAGCCTGCGAACTTCTCAAAAGCAAAGCGCGGAATTTTGGTGACGACATAGTCGATTGTCGGCTCGAATGACGCAGGCGTGACGCCCGTGATGTCGTTGTCGAGTTCGTCCAGAGTGTATCCAACGGCCAGTTTTGCTGCGATTTTTGCAATCGGGAAACCTGTGGCCTTGGATGCCAAAGCGGACGAACGCGACACGCGCGGGTTCATTTCAATAACGACCATGCGGCCGTCTTCTGGGTTGATCGCCCATTGAACGTTGGATCCGCCAGTTTCGACGCCAATTTCGCGCAGCACGTTGATCGATTGGGTGCGCATGATCTGGTATTCTTTGTCGGTCAGCGTCAGGGCAGGGGCCACCGTGATGCTGTCGCCTGTGTGCACGCCCATTGGGTCGACGTTCTCAATCGCGCAAACGATGATGGCGTTGTCGGCCTTGTCGCGCACGACTTCCATCTCGAATTCTTTCCAACCTAGCAGCGACTCGTCCACAAGGATTTGGGCCATTGGGGAGGCTTCCATGCCGGTCCGGCAGTAGAATTCGTATTCTTCGCGGTTATACGCCACGCCGCCGCCAGTGCCACCAAGCGTAAACGCAGGGCGGATGATTGCGGGCAGGCCAACATATTCGATTGCATCAACGGCGATCTTCACGCCTGCATTATAATCGAACTTGCCGTTGTCCATTTTCGGTGCAGTAACAATAGTTGCCTTTGGGTTTTCGATACCAAGGCGATCCATGGCGTCGCGGAACAATTTGCGGTCTTCAGCCATCTCGATGGCTTCACGTTTCGCGCCAATCAGCTCGACGTTGAATTTGTCCAACACACCCATGTCAGCAAGCGCGAGCGACGTGTTCAAACCAGTTTGCCCGCCCATTGTCGGCAGCAACGCGTCGGGGCGTTCTTTTTCAATGATCTTGGCGACAACTTCGGGGGTGATAGGTTCGATATAAGTCGCGTCAGCCAGCCCAGGGTCGGTCATGATTGTCGCAGGGTTCGAGTTGACGAGGATAATCCGGTACCCTTCTTCGCGCAGGGCCTTGCAGGCTTGTGCACCGGAATAGTCGAACTCGCAGGCTTGTCCAATGATAATGGGACCCGCACCGATAATCATGATCGATTTGATATCATCACGTTTTGGCATGGCAGGGCCCCTATCTGAGTGTGTGCAAATTGTCCTGCGTTATAGGGATGGCACGTGTGGGTGCAAGCCGCCAAGGCTGATTCTTATCGAAAATCGACACCTATGAGGGGCATATTTCGACTTGGGCGAAAGATCGGCGTCTGTTTGCTTGACTTCATGCGCGTGACAAGGTGTATCGGGGCGACCGTTTTACCCTTTGAGGACCCTAAAATGCACGCATACCGCTCCCATTCCTGTGCCGAACTGACTGCTACCAATGTAGGCGATACCGTGCGCCTTTCTGGCTGGGTCAACCGTGTTCGTGACCACGGTGGCATCTTGTTCATCGATCTGCGCGATCACTACGGTATCACGCAGATTTTGTGTGATCCTGATAGCGCCGCATTTGCGGACGTCGAAAAGGTGCGCTCTGAATGGTGTATCCGCATCGACGGCGAGGTGAAGGCACGCAACCCCGAGCTGGTAAACGCCAAACTGCCAACTGGTGAAGTCGAAGTATTCATTCGCGAGATTGAAGTTTTGGGATCGGCTGCAGAACTGCCATTGCAGGTGTTCGGCGACCAAGAATACCCAGAGGAAACGCGGCTTAAGTACCGTTACCTCGATCTGCGTCGCGAAAAGATGCAGGACAACATGAAGCTGCGGGCTGATGTTGTGTCGTCTATGCGCAAGCGGATGTGGGACAAAGGTTTCCGCGAATTCCAGACGCCGATTATTACGTCGTCGTCACCAGAAGGCGCGCGCGACTTTCTTATTCCGTCGCGTTTGCACCCTGGCAAATTCTATGCGCTGCCACAGGCGCCGCAGCAGTTTAAGCAGCTGATCATGGTGTCCGGCTATGACAAGTATTTCCAGATTGCCCCGTGCTTCCGCGACGAAGACCCGCGTGCAGACCGGTCCCCAACCGATTTTTACCAGCTTGATTTGGAAATGTCGTTTGTTGAGCAGCAGGACGTGTTTGACACGATTCAGCCCGTGATCACGGGTATTTTTGAGGAATTCGGTAAAGGCCGCAAGGTTGACCAAACATGGGAGCAGATTAGCTACCGCGATGCAGCCAGCTGGTATGGGTCTGATAAGCCCGATTTGCGCAACCCGATCAAGATGCAAGTCGTATCCGAGCATTTCGCTGGTTCTGGCTTTGCGATCTTCGCGAATCTACTGGAAACTGAAGGCACCGAAGTCCGTGCGATTCCTGCCCCAACAGGCGGTGGCCGCAAGTTCTGTGACCGTATGAACGTGTTTGCACAAAAAGAAGGTCTGCCTGGCATGGGCTACATCTTCTGGCGTGAAAAGACGGCCGATGCTGTGGCGCAAGAGCTGGGTATCACGGTCAAAGAGGCCCAAGCCAAGCTGAAATCCGGCGAAGTTGAAGGTGGCATGGAAGCCGCTGGACCACTTGCCAAGAACATCGGACCAGAGCGCACAGAAGCGATCCGCCTGCAGCTTGGTCTGACGATCGGTGATGCGGCGTTCTTCTTGGGCGGTAAGCCTAAGGCGTTTGAAAGCGTTGCTGGCAAAGCCCGCGACGTAATTGGCAAAGAGCTTGGCCTGACGGACTTGAACCGGTTTGCATTTGCATGGATCGTTGATTTTCCAATCTACGAGCGTGACGCTGAAACTGGTAAAATCGACTTTGAACACAACCCGTTCTCTATGCCACAAGGCGGAATGGCTGCGTTGGAAGGCAATCCAGAAGACGTGCTTGGGTATCAATATGACCTTGCGTGTAACGGATATGAACTAGTGTCTGGTGCCATTCGGAACCACCGCCCAGAGATCATGTTTAAGGCGTTTGAAATCGCAGGCTATGGCGCTGAAGAGGTCGAAAAGCGGTTTGGCGGCATGGTTAACGCGTTCCAATACGGCGCGCCGCCCCACGGCGGTTGTGCGGCTGGCGTTGACCGGATCGTCATGCTGCTTGCGGATGCGGACAACCTGCGCGATGTCATCATGTTCCCGATGAACCAACGCGCCGAAGACCTGATGATGGGCGCGCCAAACCTGCCACAAAACGAGCAGCTGCGCGAACTGCACCTGCGCGTGCTGCCGCAAGACAGCAAATAGGCAAAAAATGGCGTGGGGGATGTATTTCCCCGCGTAACTTTAACGGCGATTGGCTATCAACGGGTATGTGCACCCCAGATGAGTAACCGCCATGCGATTTGACCCGACATTAGCCGCCGTGCGATTTGGCAGTGGGCGGTCCCCGATCATCGGGCCGCCTGCAAATGCTGACGCAATCTTGGCGGAAATCGACGATGCGTTTGCGTTTGTCATCCCTGGATATAGCGATGTTGAACCTTCGATCCGATGCCACAACTCGGTCTTTGATTTGGAAACGATATCTTGGGTCTTGGATAATTCCTGAATGTCATTTGTCCCACGCACCAGCGGGTCATGGTAAAACTGCTCATTCCCAATCTCCATCATGTGGAGGATGACCTGAGCGTCCTTGGGATCGTTTTTGTCC
>Ga0115005_10005001_pt1 | contig 10486 bp, 5 predicted proteins | sample ArcOceMetagenome_FD_87163 | JGI IMG/M metagenome (GOLD analysis project Ga0115005, IMG submission 87163) | Marine eukaryotic phytoplankton communities from Arctic Ocean - Arctic Ocean - Greenland ARC118M Metagenome | ecosystem: Environmental > Aquatic > Marine > Oceanic | place: Arctic Ocean...
AAATAAATCACTTCATTCTTTTTAGTAGAAAATTCTAAAAAGCCTTTTAAAAATTCTCCCTTTTTTTCATTGGCTTTAATCTTTCTACCATTATTATAAATCATAAAATCTTTGACAGGCTTAGAAACCACTAATGAGAAAAATTCTCTCTGATCAGACGCCCACCCTGATGAAAATCGATACCCTTCAAATAAAGTGTCATTAATTTGCCTTAAATAGGTATCGGTCGGTCGGTCGGCACTTCCCTCTCCTAAATCTATTATAATCCTTGATTCTGAAGATTCGGGAAAAGTATATTTATGCAATCCTGAACGTTCGGTGGCTGTCAATTCAACTTTAATATCATACCGATCTAACATGACTTGATAGTATCCAGGGCTTGCACTCTCTTTATCTTTGGAATACAATGAAGCATATCCCTTTAGATGTCTGTCTTGAGTACCTGCATTAATTTTTAATTCACCAGTTGCCGGCATGACTGTAAGTTCTCCTAAATCTGACATTCCGGTGCCACTTACATTTAAATGGCAAAACCCTTTAACAATACTGTCTGAGTGGTGGTAAGATGATGACCAGTCCCATCCTTTATTAAAGTTTGTTGGTCCCACTTGTACGCCTCCAAATGGCACATTAGCGCCTACAAAAACATGCCCATGACCTCCAGACCCTATAAAGGGGTCCACATATTTTATATAGTTATTGGGCTTCATGCTTTTAAAACCTAAACTTATTAGGATGACAGCTATGACAACGATTGTGTTTTTAAAATTAAGATATTTCATGTGATGTGTTATAAGTTTGTATTATGATTTTATTTTTTAGTCAAATTTTACAGCTTTTTAGAATAAAAGTTTTTATTCTGTAATCGCCCCATATCCAGAAAACTCCATTTCAATTAGTTGAAACGCTTGATTTCCAACGGTTGAGGTATATCGCAATCGGATGTATTTTGAAGAAGGTCCATTAGGGATATCAAACTCAGTAACTTGGGTATTACCTCCGTTAATACTTTGGTTGACCAATAGTTGCCAACCAGCATTTTCAAAACTCTCAGTTGTAACAGGGTCAGAAAGCACTGCATTCCCAATAGACTGAAATACCGGTAATGTTTCTCCACCTTCTAAAGTGGGTCTTCCCCATATCTCTAGTTGAGTGGGGTTATTTCCAGAAAAGTTATTAGGATCCCTAAAGTGTAATTTACATTTTGATAATTGGGTCGTAACGCCTAGATCTAAAGTGAAATGTCCTGGGACGGCATTTTCTCCTGAGTGGTACCCATAGGCATCATTTCCAGACCAAAAACCGTTGTTGTCCCATAAATAATTTGAAGGATTGCCGCCATAAGATGTCCCTGGGTTATCGCTCGGCATTAATGCCATGGAAAACAAAGATTTATCATGAACTAAAGGCTCGCTATCTTGTCCATATAAAGTCATTTCTGTTAGCTGTGAATTGGTATTTCCAACGGTGGATAAGACACGGTATCTAACATATCGTACTTGGTTTGCGGGACTGACTAGAAAACTATTACTAGCCATCGCTTCACCATCCATAACGCCTTCGTACAAGAGCAACCATCCTGCATTATAAAAAGCAGCATCCGTATTAGAACTTGTTTCCGCAAATTCAAGACCATTACGCCCCCATATTTGAACTTCGGTTGCGTTGTTTTGAGCTAATGAACTTGGAGTAGGCATCTCTAGCTTCACCTTTCTTAGTGTGGTCATAACGCCTAAATCTACAGTGAAGTGGTGTGGCATGTCTCCTGGATTTGATAAATAGGAAAATGTATCATCGCCGGTCCAAGCCCCATCTCCATCAAACAAATATAATTCTGGGTTTGCATTATTGTAAGTGCCTAAGTTGTCACTAGGCATTTGTACGAGTTGAAAAAAGCTTTTATCAAGCTCGCTATACGGAACATCTGGCATGGTGTATTCGGTACTGGGTAATGGAATAGTATCAATTCCATTAAGTCCCGATTGAATATAAGATTTTGTAGAGATGCTTCCTAATGGTTTAAAGTCTATTAGTTTAAGTCTGTTGTCTTCAAAAAATGCAGTATCTCTTACGATTTCATTCGCTTCGTTCTCGTAATCTATAGTGGTAAAAAGTACGTATTCAGATTCGGCATTTCCTCTAAAGTTTATATAATTACCATCGGGATCAAAACCATATCCAATAATTTCTCTTGGGTCCTGATCCGAAACAAATTCATCTCCAATAGCAAAGCCAGCCACAAACTGTGGAACTGATAAATTACCGTCGGGGTCTTGGGTGATGACACTAAACTCGTAGCTTTCTTCCTGTAAATCAGATAATATGGCGGCATAAATCTCTTCATCGTTACTAATATCAAACGTTTGTGTGATACCATTAAATTCTATAATCACTTGGTTTGAATTTCCAAGGAATTGTGTATACCCCTCTAATTGCGCCCTGTAATATCCAGGCCTAATGGTCAAGGTGTCTAATCTTCCAGCGTAGATAGTTTCTCCGTTTAAATATTGCTCATGGATAGATTCTATGTCACCACAACGCAGTAAGATTAGCGGGAACACTAATAAGAAAATTAATAAGTTGGCTTTAGTTTTAAATATTTTCATGATTAAAATATATCGTTATTCAACGAGACCCCCCCAAAATGAGAGTTCTCCAATTACTGATACCATTTGATTATTCCAAGATTCTAAGTTTACAAATCGTATGTACTTAATATTGTATTGTTGTGCGTCATAAGCAAAGACAAAATCTTCTCCATTGTCTTGAAACAAATAATCTTCTTCCGTATTAGAACCAGGTGGCAATCCGGATGGTTTAAAGGATTCAAACTCACCCAGAAGTATCCAGCCATCACCAGGGTTTGAGGGACTGTATATAGGTAAATTATCTAGATTATCACGTCCATAAATTTGAAACCTTTTTGGATTTCCATGTTTATATAATTCGGTACCACCACGCTGGTATAATTTAAAACGATTTAATTTAACTATTTGCCCTAAGTCAATAGTTAGCTGGTGGGGAAGTGCTAAAAAACTAGTGTGTCCACAATTCCATTGACTGCTCCATGAGCCGTCCCACATCTGATTTGCTGAAAACCCATACTCACTAAAACTCTCATCCCCTGGCATAGGTTGAATAGAAAAAAAGCCTTTATCAAGAAATACATCTTGCAAAGGAGTTGTTTCTAAGGTTTTGTTAATGGTTTGATTTCCCCAGCGATCTTCAACATAAATAATAAAAGTTGTGGGTATAGGATCATATCCTCTAAAGCTGTAGGAGCTATTTTCTTGGCTTGTATAAAAAGATTCTTTAAATACCTGATTTCCTTCCTGGTCAATAATGGACATATTTAATGAAACCTCCGCTCTGGTAGGATTTAGATATGATATATTAATACCTCCAAAATCTTGAGCACCTTCTATAGACTCTAAAATAGCATGTATTGGCGCTTCTAAAGGGGAAATTATGGTAGTTACTGCTTCGGATTCATTGTCTCCTGTATCTACAGCGGTGACATCAACGTTATAATCTCCAGACTGTCCAAATCCAATAATACTTAGAGTGTCTATTACTGATGACACAATGACTTGTTTTGAAATGCCGTTTTCGTCATTGTAAGCCCCTTTTATGTACAGTAAATCTTGGTTTGTTGGCGGCGTAAATCTTATAATTGCTCCACCAGGTCTATTTTCAACAGAATTAATTACGACAGCACCAGGTGGGGTTCCATCAGATCCGTAAGCAGTGCGCTCCTCTTCTGTGCATCCCAAAATTAAGAGTATACAAATTAGTAAACACCCTATATAAATATTTGATTTTTTCATTTTCTGTTTAATAGTATGTATTGTTTTTACCATCCTGGATTCTGAATTAAGTTAGGGTTTCTTAGCAATTCTGTTTGACTAATAGGCCACAAATAGTCTTTGGTTAGGTAATTTCTGTAAAATATATTTTCAACTTCATAAAAGCCCTCGACATCGGGTTTAAATATATTCCAACCTCTAATAGGCTTACTAAAATATTCGCCCGCGAGTTTCCAGCGTCTTAAGTCCCAATAGCGATGTCCTTCAAGTGCTAGTTCAATCATTCTTTCTTGGTGAATAATTTCTCTCATTCCGTCTTTAGTGATTGGTTTGCTAGGGTTCGAAGAATGCATCTGCCAAGTACTGACCAAGTCACTTCCTTCATCTAAGCCGGCTCTGTCTCTCACTTTTTGAATGTATTCATAGACATCAGCATCAGGAGCTGCTTTTGTTTCGTTAGAGGCTTCAGCATACATTAAATACAAATCTGAAAGTCTGATAATAGGAAAAGAATAGCCTTTTATAGTGGAGGACTCTAGTGCGATTATATTTTCATAATGCACTAGCTTTTTCGCAAAATAGCCTGTAATTGAATAAATTTCAAACCCTTGTTTTCCTGAGGGTGCGCCAGCTTTAGCATTTAAATGCGGAATATTATTTATGTTTTCGGTCTCTAACGAAAACCACTTGCCGCCATCAAACCCTAAAGTAGAGTAAAACCGGGGTTCTCTAAAAGTGTGTAGTTTAGCTGTAGCATAATCATTTTCTATGTAAAACTCATGGTAATTCTCGTTGTTAGCATCTAATATGGGTGTTTGAACAACATCAAATCGATTTCCATATTCCCAAGAAACATCTTCGTCAATTGGCACTCCGTTACGAGTGTAGAAGGTTTCAACCATATTTAGGGTGGGAGCATGGGATTTTTTAGTATAGCCAAATAATGCTGAGTGATCTGCGGTCCACCTTGGCTGACACCATTGTTGTAATTCACCTGTCCAATCTGCTGAAAACGCCCATATTATTTCAGAATTAAAAGGGTCGGTAATCGCGGCCCTAAGGCTTAGTTCTTGCGTTATTTGGTCATTAACCCCTCCTATTATGGGGAGCTGCTGGTTAAATTGGTACAAGGAATGCCCATTAGCTTCGGCGCTTTCAATAGCCTCTACTAAGGCGTCTTTTGCTAAGACCCATTTTTGAGGGTCATAGGATTGGTTCACTAAACTATTACCTTGGTTATCAATAAGACTGCTAAAATCTGTGTTTCCATTATAAATAGGGCTAGCACTTAGCATTAAAATTTTAGCCTTTAGGGCTTTTGCTATTGGCATTGTTATCCTGCCCTGTTCTGTGTAAACATAATTTATGAGCCCAGGAATATTATCAGCCTCTATAACTTCATCTAGTAATTGTACTAAATAGGTTACAACTTCATCAATAGAGGCTCTGTACACATTCGTTTCTGAAGAAGGTGCACTAACAGGAATATTAGTCGCTACTATTGGTATTGGACCATACATCTGCATAAGCCAAAAATGATAAAATGCTTTTAGAACTTTAACTTCATCTAGCCAACGAAGTCTTTCTTCTTCTTCCAGTCCTGGGACTGTTACTAAGTTTTCTAAAAATATATTACAATCTCTAAGTGCTATAAAGAGACTGTTTGGAGCTCCTCGCCCCCCTTCCCAGTAGTTCAAGTATGGGCTGGAAGAATTTTGCATGCCTTTTGCGACTCGAAAGCTTGTTTCGTTATTCATATAAAAATCGTTTTCAGCGTAATACCAAACTTCATCTCCTGCTAACATGGAGAAATTCTGCTCCACATGTGCATGCTCAGGAATATATGAGTAGCAAGTTGAAAGAAAATTTTCTGCGGTGGAACGCGTATTAAAAGCTAAATCAATAGTTGCAATATTGTCTGGCACAACATCAAGGTAATCCTTCTCACAAGAGGTGAAAATCAGAATGAAAACAATAAGGATTTTTTTCATGTTCAGTTATTAAAAATTTAAATTCACTCCGATATTAGCGCCTTGCTGTATTGGGTACCCTAGTCCATTTCCGCCCATTTCTACATCCCATAATTTAAACTTGCTAAAAGTAAATAAGTTTGAACCGGTGATATAAATTCTTGCAGATGACAAATTAACTCGAGACGCTAAACGGTCCGGAACTGAATAGCCAAACTCAATAGATTTCAGTCTTAGGAAAGAACCATCACGAAGCCACCATGTGCTATTTCTATTGTTGTTATCTATCAATTGATCTGAAAGTCTAGGCCATGCCGCATAAAGGTTTCTGTTGTTTTCGGACCAATGGTCGTTAGCCCAAGCACTTAGAAGTGCATTGTTTCCTATAGCACTTCCACTAGTGTCTATAAAAGGGGAGGTATTGTACGCGTCTATAAAAAATGAAGAGTTTAGAGATCCTTGAAAAAAGAATGATAAGTCAAAGTTTTTATAGGAACTAGAAATACCAAAACCGTAAATCACTTCTGGTGTTGTTGGGTACCCTATCGCCACTTCATCATTGATATCTATAACCCCGTCATTATTAATGTCTTTATATTTTATGTCTCCTGCCATGTAGTCTCCAAATGTTTGAAGAGGCGAATTTGCAATATCAGCCTCGTCAATAAATAATCGTTCAGCTATGTATCCGAAGGGTTGGGATAAGTTGAGTCCAATTCTTGAGCGCCATGGCAAGCCCGCATTTCTATAATCCAATTCTTCATAAACCTCGTATTTGCTTGTTGCAAAAGAAAAGTTAGCTCTGGCGGAAACAAATAAGTCATCGCTAAGACTATCTTTATAGTCTATAGTAAATTCAAATCCACTTGACGAAGCTTCTCCAACATTAGCTCTTAAGGGCGCTTGTAGCCCCATCGATGCAGGTATTTGAGCTCGATCCATTAAAATATTAGAACGGTATTCTGTAAAGTAATCTGCTTGAATATCGACAACGCCAAATAACCCAAGTTCAACCCCTACGTTTAACATCTTTGCTTTTTCCCATGTTATTTGGTCGTTTGCGTAACGATCAATACTAACTCCGTTAATATAAGTTCCAAACTCCTGTCCAAAATTAGATCCCATGCCCCCATTATTTAAGTTGACTTGAGAAATATAGAAAAATCGGTCACTGGCGCTTCCAATTTGATCGTTTCCAACAACACCATATGTGCCTTTGAATTTTAATTTCGTAATGATATTAGAAATGGGCTGCATAAACTTTTCATTTGAAGCATACCAACCAAATCCAAAAGAAGGGAAAAACCCGAACCTTTCTGACTTAGCAAAACGTTCTGAACCGTTATATCCGAAATTAAACTCTGAGAAATATCTGTCGTCGTAGGCATAAGTAAACCTTCCTGAGAGTCCTATGTTTCTATAAGGCAATGAGCTTTGGAGGTTTCCTGCATTGGCATATTTAAGTTCTCTTGAAATTCCTATTAACATCCCTGAAAGCTCGTGTTTTTCGTTAAGTGTTTTTTTGTAATTTATTGAACCCTCAAAATAAGTCGAATTCGTTATGATTTTGTTACCTTCATTATATTCCAAATACTCAGTTCCTTGATTTGGATTTAAAGCCACTAAAGTATACTGGTCACTTTGAAAATCGTAATTCCCTAGGGAGTAGTAAAATGGATTGTAACGTCTCTCTAAATTATAAAATGAATACCTGGATGTGTTTGCAAGTAATCTAGCTTCTAGCCCTTCGGTAATAAATCCTAAGTTCTGTTTAACTTCTACAGTTGCTAAAAAATTATTATAGCTTTCGTCTTTGTAGCCTCTCATGAGGTCCGCATAGGGGTTTAAATACCCTCCAAATTGACCTGCATTTCCGTAAAGTGCATGCGATGAATTTTGAAATTGTGCATCTGGCTCATAAAATTTAGGATACAATACAGGATTTGCTTGCATTGCCTTTTTGTATATTGCTTCTCCACCATCAATCGGTCCTATGTAATCATCAAAATTACCATTAAATTTAAGGGCGACTTCAGTGGTAGGTGTGAGGTTCACATTAATGTTTGATCTGAGCGAAATTCGTTTAAAATTTATATTATTATTAAAGTTATTCCTGGGGTCAACCTTTAAATTTCCATTATCGGTATTGACGGTAGTTGCCAAATAGTACCTAGCAATTTTACCACCTCCACTAATATTGAAGTTAAACCTGCTGTTTAGCGTGTAATCTTCAAGTAATTCATCAAACCAATCTACTGTGGGGTAGGCCATTTTGTTTCTGTTTGGGTCTTTAGAAATTAGTATTTTTTCTAAAGAATAAATTCTACCTCCCAAGGCATTTCTGGTAACCAAAGCTTCATTATGCAAAGTCATGTAGGTAATTGGGTCTGCTATTTCTAGGGACCTTGTTGGAGCTGAGTAAGACTTTTCATAACGAACATTTACTTTGACAACGCCTTCCTTTCCAACTTTTGTGGTCACTAAGATCACTCCATTTGCCCCCCTCGCTCCATATAGTGATGTAGCAGTTGCATCTTTCATTATAGAAAAACTAGCGATATCATCTGGTTGCAAGCGAGCTAAGTCTGTAGAGGTTGTTTCTATGCCGTCAATAAGGATTAGTGGGGATCTTGCATAACCAAAGGTACTAACGCCTCTAATAAAGAATTCCGCATTATCTCTTCCAGGCTCTCCACTTCTTTGGTAAGCGATCACCCCTGCGACTCGACCTGCTAATGCAGTTGTCAAATTACTTGATGAGGTTTTTAGCTCAGTTGGGTCAATAGAAGTTACTGCGGCAATTACACTTGATTTTTTTTGTTTTCCGTATGCAACTATGGTGATTTCGTCAAGGGATGAGAGGTCTTCCTGTAATATAATTTTTAAAATAGTTTCTGTTGTAATTTTAACGACTTGTGTCTCATAGCCCACATAGCTAAATGTTAAAGTAGAATTTGGAGTAATCGAGATTGCGAAGTTTCCGTCAAAGTCTGACACGGCCCCGTTACGAGAGTTGCTTTGTTCTAAAATGTTTACTCCTGCTATGGGTGTGTTATTTATATCAATGATATTTCCTGATATCAATTGATTTTGTTGAGCAGAAACATTAAACAAGGTCAACAACAAAAAACCCAAGAAAGAATTCTTAAAAAAAGGTATTGTATTTTTAGTAATCATTTAAAAGTGAATTGTTTAATAGTTTGTAAAACAAGCTGAACCAAGCTCATTTGTAAATATAGTTAATTGAATTATATCTTTGTTGCGAAATATCTTTATATTACGTTAATTAATTAGGAATTAATTAAAAAAAATTAAAATTAATCAGCTATTAATCGATACTTAATCAAACTATTAATTTAAGTCTGCTATATTTATAATTGTAGTTAATATTATTTAGTGCGTAAAGTTTTGTTTAAGCTTTTCTTTAGTTTAAAGCTCATAACATCAAGTATTCACCTCTTAAAATTATCTATAAAAATATATAATTTGTGATGGTCACAAATATTTAATCAAAACCAACTACATGAAAAAAATTACATTTCAAAGAAAACAAAGGGTTGTTAAAAGGGTTTTACTTCTTTTAATAATAGCATTTGTTTCTGACCTAAGTGCACAGACCACTCTACTGACTGTAGGAGCAGATGGCGCTTTGACTATTAATAGTGAAGGGACTCTTAATGTCTCTGGATTGGAATTAAAACCAAGTACAGACTATACTATTAATCAAATAGAAGTATCAAAAGAGTTGACAGCAGTCTCATTAAGTGGTACAGAATCTATGGAGAAAGTTTATACTTTAGATACTGACATCGAAAACTTTCTAGGAACTATAACCTACAACTATGCTGAGAGTGAAATGAACGGACTTGCGCATGAGGCATCTATGTATATTTATGATTCGTCAAATTTGGCATGGTCCGAGTATTCGGATACAGATACTGCGGAATTTAAAGTGACAAGTACATTTACATCTCCGCTTCAAATAAACCAGGTCGTAGTAGGGGCTCCAAATAGTTTGTCTGTTGACGACGTCATGGCTATGGGTATTAGAATTTATCCAAATCCATCTTCTTCAGTGATTAACGTAGACTACTCAGAAGATTTACAACTAACCTTATTTAATGTTTTGGGACAACAAGTATTAAGTTCTAGTTCTAAAACAATCAATATTTCAAACTTAGACCAAGGGACTTATATCCTAAGTGCTAAAGATTCAAACAACAACATTAATAATTTTAAAATAATCAAACGATGAAAAATCAAATAAAATTAATTTTAATACTAGCGATCGCATTTACATGTAATTATTCTTTTTCACAAAATATTTCTGCGGATGCTGATAAAAAGTCTGCCCTTGTTTTTGTAGAGGATGGCAATCAAACAACCGCATCTGGAAGAATGTATCGATCTTCAGGTGATGCTACTCGGGGCGGAAACGGCAACTCTAATGATGCCTTTGGAAACATTGGAGACTGGGCTGCTGATTTAATAATTTCAGAGAAGTCTCCATCACAAGCTGCCGGTGATTTCGAAAATTTCACAGAGTCTGGTCACCCTCTTTATAATTTGGGAGATGGCACACAGTCCACTCTTTCTACTGGTTTCGGGGCTCTTGGTTGGGGTTCTTTTGGAGCTAATGTATACAACAGGTCTTCTGGAGCTGGTTCAGTAGCCATGGGCTTTAATACAATAGCGGGGCCTCAAGACACT
>Ga0115005_10005002_pt1 | contig 10484 bp, 9 predicted proteins | sample ArcOceMetagenome_FD_87163 | JGI IMG/M metagenome (GOLD analysis project Ga0115005, IMG submission 87163) | Marine eukaryotic phytoplankton communities from Arctic Ocean - Arctic Ocean - Greenland ARC118M Metagenome | ecosystem: Environmental > Aquatic > Marine > Oceanic | place: Arctic Ocean...
AGATGACTGACTAACATCATGCTGATACTGACCAACTCCAATGGCTTTTGGATCAATTTTTACCAGCTCAGCTAACGGATCCTGCAGACGACGAGCAATCGAAATGGCACCACGAATGGTTACGTCTAAATCTGGAAATTCTTTTGCTCCCAATTCTGATGCGGAATAAACTGACGCTCCAGCTTCACTCACTACAATTTTTTGAATTTTAAGCTCAGTATGCTCATTCATTATCTCGCCAACCAAGCGATCCGTTTCGCGACTGGCTGTACCGTTGCCAATGGCGACTAACTGAACACTGTGCTTGATGCACAATGCACGAATAATGGCTTTAGCTTCGCGGCCTTGATTTTGAGGTTGATGGGGGTAAATAACACCATGGTCGAGCACTTTACCAATTGCATCCACCACAACTACTTTTACACCAGACCTAAAACCAGGGTCTAAACCCAGAGTCGCTTTATGGCCGGCCGGTGCTGCCATTAACAAATCTTTAAGATTAGTTGCAAACACTTTTATAGCTTCGGCTTCAGCACTGTCACGAATACGGCCTATTAATTCAGTTTCTAAGTGGGTTAATAATTTAACCCTCCAAGTCCATTTAACCACTTCAGATAGCCAGCGATCGGCTGGACGTGACTCATTTTTAATATTATAAAAACCAGCCACCATGGATTCACACGGACTTGGCGTTAATTTATCACTAGCATCCCCCACTACTAAAGTAGAGGATAAAACACCTTCATTGCGGCCACGTAATATGGCTAACGCACGATGACCAGGTACTGTTTTTAAAGGCTCATCATGCTCAAAATAATCTTGAAATTTTTCTCCTTCGACTTCTTTACCTTGCATCACTCTAACCGTTAGAGTGGCTTCGGCCCAAAGAAAGGTTCTTAGTTTTTCTAACAAGTCGGCACTTTCGGCAAAACGTTCCATTAATATAAACTTGGCGCCGTCTAATGCAGCTTTAATATCCGCAACGCCTTTGTCTGCATTGATATAACTTGCGGCTTCTTTTTCAGGATTCAAGTTAGGGTCCTGTAATAGGCCATTCGCTAATGGCTCTAAACCTGCTTCAGTGGCAATCTGACCCTTGGTGCGACGCTTTAGTTTGAAGGGTAAATAGAGGTCTTCTAGGCGATTCTTAGTATCGGCCTGTTGAATTTGAGCCGCGAGAACATCGGTTAACTTTCCTTGCTCATTAATGTTTTTAAGGATACTTGAACGACGTTCTTCTAATTCGCGCAAGTAACGTAAACGCTCTTCTAAGGTTCGCAGCTGACTATCGTCTAAACCACCAGTTACTTCTTTACGATAGCGAGAAATAAAGGGCACAGTAGCCCCCTCGTCTAGCAAAGCAACAGACGCGATAACCTGATTTACGTGGACATTTAGCTCTTCGGCTAAGGTAGAAGAAATACGATCCATATAGCTAACTCATTAAACCTGTAAAAAATATTTATTATTCTTTATATTATTCTATGTCTGGATGCAGCGTAGACATAATAAAACCTGATTATAAGCCACTAGAGGAAAAAATGCTGATGCTAATTTGGCCTAAAACTGGTTTTTTTGAGTACCAACGGCAATTGACTAAATTAGAGAGAAACTTTACGCGACAATCCTAAAAGAACCTGCTGAGTCACAAAGCGATATTCTCCATCTCCACGGTGCTGATATTCTGAAACAGATAACTCTGCTTCCCATTTTTCCCAGCCACCTATGATAAATAACTTAAAGCCAGTACCGTAACTGCTCTCTTTAAAACGCTGTAACTCGCATACACTGCCGATGGAAGTAACATCAAGAATATTGCCATTAAATACCTCTGTGGCAGCATCATAACAAACTCCATTCGCTGGAGTATTTAACTCAGTCTCATAAGCGGTGCCTTTTACTGCGCTGTACATAAGATTCACACCCAGCCCTAACTTGCCATATCGATATGGCGTATCTTCGTCACCACCCCAAGTATAAAAAAGGCTTGGACTAACCGACACAACACTCATACTAGAATAGGTACCTAGATCATATGGTACGTTTTCATCAGCACGTTTAATCACCTGGTTAAATGCGTAGTCGTCAAAATAATCGAAGCCAAAGCCGAAGCCCCAATTAGAATCTGTAAAGTATGAATCACTGAGGGTGATCCCATAAACTGGCCTAGGCTTAGACCCACTGCTTAAAACAAACGCATCGTTTTTAGACTTCGCGTTTTGGAATTTTAACTGTCGTTCTGTAAAACTAACACCCAGCTTGAGGTAAATGCGTCCAAATATGCCAAACACAGCGTTAGCACATTCACTATCGCGGATTTCATCGTATAGCGCTTCACATTGCTCATAACTTTCATTAATGTCATTAACAGTTTCTTTAACATCCGCTACAGATTCACTAATGGCTTTGATAACAGAATTTTCAGCCCAGCTGAAAGTCGGAATAAGTAGCATAAGAAATAAGTAAAAGAGTGCCATTTAGAACCTATGAAGCGAATGATAAAGGGTAGACAATAGTCAAATAATCAATCAAGTATAGCAAAACATGTAAAACTGATTGCTAGTCTATGCTTATAATATAAGGTATCCAAGGAACACGGTGTTATGCTTATCAAAATTTTACTGTCAATTTTATTCATTAGTGTTGTCCAAACTACTGTCGGTTTAGAGCTTAATGGTATTGGTTCGTATCAGCAACTGCGCAAAGAATTTTATATTGGGGCACTTTACTTAGCTAAGCTAGAGTCAGATCCAATCGCTATACAAGCCAGCAGCACCAGCAAACGTATGACTCTAAAAGTAACCACTGAACGATGGAGCCCACGTCGTTGGTCACTTCAGTGGCAAAATGATATCGCCATTAATAACTCCTTTGCAAATGATCCTGATCTAACAAAAAAGTTAATGACCTTCACTGGTTTTTTAGGAGATAAACTGATTATTGGCGATGAGATTATTATTGATTATATTGCGGCAACTGGCACTGTAATTAAAATTAATAACGTAAAGATTATAGAAACAAAAACAGCCCAGTTATTTAATTACTTATTAAATGTATGGATTGGAAAACTTCCACCTTCAGGTGAGTTTAAAAAACGTGTACTTGGACAAAAAGACGCGACTACGCAAGAACTTCTCAATGCATATAACAACATTACCTATGATAAAAGTCGTACCGCATTAGTAACTTCGTGGATCCGATCTAGAGAAGAAGCCTTATTAGTAAAACAACGCAAAAAAACGCAGGCTGTAATAGCTAATTCAGCTAAAACTCAAGAGAGTAAAAAAACATATCAATCCTCTAAAACAATTTCTAAAAAGAAAGTAATAAGTCAGAAAAAGAAAATTTCCAGCATAGCCCCATCAAAGCTCAAGTCAAAAAGTAACGAAATAATTTTGGCCGAAAACTTATATTATTTAGAATTATATCGTTGGGAATTAATCCGTGAAATCCATAATGCGGTAGAATATCCAGAGTGGGCAAAAAAGTTTGGGCAAAAAGGCAATGTCACACTTAGCTTTATGGTTAATAGAAAAGCGGAGGTAAGCAAAATAGCAGGTGAAAATCTAGATATTTCAGTACTATTAGTCTCTGAATTGGAGCGTGCGATATTAGCAGTAGTCCCGTTTATTCTAGCACCAGATGCATTAGCTGGTGATAACTGGTTAATGACTGTCACTCATAGCTTTAATCCTAAATCTGATCAACAGGCATTCATTAAAAAACCGAAAAAACCAAACTCTTTGAATAATACAAAAAAAATAAAACAGGCCGATTATAAAACGGTTTTAAATAATTATATTGATTATGTAACAGATACAATTAACAATAATATTGAATACCCCGTATGGGCTAAAAAGTTAAATCAAAAAGGTAAAGTGAAAATTGAAGTTACTGTCACTGAAGATGGTGCAGTTTCTAATATGATTGATATAGAAATCAGTCGCTACGAAACGTTAAATCAAGAAGTCCGCGACGCTATCGAACAATCTATTCCATTGCCACCTATTCCAAGTGGATTAAAATTGAATACCACCACCATTATCATCGAGCATGAATTTAAATAGTCCTAAACTTTTAAATCTGCCCATTAAACTATTCAGTACACAAAATTGGATAAATGCGATGGATGATTCAAAGTATCCACTAAAAGCGGCAAAGTCTGCTCAAGTTCTTCTTTAGATGTTGCTCCCCCAAGGCACAAACGAATGGCATCTGGAGGATTGTTATCGGTACAAAAAGCAGCACTGGACACCGCACTGATCTTTTGCGAGCGTAAATATGCGGCCAATAGCGATGGGTTAAGATTCATATCTTTAGGAAGATTCAACCAAAGGTGAAAACCTTCTGGATCGGTACTGTAATTGAATTCACTAAGGTGACGCTTGACTATTAACTGGCGCGCTATAGATTCATGACGAATCGCAGTAACCATGGTACCAATGGTACCGTCCTCTATCCAATGGGTGGCCATAGCCGTCGTTACTGGGCTGGCCATCACTGATAAAGACCTTAGTCCTCCAGCCGTTCGCTGTGCCAATACTTTACTGGGTGCATAAAGATAAGCCGTGCGCATACCAGCTCCGAAGTATTTAGACAAACCCGTCAGGTAGTAGGTAATTTCAGGGGCAAAGGTGGCAATTGGAGGGATTGGATTAGCCGGCAGTAAAGCATAAGCGTCATCTTCTATGATTGGAATATTATAACGTAAAGCTAAATCAGCAACGGACTTGCGTCGTGTGAGGCTAATGGTATGGGCTGAGGGATTTTGAATAGTGGGATTTAGATAAATAGCAGACACATTCTCAGTTTTACAGCGCGCCTCTAACGACCTAATAATGGGACCATTCGAATCACTATCAATGGCAATAAGTCTAACACCTAACTGTGTTGCAATGGCTTTAAGACCAGGATAAACAAGACTTTGAACGCACACTGTTCCACCTTGCCTGGCCAGTAATGAGAGCAATGCCACCAAGGCACTATGAATGCCAGGGCAAACCAACATTCGATCTACGTCGGCCATACCAAGCAACGGTTGCAACAAGTTAATTGCGGCTTCTTTATCGCGGATACTGCCACCAAAATCTTGATAACGCATGACAGAATAAATATCACGTTTATCCATAGCCGCTTCAAATCCCCTACGTATTTTTTTTGTGAGCGATGATATCTGTGGCTCTGGAGGAAGATTCATGGTCATCTCATAATCACTGCCTCCTCTAAGTGGTATTGAACGAGTCCCTCCTTTAATAAATGTGCCCATTCCTGGCCGCGATAAAATAAGCCCCCTTTTTTTAGCTTCGTTATAAGCCCGCGCTACCGTAGTGTAATTTAAAGCTAGAATACTGGCTAATTGACGTAAGGTGGGAAGTTTATCTCGTCCTTTCAACTTGCCTTGATCTATGTCCTCAGCGATCAAATCTGCAATTAATAAATATGCAGGATGCTTTTCTGAGTTCTGAAGTGCAATAACCCAATGCCTGTAAGGTGAAAATTCCATAACATCGCTCGTATTTAAATGAATTCAATTACCTTCTTTTTGCATAAATCAGTCCATAGCTGAATGCATTGATTGCAGGCAATTGATTGGATTGATTGCATCATTATGCGTCCAATTATGGCACTGATAATAAGCACAATAAACCTACACTGCGCCATCTTATCTCATTATTACTCATTCCTTTTTAACGCATATTGAACCGCCATTAAGCGCCCATTGAACTCTCATTCAATTACAAAAAAAACTTCTCCCGCTAACCTTATGATATATAAAGTTGATTGCATGTTGATCGCTTTTTCTAAAAAAATGTTGGTATATCCGTTGCTAATGACTTTATAGAATTCAAATATTTTGAGTTTCTATTTCACAAATTATTCATTTTAAGGAGATAACTATGCCAGCCATAGACACACCATTAAATAAAGACGGTGATTTTTTTGTCGACTATGAAGAAAAAGTATTTGAAGACGTACAAGCAAAAGAAGGCGAAAAAGCTCTTGTGACTTTTCATACCGTTGCGTTTGAAGGTTCGATTGGTTTTGTAAATATGCTGCAAGCCACACGCTTGCAACGCAAAGGTTATGAAACATCGATTTTACTATACGGGCCAGGAGTTAACTTGGGGATTCAAAGAGGCTTTCCAACACTGGGTGATGAAGCCTTTCCTGGGCATCAGAATTATACCAATCAGTTAAAAAAATTCATGACAGAAGGTGGCAAAATTTATGCTTGCAGATTCGCGCTTCAAGGTCTTTATGGACATGGAGAGGCAAATTTAATTGAAGGTATTGTGCCAATCAGCCCACTTGATGTGTTGGATTTAAAACTGCTGCATATGAGAGATGATGCCGTTGTTATAGACACTTGGACAATGTAGGTAGATGGCTGCGATGACGACTAATAGAATCGTACGCGCGGCTGCCGTTCAGCTCTCTCCCAGTTTAGAGAAAGCTGAGCTGACGCTTGCCAAAGTATTGGATGCCATCAGTGAGGCTGCCAGTAAAGGTGTAGAGATTATTGTTTTTCCTGAAACCTTTGTACCTTATTACCCATATTTTTCATTTGTTCAACCTCCCATGAAGGCCGGCCCTGAACATATGCGTCTCTACGAAGAGGCCGTTATCATTCCTGGACCCATTACGGTTGCGGTAGCCGCACACGCTAAAGCAAAAAACATAGTAGTGGTATTGGGTGTCACCGAACGAGACTTTGGCTCGCTCTACAATACTCAACTTATTTTCAACAATGATGGTGAACAAGTTTTAAAACGAAGAAAACTGACACCTACTTATCATGAAAGAATGATTTGGGGTCAAGGAGATGCATCAGGTTTAAAAGTGGTAAATACCGGGGTCGGCCGGGTGGGCGCGTTAGCTTGCTGGGAACATTATAACCCATTAGCTCGCTATGCCTTAATGACCCAACACGAAGAAATTCATTGCGCGCAATTCCCTGGATCGTTGGTAGGCCCTATCTTTGCTGACCAAATCGAAGTGACTATTCGTCACCACGCGCTTGAAGCGGGCTGCTTTGTCATCAACTCAACAGGGTGGCTTACCGACCAACAAATTGAATCGATTACCGATGACCCATCACTGCAAAAAGGTCTGCGAGATGGTTGTATGACCACCATTATATCGCCCGAAGGCAAGCACCTGTGCGAGCCTTTACGAGAAGGGGAAGGCTTAGTCATCGCTGATTTAGACATGAGCTTAATAACCAAACGTAAACGCATGATGGATTCTGTTGGCCACTACGCACGTCCTGAACTTTTAAGTCTGGCGATAAATGATCAACAGGTACGCTACACACAGCCGTTTGATAATAAGACCTCAGACGAAACAAAATCCTCCCAGCAGTTATCGAAAGGAATGGACAATGACACTCCCAGCGACATCGAAACAGCGACTCATTACTGAAGTCCAAACCCATGGGGTGCGCTTGCTAAACCAGCAGCAAGAGCATGTAAGCCGACGAGGTGGCGCAGGTCCTTCTGATCACCAAGCTTTGGTGATCGATGGGGTGCCTATTATGGTACCAGTTCATACTAACTCAGCTCGGTCTTCACCCTTTACTTTAGACGAAAACGCCGAAGGCCAAAGCCAGCTGTTAAGCAACGGCATTCCTCTGGCTGACATAACCTTTGCTCAACAACCTAAGTTTTATCAATTAGAAACCGCTGAAGGCATTGCTTATTCTAAAATCGCCACACTGCACAGTACCGATGTGCTGGCCACCACGGTGCTGCAAACTTGCATCCGTTACGAGAGTCGTCGCAAGACCTGCAAATTTTGTTCTATTGGGCAGTCCCTGGCAGCAGGCCGCACCATTGAACGGAAATATCCAGAGCAATTAGCTGAAGTAGCTAAGGCTGCAGTTAAACTGGACGGCGTTAAACATATGGTCATGACCACCGGCACACCGGCTACGTCTGACCGCGGAGCGAGCATTCTTTGTGACAGTGTTGAAGCCGTAAAAGCCGCCGTGGACTTGCCTATTCAGGTTCAGTGTGAGCCACCTGATGATTTTGCATGGTTCCAGAAACTGAAAGATGCTGGTGCCGATGCTTTGGGTATGCACCTTGAAGTGGTTACTCCTGAATTGCGTAAACAGATAATGCCAGGCAAGGCCGTAGTCAGTATCGACTATTACATGGCTGCATTTGAAGCCGCCGTTCCAGTCTTTGGTTGGGGCCAGGTAAGCACCTATATCCTTGCTGGTATTGGTGATACACCTGAGGCTATTCTCGAAATTTGTGATCGCCTACTGGCCATTGGGGTTTATCCTTTTGTGGTGCCTTTTGTGCCCATTAGCGGTACCCCCATGGAGGATCATCCCGCTCCTAATGCTGATTTTATGACGTCTATTTTAGCGCCACTGGGTCAGAAAGTCAGTCAAGCGAATATTCGATCCGAAGATATAAAAGCCGGCTGTGGTCGCTGCGGTGCCTGCTCAACTTTGCGCACGTTTGAACAACCCATCGGCGCATAAATACTCAAAGGAGTGCCTCAATATGTATCAAAACAGTCACCAATCGTATTCCGATTTTACCGTTAAGTGGGCCACACTTGATTGGGAAATAGAGCAGGCATACGCCTTAAGAAAACGCGTATTCTGTGGCGAGCAAGATATCTTTTTAGACAATGATCTAGATGAAATTGATGATCATGCTCAGGTACTGGTGGCTATCGCAAATCATGGCGGATGGCATGAACGGATTGTGGGCACAGTGCGCATCCATCAACAAGAAGCCGATTTATGGTGGGGTTCACGCTTGGCTGTTGAGCACGCATTTAGGCACCAAGTGGGGCTTGGTTCTGAGCTGATTCGGCTGGCTGTTTCCAGTGCTCATGCACTGGGCTGTGAAACATTTCTTGCTCAAGTTCAAAAGCAAAATGAAACCCTGTTTCAAAAGCTTGACTGGGAAAGTTGCTATGACTTAATGGTCCGTAAAAAACCTCACGTGATGATGAAAGCTAATTTAAATGCGTACCCGCCTTGCTATAAACCCAACAGCGGATTTGTATTAAAAGCCCAACAAAACCGGTGTCTTTTAGAGCCGCTATCACCTTTACTCCATATTTATGATCAAGCCATTACTGAAGCACTCCCGCGTGCAAAAGGCAGACAGCATGCTGCTCGCTGAATTATTGAATGGGCTTAAACAATATTCTGGTATTGCCCAAAAAGCGGATATTCAGCGTGTGGCTAATATCCTTGCAAAAGGGTATCGGCGTGATTCCCATCCTAATGGCGACGATACCGCTGTGATCAAAACTGATAACGGTTTTGACTTATTGGCCACTGAAGGGTTTTTAACTCAATTTGTAGCGCAGGATCCTTGGTTCGCTGGTTGGTGTGGCCTGATGGTAAATATCAGTGACATTGCTTCAATGGGAGGACGACCCACTGCCGTAGTGAATGCATTGTGGGGGTCGGGGGATAAAGATTGCATGCAAATTATGCAAGGCATGGTGGATGCATCAAAGGTATTTCAAGTGCCCATTGTCGGTGGCCATACTCATTTTCACAGTGATCAAAATCAACTGTCAGTATCGATTCTTGGGCGAGCTAAAAAAATTCTTAGCAGTTTTGCGGCTGAGCCTGGGCATGACCTGGTCATGGCCGTTGATCTTAGAGGCGAATATCGCCAGCCGTTTCTTAATTGGAATGCCGCGACTACAGCACCGCCGAAAAGATTAAGGGATGACCTAGAGTTACTGCCTTATATCGCAGAGAATAATTTAGCCAACGCTGCCAAAGATATCAGTCAGGCCGGAATACTGGGCACCGCCCTTATGTTATTAGAATGCTCTGGAGTTGGAGCAGACATACGATTAGAAAATGTACCTAAACCATCCCATGTAAGCTGGCACGATTGGTTAAGATCATTTCCCAGTTTTGGCTACCTTTTCACCTGCCCACCAGAAAAAACCTTAGCGCTTATGGCCACCTTTGAAGCTCGTGATATCTGTGTGGCAAAGATCGGGACAATTAAAGTCGCCCAAACTCTGGATGTGAGCCACCACCAACAGCAGGCTCAATTCTGGGATTTAAAAACCCAAGCTTTAACCGGCATGCTGCCCAATAACACGACCCCTTCTCAACTGGAAAAATATCATGCCTGAAAAACACTTTGACATTCAATGGCCCAATGGTGATCAGCAATCGTGTTACTCACCTTCAAGTATCATTAGCGATTACTTAATAGCCGAGCAAACCTATGCGCTAAAAGATTTTATTTATCAGGCCGAACTTGGTTTAAATGAAGCCAGTGAGCGCGTCAGATCTAAATATGGTTATGCTTGCTCAAGCGCGATGGATCAGCTCAATCAATTGAAAAAAGCAGCCACTAAATTTGAGCAATCACCTAAATCATTGGTCATTGTTAAGCGCATTTATTAAGTGCTATTTCACCACCATCAGCCCATACAAACTCACTTAAGCCAAAGGAGAAACAATGGCAACTATTAATAATGCT
>Ga0115005_10005003_pt1 | contig 10484 bp, 9 predicted proteins | sample ArcOceMetagenome_FD_87163 | JGI IMG/M metagenome (GOLD analysis project Ga0115005, IMG submission 87163) | Marine eukaryotic phytoplankton communities from Arctic Ocean - Arctic Ocean - Greenland ARC118M Metagenome | ecosystem: Environmental > Aquatic > Marine > Oceanic | place: Arctic Ocean...
ATAGGCGATGAGGCAAATCCACGTTATGGGAAAAAAATTGGAATCCTTTTTAATAGTCAGAGTGATCCTGATTTTAATTTAACCATAGATATCAAGCTTACCATAAAAGACGATCCTAACTTAGCTTGTTTTCCTGATGACAATGGGATTGATTCCTTAATTAAGCCTTTAACGATTGTTCCAAGAAATCAAGCTGCTATTTTTGGGGAGTGGGAAGGTTCGTCCACCGAATTTCCTGATGAAACCTATACTATTACCTTGGATACTTTTACCGCAAATCCGCAAGGAAATTTATATTTCTTTCAAAATTTCCCCGATAGTTGTGAAAATGGTGCAGAGCTTGGGTTGATGTACTCTGGAGCAACGTGGACTAACCCTAACTCAGTTTATTGCTATTATGCTCCTGACTTTACTCATATTTCTTATTGTCAAGCATACCTCTTAGATTATAATCATATTCAAATCGACTACCTGTCAAGATGTAATCCTAGTGGCGGTGCAGGTACAAGCTTTTTAAAACAACATTCTTTTACTGGAACAAGAAAATAATTGAAAATGAAAAAATAATATTTATAATATTTATGATTTTGTCTCATGTTTCTTTTGGACAACAAAATTGTGACGAAAAAGGAATTACAACCGATTGACTTGGACTAAGAAAAATCACCATCAATCAACAAGAGAAAATTGAAGAGTTGTTTTTGCATTTGATTGAGATGGAGAAGAGAATTGAAAAATTAGAGGAAGAAAATTATACGCTGAAAATTAATTTAGAAAAATCAAAATAAATCCTACTATGAAAAAGATAATATTCTTACTTCTATTATCTCTGATATGGTATTCTTGTACCAAAGATGATGATCTTTCATGTGACTGTGAAGAACCAATTAATGCTGAATTTACTATATCAGAATTTACATATAATCCATATTTTAGAACTGATGTCTTAGATACTTTATCTATTGAAACCGACACCGTACTTGACCCTTCTTATGTAATTTTCGAAGCTAATTATCCCGGTGCCACGGAATACAAATGGCAAATTGGAACAGAAGCAAATCCTAGATTTGGGAAAAAAATAGGAATCGTTTTTAATAGTCAAGGGGCTGGGAATATCTATGGAACTATTGATATTCAACTTACTGTTTCTGGAACTCCTAATTCAGTATGTTTTCCTGACGACGACGGTATTGACTCTGTCTCTAAAAGTTTAACGATTGTCCCATTACATGAATCTCTAATATTTGGAGAATGGGAAGGAAGTTCTACAGAGTTTCCTAATGAAATTTATACCATTACTTTGGATACTTTTACTACCAATACAGATAACGAAATTCATTTCTTTCAAAATTTTCCAAATGGATGCACAGATGGCTCAAGATTAAAACTACTTTATAAGGGTGTAATCATAAGAGAGCTAAGTCATATTTTCTGTAGACATACTGCAGACGAGAAATATGTAGAGTATTTTAGAGCACAATTAAAAGACCACAATACACTCCAGATAGAATATCTTTCAACTACAAGCATTGTAAACGGCGAATCTGAATATTATTTATTTACTGGAAAAAGAAAATAAAAATTATGAAAAAATTAATCTTATATATATTTTTAATATCAACTCAATTATCTTTTGCCCAGATTAATTGTCTGGAAAAAGAAATACAAACTAATCCTACCAATCCATCAAATCCTAATAATACTCAAAATCAACCTACATCAGGAGAACCTTGGTTAAATGATGGTGATTTCAATTGGTTAACAACTGGATTAATAGATTATTATCGTACTTTTTCTTCTGATTGGGAACTGGTACTTAATCCTTTTGACGATTCGGGCAATCCTAATATAGATTACATCTCTGTCCCAGAAGCAATCAGAGATAATAAGCCAGAAGATGGATGGGAATTAATCACCTATAGATATGGATATGATTATCTTAGTTCACCAGTTTCTATCCCCAATAATGTTCCAAGTTCATCATTACTAGGAGTGTCTCATCCAAGTTACATTTTATATAATAAATATACGGGATTACTTAGAGTGTTAATCTATATTAATAGAAGTGAACTAAATCATGATTATCAAACGGCTAGTATACTATTAAGACATGAGGCATCAATTCAAGATGAAAATCAAAATGCTTTATTTACATTTTCTGACCCAATAGCATGGGCATTGGATGATTTTAAAAAACAATATGCTTTTGAAGCAGCAAATATTGTGAGTGTTGATGATGGGTATTGGTTAATTGGAGATTTCCCGATGGCTTATGATCCTTGTGTTTGTAATTTTCCTACCAATCTATTAGTTGAGTCCAAGTTAATATCAACTTCAGAAATTAATCTAACAGGGACTGTAGCAACAGAAGATGTTGTTACCGTAAATGGAAACACCCAAGAGGTAAAGTCTAACCCAGACTATAAAGAATATTTTCAGCGATTGGATGGGTCTGTAAAAAATGGCTTAAAAAAATACAAAGACATAGATGGATTGGTTAAATCATTTCAAAAGATAATAGCGAAAGAAAGTACTCCAAAGAAGAAAGAGGAAAGTACATTAAGTCTCTCTAAACTCGTAGCTAATCTTTTTAAAAGTTCACAACAAACAGAAGCTCCTTCCTCCAATGGTGGTTTTAGTCTTCTAAAATCAGCTCCCAAGATTGGAGCAATCATAGGCTTTTTAGATTTCTTTATTATGGGCGGAAAATCGGGTAGTAATGCTAAAAAACAAAGTGTTACTCCAATAAGTTTTGAAGCTAATATAAATATATCTGGAACTTTAGCAACTGAAGGAATCGGTCCTCGTGTCAAAATAGCTACCCCTGGTTCTGCACATAATACAAGTAATTTAGATCGAGAAATACCAATGTATAATGAAGCTCTTGGAGTGTTCAATTTAGTCGAAACACCTGAGATTGAAGTAACGACATATAATTATGATAGCAATGCAGGAATTTCAAATGGTTTTTCTTCTGTTTCCTTAAAACAGTACAAAGTAAAATCAGATTTAAATTATGCTCTTAACCCTGCGGCTGATTTAGAAATAATGGATATAAAATCTACTATTGTTATATCTTACGAGCCTTCAGTTTTTAATAATGATTTTTCTTTAGCTCATAATTTAATTATGGATCATTGCTTTCAACCTGGAAATAGTTGTCCATTTCCAAGACCTGTTGACAGAAATCAAACATCATTCACCCAAAGTCTAAGTGAAGATGATTTATCATTAATGGGCTACGAAATAGAAACTATTCCTGATACTTATGCTGACCAAGAAACTACAGCAAGATTAAATGTAGGTTATCTTCCTATTGGCTGCTTCAAAGACATTTCATTTCTTTTAAATGGTGGACAAGGTGGTAGGTATTCTCAACCCAAAATGTACTGTAAAATAGTTGTAACCTTAAAACGAGAAGATGACCCTAATGCACAGCCTGTAGATATGATAATGACCTATAACGTTAAGGTTTCTGACGCACCTGCGGCTACTGAAAATACTTGGGCATTTAGCGGACCTGGAGGAGGAATTGTCTTCAATTCATTGTTAACATCTGGTGACTTAGCTTATCCAACTCCTGCTTTAATTCCTTTTAATATAAAATTTGGAGTAGGAGATGTAATAGGTCCAGGTTTAATTGAAGCACGGGAGTCAATTATTATTGGAGATAATGCTACTATTTTACCAGGCACTCATATTATAGCTCCATCTGTTGATATTAATCCTCCTGTTGATATTCCAGCAGATGTAACTATTGAGATAGATATACCTGGATTTATTGAATCATGTGGTTCAAATTCTCATACTAATTTTAGGATTACAGATTTTTCTAGTATTTGTAATAATACAAATCTTTATGACCCAAGTATTCCATCTTTTACTTCAAACGAAGGGACGAATTTTTTTAATCAAGATTCCTCTTCTAATTCAAACTTCAATATAATTGATATAAAAGTTTTCCCTAACCCTTTTAATAATAACTTAAACGTAAGGTATAAATTATCATCTGATGATTTAGTGAATTTAACTTTACAAAACTCTTTAGGTCAAATTGTTGCAGAGAGAAATTTCACTCAACAAGCCGGAGAACATATTGAAATTATCGATGGATTAAGTTTACCTAACGGTATGTATTATTTAACCATCAAAACAACTGATAGTATAAAAACTATTAAAGTTTCGAAACAGAATAGACAATAGTTTTACTTTACCTAATGAAACTGCATTCAGAGAAATCTTTGGATGCAGTTTTTATTTATTTCCGATAGCTCGTTTGTATTTCCCAAAAAGGATATATTTTGTTTTTCTTCGATAATCTTAATCATTAATGCTCCTGATGAAAGAGCTGATGGAAGAGATGAAAACATAGGTTTTATTTTTAAGGGAACTAAAAAATGAATAATATCATAATTTTTATATTTAGTTTATTTTTATTCAATTTCAGTTGGGGACAAAGTCTTTGTCCTCCAAATGATATTACTACAAATCCTGTTAACCCTGTTAATACTCAAAAAATCCAGTCTTGGTTAAATAACCAAGACTGGATTTTTTTTTTAAATATCTATCTAGAGTAACCGTCCAACGAATAAAATTTAATCATTCACATAATTACCTGCACTCACTTCTTTATGAAAAAATTGGATGGCACTATCCATCATTAAATTAAATTTTGGATTTGCCTTTGGAGGAGTTTCAGGTCCTAAATCTTGGGATTCATCCAATTCAATTACTTTGTCAAGTGGCAACTCTGAATGGGTTACATTTTCAGAAATAACAAATGCTAATCCACGCTGCACATGTTTTTCCAAGAGACCACTTATTCCAGATAGATTGGCCGTTTCATCATGAACAGAATGTGCTGCAAAAACAGCTTGGTTAATTTTTCTATTTTTTGAAAGTCGATCATTTTCATCAATAATATCTCCTAGTTCAAGTCCACCATATTTTGGAAAAGTTGGATATTTATATGGATCTTTTCCAATTCCAATAATATCCCCATCACTTATTTTTATGGCTAGTCGAGCCAAATATAAATTATTCACATCATTAACTAAACTCACATCTATTGCACCTGAAAATAAAAATAACCCTCCACGGATTTTAGTTTCTTCTCGTAAGATCTTGTTATAACTTAACGCTCCACCCGTAGAAAAACCACCCAAGGAAATCCGACCTCCTAATCCAGCAGCAATCTCCACCATAGCATCTATCTCCGCTCTCCATTTAAAATCTAACTTACTGTCTTCCATCGCTTTATTTGGATCTTTCAATCCATGTGCAGGAAGTAATGGTAAAATTACATTCACCCCTTCCTTGAAAAATCGCATTCCAATTGCCTCTACATAATAAGGGGAATCAGAAAGTCCATGCGTCAAAATAATTACATCTTGAGTTTTCTTTCCATGGTGAAAAATTCTAGGGTGATTGCCTTCCTTTAATTGATCGGAATAAATTGAAACTTGGTTTCTATTTCCTTCCTTTTCCTCATTCATGCTCGTTAGACCAAATTGGTTTTCATAGTGTTGTTGAAATTTACTGAATACTGTTGGTTGAATCATTTTGGTTTTTTTTATTTTTTTCTACTAAAATTAAATTTAGCATAAATTATTAGGCCCCTAGCCTAAGTGGTAAGTCAAACAATAACTGATGAGTTGATTCTCGTGTATTCTCGATATTTAACCTATCAGATACTACTTGACTTACCACTAAGGCATCGTTCAAGAATAAACTTATATAAATTTTAATTGAAAAAATCATCTAGATTTTAACTTAAAATACTAAAATTTTCATCTAAAAAAAATCGAAGTTGCTTAAAATGCTAGACCTAGTTAATTCATCTTTTATCAAAAAAGATAAAACGGAAAAAGTTGATTACGATTGGGCGGGGTTTGCTTTCTAATTTTACTTTTATGTCGTAGGATTTGATGAGAGGACAAGACCAATAAATCAGAAACCCGATTACTAGATGAACTAGTAATCGGGTTTTTAATTTAAATTGAGGTACTTAAAAGTGAAATACCTTAAGTCGCTCCCTTCTCTCTGAGTATTAATTTTTTGAAGGCGGAATGATTTTATTAAAATCTCTACCACTAGGATTTTGAAATAATTGTAAATCAAACTCTGGAATAACAGCCAAAATATGATCGAAAAGATTAGCCTGAATATTTTCATATTCCCCCCATGCCTGAATTTTACTAAATACATAAATCTCGATCGGCAAGCCATTTTCAGTTGGAGCAAGTTGCCTGACCAAAAATGTCATTTCATGATTAATCATCGAATGGTTGGATAAATAAGCTTCCACGTAAGCACGGAATGTACCAATATTAGTCATCCTTCTGCCATTCACCTTACTGGAAGAATCTACCTGTTCCAGTTTGTTATATACATCTACCGCTGTTTTCGTTTTTTCAATATAATCAGAGATATACTGAATTTTGCTATATCGAACTAGCGTTTCTTCTGTACAAAACTGGATGGTATTCATATCAATATTTATAGAACGTTTGATCCTCCGACCACCTGAATCAGACATCCCCCGCCAATTTTTAAATGACTCAGAAATTAAAGCATAGGTAGGAATGGTCGTAATCGTTTTATCCCAATTCTGCACTTTGACTGTCGTCAAAGCTATTTCAACTATATCACCATCTGCTCCGTATTTAGGCATCGAAATCCAATCACCTTTAGCAACCATTTGATTAGCTGATAATTGTATTCCCGCCACAAAACCCAAAATCGCATCTTTAAAAATAAACATCAATACTGCCGTAAGCGCACCTAAACTACTGAATAAATAAACCGGCGTTTTATTCAGCAAAATAGAAAAGATAAATATCCCACAGATAAAATATATGATTATTTTAAAAACCTGCACAAAGCCTTTGATCGGAATCCTATTAGAAATCTCATAGGTATTATAAATATCTAGGGAAGCATTTAGAAAAGCATCAATTGCCAAAATACTCATACCAATCATATAGATCAAAACGATTCCAGTAAGCAAGGCGATCCCCATATCGTAACTTTCTAAAGGTATCGCAATAAATGCATAGATGACCATAGCAGGTGCTAGGTAAGCAAGGCGATTGAATACTTTTTTTCTTAGAAAAATATCATCCCATTGAGTGGCTGTCCGATTAATAATCACAGTTAAACCTTTTAGGATAAAATGCTTCGCCAATAAATAAGCGATAAAACTGATGATCAGAAGTAATACAAAAAGTAAACCTCGAGATAACAGATTTGCTGTAGAAAAATCCACTCCTTGGCTAAACATCCAATTAATAACAATTTCAAGCATAGGTTTTCCAAATTTAATTTAAAGAATTTATTGCGATTTTCTTATCTCCAAAATCTATCTCCTCAAAGAAAGTTTAACAAGGTCGTATTGAAAATAAGAATCGAGATTAAAGGTAATCAAACCTTTGACTTGAAAAGATAAACATTTAGATACAATCAGATTATCCATTATTATACCCTTCGTAGAGATGCAATGCATTGCGTCTACCTACCTCCCCACACCATTAAACAATACCTTTTAATTGATCAAATTAGTTTAATTCCTATTAATTATCAGTCTCTACAAATCCTTTCCAATTACTCATATACCCAATAAATTTATCACTCAACCCTTCCCTCTTTAAGTAATCCTTACTGACCGGAAGTGCGATGGTTTCAAAGTTAGCATCGTTGATCACTTTTACAGGAAAGTCATGATGCAAAATTCCCGACCTGCCGATGGTCACAAAATCCACTTTAGAATTTAAAACCTTTTCTATATCTTTTGCCGTATGAATTTTCCCTGCAACGGTTAACTTTACCTGCTTAAAATCCAACTCCGTAAAATGTTGTAACAAGGTTTTATCCGCCTGTTCTTTTTCTTCTGGAAATTTAAAACAATCCCAAAGTGACAAATCTAAAAAATCAATCTGACCGTTATCAATTAATTGTTGGCAGATAATTTTGACTTCACTTAATTCCATCCCAAATCTTTCCGGCGATAACCGCACACCTAACAAAAAATCTGCGCCACAAGCCGCTCGAACGCCCGCTACTATTTCAAATAATAATCTGGCCCGATTCTCTAAATCTCCGCCATACTCATCTACTCTTTGATTAATACTTCCACTTAAAAATTGGGCAACGATATAACCATGTGCTCCATGAATTTCTACTCCGTCATATCCACTTTTTTTTGCTCTAACGGCAGCTGTAATAAAATCATCTCTGAGTTCCTTGACCTCTGCTAAGGTCAACCCTCTTGCTCCTTTTCGTTCTACCTCCGAAGGAGCAACTGGCGCACCTTCGATTAGTTTTGGTTCGGAACGCATCCCTGCATGATGCAATTGAATGACTGCCAAACTTCCATAAGATTTGATCGCTTGAGCTAGTCGAGTATGCCCTTCCAGTTGGGTATCATCAAAAATGCCTAACTGCCCTGGAAATCCTTTTCCGATAGCTTGCACATGACTCGCACAAGTCATCACCAATCCAAATTGCCCCTTGGCTCGCATAGTCAACCAGTCAAATTCCTCTGGAGAAAGTGTTCCATCTTCATGGCTTTGGGTATTGGTCAATGGCGAAAGCATAAATCTATTTTTCATTTTTACACCGCAAGGGAATAAAATGGACTCCTCTAATTTTTTCATAAAATTTACTTTTGTAGTTTAGGTTGTTATGTTTTTTTGCTAGTGCCCAATGTTATTAAGTTAAGAAAATGTTGTTCGCTTTTTTGGGGAAACGTGCCCTATTCACAAGGTGACTTCGAGTCACCTTGTGAATAAAAAAAGCCTCAATTTTCCTTAACTTAATCGAATATATTTTTAATCTAAATCTTCAGCGATAAGCTTTAATAAAAAAGTTTCCCGTTCGATCGACATCCCTTTTTTATCACTAGTAGCCATCGTCTTTTTATTATGTTTGATGGCTTCATGAATATTAACCCAGCTAGCTTTCATGCCATTGTTTATTTCGTAAGACTCCAAATTTGAGCGACCAAGCTCTTGGTTGATCTCGCAGGTATAGCAATAAGAAATCATATACTGAATATCGTAGTCTGGCTTATGCCATGGTCGGTATTCTTCGTAAGCGCCAAAGGGTTTGATGTTTTTAATATCTTGAGCTCCCGTTTCTTCGCTAAGCTCACGTATCATCCCTTCGATTTTATCTTCACCCAAATCTAAGCCTCCGCCAGGAAGACTGTAGTCTTCATACCTTTCCGTATAAAGTAGTAAAATGGTATCCCCTTGAATGGCTATACTCCTAGTGGCGAGTCTGGTAAAAATAGATTTATTTTCTAAAGTTTTTACTTCAGGATGATAATGGGTTTTTAATATTTGCATTTAGAACGTCTATGTTTTTTATGTAAAAAAAGAATTGATTATCATACACTTTTATTTGTTGCCACGAATATTCACAATATTGCACGAAACATAAGGTGTAAAATTTACTACCCGAATATATTTCGACAGGTCGAAATGCTCAAAATTTCACAAATCGTGCAATAGAATATGGGTTCGTAGAAATTTGGGATAATCTGACTTATCAGATTTAATTAGAAAACTCAACTCTGATTGTCAAAAATTAGTGTAATTCGTGAGAATTCGTGGCAATCAAAAAGTGTACGATAGAGAAAAAAAGAATAAACTAGATCAGTAGAAAAAATGAAAGAGCAAATCTAGATTTACTTTTTAAACGCATTAATTTATTACCCTCTCCGTCGTTCCAACAATATCATCATCATTAATCCTAGCATTATTCTATCATCATCATCGTTGTCAATTGAATTCAATTTTTCAACTGAGAATTCCTTGCCGAAAAACGAAGGTTCTTTTTTTAGTCTGATAACTTCTTTTCCATTTACATCTTTAACTATATATGAAGGATGAAATAAGTAACCCGTAAAAAAACTTAAAATGGGAATTTCTCCAAGTAATGAATCCATCACTTTGACCCATCCATTTTCCTCTCGAATCTGATATTGAATTCCCCCCAATTGATCTACTATTTCATATTCTGCTTTCCAAAAAGATTTCCAACCCTTTCTGACAATTTTACCAAATTCCTTTCCATCAATATCAAAAAAACTATACGCAGCTGAGAAGTCTAACCAACGATCTGCTTTGATCGAATAATTAATTTGAGATTTACTTTCATCATTAAAAATCTGAATATCTTCTTTGAACTTAAACATTTTTTGCCTCACATATGCGACGACTTTCCCTGATGCATCAACAGCACTAAAATCATTGGCAAAGGTTGTTATCTTAAATGAGAACTTGATTGGAAACTTTAAATCTTGCATTGTATTAGTTTTAATTTGTTATATAATTTTTGTAAAAAGAAATTGCCTTAAATGCTAAGGAATGCGAATAAAATAGATTCAGAATTTTCGGTCGCTTATTTTGTTCTTAGTTTTTGCTTTGAAAGCATGAGTTTATCTGGATAAATGATTGATTTCAAAGGGAAAAATAAGGACA
>Ga0115005_10005005_pt1 | contig 10483 bp, 7 predicted proteins | sample ArcOceMetagenome_FD_87163 | JGI IMG/M metagenome (GOLD analysis project Ga0115005, IMG submission 87163) | Marine eukaryotic phytoplankton communities from Arctic Ocean - Arctic Ocean - Greenland ARC118M Metagenome | ecosystem: Environmental > Aquatic > Marine > Oceanic | place: Arctic Ocean...
TTGTACGACAAATCAAATTGGTGCGTAATTTCTGGTAATAACAATGGATTCCCCTCAGTCGTATTTCGACGATCACTCACTTCCGGATAGGGATTAATGTAGAATAAACTTGGTCGTTGAATTCTTTTATTATAACTCACTTTGATCGAACTAAATCCTTTTAACTTTCTCGAAAGAATAATGCTTGGTAAAAAATTATCATAATTATCACTAAACTCTTGCACCTCTCCTGAATCAAAATCACCTCCATAATTCGTATATTCATATCGAGCGCCCGCAGTCAAACTATATTTTTCAGTCAACTCTGCGTTGAAAGAAAGATAGCCCGCCATCACGTCTTGATTATAATTAAAAACGTCGGTTCGATTATCCGTTATCTCATTCGTCAAAATATTTCTGGAGCTAAAATCACTTTTGATATCTCGAATAACCGTTTTTGCACCCACCTCCATTTTTATTTTTTTGGAAAAAGGATGCGTGTAATCTACTTGAATGGTGTGTTCGATATTTTTCCCATCATTGACATTTTCTTCAATAATTTGAGGAAACGCAAACGATGCATCTTGATTCAAATCAGAACTTCTATCATTCGTATTTTCACTCAATTGATAAGCGATGACTAATTCTTGGTCTTTTTTATCATAAGTTTTTTTGTAATCTGTCGTCCAATCAAATCCACTAAACAGGGCATTCGCTTGAGTCGTTCGTGCATAGATTTCACTAAAATTAATAGCAGGTAAAATATTCGTGGTGCTCGTTTCGCCATCTGAGTTAGACGTAAATCCATTGAATGAAATATTAGAATTAATACTATTGTATGCATTGATATCATAGTATGCACCAAATTTTCCATTGAAACCGATGCGGCTCGTTTCGGTTTCACCTGCTTGTTCTAGGATGTTGGTAAATCCATTTTCAGTTTGTTCGCTATCAAAACTGAGTGTTCCAGCTCGTGGCCAAGAGTAATAAATTGAGGCACTTCCGTTGATGCCGAATCTTCCTCTCGATGCACTCAAACTGACGACTGCATTATTTTGTCGTGTTCCCACAGCGGTGCTGACGGAGCCACTAAAACCTTCGACGCCTTTTCTTTTGGTGATGATATTGATAATCCCACCACTTCCTTCTCCATCATATTTTGCAGAAGGTGAGGTGATGACTTCTACTTTTTTAATTTCATCCGCAGGAATTAACTTGAGGGCATCGGCAACGCTGTTGGCAAAAATCCCTGACGGTTTTCCATTGATTAAAATCCGCACATTTTGACTTCCACGCAGGGAAACATTTCCTTCCAAGTCAACAGAAAGCATTGGGACTTTTCGCAAAACATCAGAAGCATCTCCTCCTGCATTGGTGATATCTTGATCTGCATTATAAACTAATTTATCTACTTTATTTTCGATAAGTGATCGCTCGCTAGTGACTTCTATTTCACCCAAAGTCAGCGAGGAAGAAATTAGAAAGATATCACCTAAACTAACATCGGGTTTCTTTTTGGTGAGTTTGACTCCTTTGACTTTTCGAGGAACATATCCGATGAAGGACACTTCAATTTCATATTCTTTCAGCGCAACTTTATTGAATTTAAATTTTCCTTTGTCATCTGTAATCACTCCATCGAGTTGTTTCCCAAATTCAGAATTAATCAAAACGACGGTGGCAAATTCTACTGGTTCATTGGTAAGCGAATCGATAATTTGCCCAGTTATTTTTCCTTTGATTTGTGCGGCTTGATTTCCACCACCTCCCCAACCTTGGGAAAATGCAGCAAATGAGAAAAATAAAAAAAGAGGAAGTAAGGTTTTTTTCATTTTGAAAATTGTTTTGATTAATTGATTTAGGAACGGTGAAACAATAACTTATAACATTTGACGACTTCTTTTACTCCTAATTTTCACTTTAAAAACAGTCATTTATCCAGATAAACTCCTATTTCTAAAATAAAAACTAGCATCAAAATAAACTCGTCAAACCTTTATAAGTTATTATTCACCGTTCCTTCGTTCAAGTAGTTTTTTGAGAAAAGAAGGGTTTGTATGACTTCGAAACTAAAGACAAGGTAGAATGTTTAAGGTGACACAAATTTTATTTTCTATAAATGATTAGATTTGTTAGATTAAAGATTTTTCAAAAAAATAAAAATGTCAAAATAATGAAAAACATATTTCTCCTTGTCCTTTGCTTTTTTACTTGGAGCTGTACCAATGAAACTCCTGAAACAGTTGCCGCAACTAACCAAATCAAAAAAACTGAAACTGAAAAAAAAGAGGACACTTCTAAATCTACAAAGAAAGAGTACGATAAGATTCCGTTGGATAAAATAAAATTACCTGACGGTTTTAAGATTGAAGTTTTTGCAGCAGGAATTGATCGAGCAAGGTCATTGGCCTTGTCGCCTAACGAAACTCTTTTTGTCGGTACAATGAGTAAAAAAGGTGTGGTGACTGCGGTGAAAAATGGTCAACATTATAAATTATCAGAAGGTTGGGAAATGCCTAATGGAGTCGCCTTTAAAGATGGTGATTTGTATGTCGCCGAGGTGAGTAAAATTCATAAATTCGAGGATATCGAAAATAATTTAGATGCACCAAAAGAAGAAGTGATTTATGATAAATATCCAACGGAATCTCATCATGGTTGGAAATTTATTTCTTTTGGGCCTGATGGAAAATTGTATGTTCCAGTTGGCGCACCTTGTAATATTTGCGAAAAGGAAGAAGAGATTTATGGTACGATCACTCGAATCAATCCAGATGGAACAGGTTTTGAAATTGTGCAAAAGGGGATTCGAAATACCGTTGGTTTTACGTGGCATCCTGATAATAAAGAATTGTGGTTTACCGATAATGGGCGAGATATGTGGGGCGATGATACGCCAGGTTGTGAAGTGAATCATGCGCCGAAAGATGGGATGCATTTTGGTTATCCATACTGTCATCAAGGTGATCTGCCGGAAGATGATGAGTCAATTTCAAAACATACTTGTGAAGGTTTTACCCCTCCGGCAAAAGTGTTGCGGGCGCATGTCGCACCACTTGGAATTGAATTTATTCCTGCTGGGAATTTTCCAAAAAAATACGAAAAGCAAATTTTAGTGGCGGAACATGGTTCTTGGAATCGAACAAAAAAACAAGGTTATCGATTAGCCCTTTTAACGTTGGATGAAAATGATCAAGTGAAAAGTTCTGCGACTTTTGCAGATGGTTGGTTGAATGAAGATGACGATGTTTGGGGGCGACCGGTGGATATGGAATTTATGAAGGATGGTTCGCTTTTGGTTTCGGACGATATGGCGGATGTGGTTTATCGGATATTTTATGAAAATTAATTGAATGTCCAATGCCCAACTTTATAACCGAAACTTCATTTGTAAAGTTGGACATTGGACATTCCTTGTTCGATATTGGTTATTCCATTGACTTTTATTTTAAATTTTGAAGAAAGTGAATTTTGGGAAGTTTGTTCTTTTTTCATTCTATTTAGGTTGTGCCCAGAGGCATAAAAGGGTTGATAAAAAAGAACCAATCCCGATGAATCATCGGGACTAGGCGAAAAAATAGCAAGCTCCCGCGCTCTCATTTTTGGCCAGTCCCAACCCGCCCCGTTACCCATAGACCATTTCTCATTGTCCCGTTTTAGTTATTCGGTTGAATAGAAAATCAGGTTAGTGGGATTCCCGATTACCTGATTTTCTGTTCAACTAATTCACTCCAACGCTTTCCTCAATCGTTCAAATTTCACCTCATTTTTCTTCAAAAAATAAGAATCTAACACATCCTTTTTTTCCTTACTCGTCAAGTGAAAAGAAATCGAAGCTCGCTCCATCTCATCTTTCGGATAATAAATATATCGAATCACATCAAATTTATCTCTGCCCAAAAGATCAAAAATAAATCCAAGGTTAGTGTCTTGCTCGTAATCTTGCAACGTCAAAATTTGTCCTGCGATGCCAAGAGGATTGAGCATTGCCTCGATAGCTCCTTGGTCATCGTTGGGAACAATTTCTTCGACTTTTATTTGTGCAGAAATTTGCAATAAAACTACGCCACTTGTATTTTCTGAAATCCAATCTTTAAATACATGGATAAAACGAGTGGCAGAATTGATCCCATAATTATCTCGAAAGCCCGCATCCATCACTTCAATTCCAGGTTTGCTGGGCAAATAAACATTGGGTAAAACATACGGATAAGTAGCATTCATTCTTAGCCCTGTCGCAAAATTCATATCCGCCGCTCCTTGCTTCTCGAAGACTCTTCCAAAATCTACGGCATCAATTTCTACTGCATTGGGTCGTTCCACTCCGATGGGCGGAATCGTCATATAGGAAACGCCATGAGGAGAAATAATCATGCGCCGACCATCATTGACAATCGAAGGCGTCAAAAAAGTCATGGGAATAATTGCTGCTGCTTCGGGAGACTTATAGTCTTTTAGTTTTTTCGTAAAAGCATTGTTAGTATTTTCATTCAGTTGTTGTTCGAAGATGTAACCTCGGTCTTTTCGGTAGGTTTTTCCATCCACTTCAAATTTTGCCCAAGGCAAAAACAAGTCATTCGTCACGATGGTAAACCCGATGGAATTCAATAAATCCTTCGAAATAATATCAATGTATTTTCGATCATAGATGTTGACATTTTCACCTTGCTGCTTTTGCAAATATAATTCTCGCAAATAAGCTGCACCAATCATTCCGCCCGAAGCACCTGTGATCAAAACAGTATGTGGCAATAATTCCCCATTCAAGATGCTGTCGCTTTTTTGCAAAACTTGCATCGCCCAAGCTGCTGCTCGTAGTCCTCCCCCACTCACACAGACGATGACCATTTTTGGTTTTTCTTTGTCAGGGAATTTATTTTTCCAATTTTCTAAAATCTGAATCGTGGCATTTTTATCCTCGTCAACATTTTCTGCGACACATATTTTTTGCAAATCTGCGTAGGCATATTTAGCAGGCTCCACATTGTAATCTAATCCGTAGGCTTTATTTTTATGATTGAAATTATCGAATTTTGTCAAAAAATTAATCCCCACCAAAAGTAAAAAGAAGACGGTAATCCTCCATTGATCAAACCAATAAGTGATCGCTCCCGTCAATGCTATCACAATACTAAACATAATAAAAATACTCGCTCCCGCAGGAATTCTAAAGACGGGATAATCGATCAAATACCCCATAATAATCAACGTTACCAAACTCATCAATTGCACCACTAAGGCATTCAAATGATTTTGTTTAAAAACGCTAAGCAATAATTTATAATCGTAATGTTGCACCGACCGAACAATTCTAGGTCGAAAAGATTCTGTCAAATAAGTATCGACTCGCCAACGGGCTGCTCCTTTTTTGATATTTTGGATGCGATCAATTCTTCGATTGGGCGCCATACTTTCGACGAGATTGGGCGGTGTTTTTCCTTTTCTTTTTTTGGAAAAATTAAAAATATCTTTGTTCGTAAATTGAAAATAAAAAGAAGACAATAATAACATCAAAACTATACCTAGCAAAAAACCCACGCAATTTGTCAAGATCACTTCCGTAGACCAAAATTCAAAATATCGCTGAAACCAAATCGTGTAGGTAAAATAAAAAACTAAAAAGGTAAGGGGAACTATAAAATTATTGAGGATGAATTTGGTAAAAGGTCGTTTCATGGAGGCCAAAAAAGGAAAGTGATGGGCATCCAAAAGGTAGGTCGTCAAATTCCAAGTCATAAAAAATCCACCAAACGCCGCTCCTAAAAGAAAGAAACTTTTAAAGCCTACTTCGTCCATATATTCGGGGGAAAGGAACAAATATTTGACGCCGTATAAATCGGCCCAGGTTCCGGTCAAAAGTAAGACTACGAAAACCCACATGCCTATGAGTAGCAAATTATTCCTTAGGTGCAAAAATAATAGTTGCACAGGGAAGGAGTAGATTATATCGGTTAGCCATTTTTTCATTTATCGATTTGAGGAATTTGAACAATTTGAATACTTGAATATTCAAATTACTCTCCATCTAATTTTACAACTCGGATTGTTTCAATTTTGGTATCAGAAACTAACTCCAAAATATATTTATACCCCTCTAAAAGTATTTCTGCATTTTGTTCAGGAATAGTCTCTGTAGTTGTAACGAGATAACCAGAGAGAGTTTCATATTCTCCTTCTGGAAAATCCAATACATCGTACTTTTCATTCAAGTAATCAATTTCCAAACGACCTGAGAAAATAAATTCTTTGTCTGAAATTTGCATTTCAATATATTCTTCTTGATCGTGCTCGTCTTCAATTTCTCCAAAAATTTCTTCCAAAATATCTTCTAATGTGATGATCCCTGCTACGCCTCCATATTCATCGACGACACATGCGATAGTCGTTCCTGTTTTGATAAATCGATTCATTAATACTTGTGCTCGCATCGTTTCAGGAACGAATGGAATATTTAAAATCAGCCGTTTGATGTCTTTGGGATTTTTGAGCATCTGCGCATGATGAACATATCCGAGCACATTATCAATATCATCTTCGGTCACAATCAATCTCGATAATTTCGTTTCTCGAAAGAGTTGTTCCAAGTCTTCGATACTGTCATTCACGTCAACATCTTCAATTTCAGGACGAGGAATCATACATTCTTTGACTTTGACTTCTCGTAGTTGCAGCACGTTGTGAAATAAATCGGTATCGATATCGTCATTTTCTTCGGTCATCGAACTTTGGATAAAATCTCCAAGGTCAACTCGCGTCAAAGCATTTTCCACTTGCGAGACTTCTGAATCGAAAAATACTTTTAAAAATAAATTCGAACAACGAATCATCACCCAGGAAGCAATCCAAAGTAACCATTGCAAAAAACGTAAAGGGTAAGCTAAGAAATAGAGAACATCGTCTGCGAATAAACGAATAAAGTTTTGGGTAAAAACTCTCCAAAGATGAGGACGATGATGGTAATCAAAATCGTGGTCACCGACAGTAATATTAATTCATTCTCTATGCCGAAATAGGTTTGGAAAAATGGCGTGAGAACGATGTCCGTCATCAACATCGTAAAAATTACCAAAGCAATATTATTCCCCACCAACATGGTTCCTAAAAAGTCTGCTGGCTTTTCATAAAAATGTGCAAGGATGGCACCTCGGCGAGATCCTTTATTTTTCTTCAATTCGATCCGCAACTTATTGGCAGAGACGAAGGCGATCTCCGATCCTGAAAATAACGCGGAGAGTATCAAGAAAAATAAAATAAGAGTAAATGTCATGAAGTATTTTTCGAATCTTAAAAGTCTAAATATAATGTAAAAATATCAATCAAAAGTATCAATTTATTTAGGGAGATTTCTCAAAATCATTTGTTTTTTTACGTAGAGACGCAATGCATTGCGTCTTTCACTATGGGAATCACCACGAGAGACGCAATGCATTGCGTCTCTACGTAAAAAAGAGGTATTCCAATATTTTGAAATACCTCTTTCAATTGATAAGAAGAATTTATATTTACAAAACAAAAATACTCATCGAATCGCTATCATTACTCTTTCGTTGAAAAGTACCATGGAAGCATACTTTCACCTCCACCTCTCTTTTGGATTCCAATCCTTCTAACACAAAGTTTTGTCCAGTCGTGTACGTGCCATTCTTTTCCGTTACCCATCCATCATAGGAATGTTTGACCCCTGCGGAGGTTACTCCCTTGGGGAATTTTTTAAGTTCACCTTCAATCGTACCTAACAAAACACCTCTTTTTATGTTCATCCATTTTGGTCGAGACAATGGTTGATTATTCCGAATAGGTTTCTCTCTCAGTTTGAATCCTGCTTCAGTAGCATAATCTTCGTCGCCTTTGGCAAATATTACCACCAAAGATTTTAAAATATCCATTTCATTTAACAACTCTTTTTTAGCCTTCTTCTTGGCTTGAGTTAAAAGTTTACCACCATCGGCAGCAGCAGCAACTGCATTAATAAAGGATTCTAATAATGGCTTGATGACATCCACTTGCTTTTGCAAATCAGAAAATCGGGCAACGTCATCTGTCTTTAAAATAACTTGTTGGCAAGACTCTTCGATGTCGCCATAGCTTCCTCTCTTATAGGAAGACGTAATATTGATACTCATAATAAAGTATTTAAAAAATTAAGAAAAGGGTTATTGTTGTCTTTTTTCATAATATCGTATTATAAAATATTTACATTCAAAAACTTTTCCAAATATCATTTTACGACTTAATAACTGTGACAAGGTTTATTGGCGGGTATTATTGCTGTTATTTAACAAAGATGCTTTAATTATTGTAGGTTAGCATATATTTTTTCTTGGAAAAATAAAAATGAGTGAGAAAAAAGCAGCCCTATTTAAGCTAAAAAGTAGGTCTATCAATTAGGAGATTACTTTAATCAATCTTGTTTTCAACTTATTACAAATTGTCCCAAGTTGAAAACAAGATTGATTGAAGTGTTTTCTTAATAGGTTAGCTTGGATTGATTTGTAAAAAAGGTAGGGTCTTAACTCTTTGTTCCATTCCATATATTAAGCGAGGTGATTTCGATATTGATTGAGTTGAACAATATTGAAAATAAAGTGAAGACTATATTGATTGGCTTAGTTTATATATTGAAACTAGGGTTGAATATATTGAATGAGTTTTCTAATTTGACTTTGTGGCATTAACAATATAAAAATATGTATTCCCAATAGTTTTGATTAAATTTAGGTAGGCATCATAAAGCAATGATTTTTTAATTTCTCTAAAACTATAATATAATGTACAGATTTAACGCAAAGTCTCAGACAGACAGACAGACAGACAGACAGACAGACACTTTCAATTTATTCCTCTTTTAATCTTTCCTTTTTTCACAACTAATTTATCTGCCCAATTAGATTTGGTTTCCATTGACGAAACCAGTACTACCTTTGTATTAGATTCTTCTCAATTAGTTTATGTAAATAACTTACTAAATATGGATGGAGTTATTGATTATCAATACGTCGAGGTTGACGATATTATTGATAATCAACAAGATGGGAAATTTACATTTTCAGCTGATAGTATTTCTACTAAAAATGTAAGAGCAACAAAAGTAGATTTCGAAGATGCTAACAAATACTCTTGGCATGGTTCAACTTACGATGGATTATTTACCATGATTATCAATAAAAATTCCAATGGTTTCTCAGGGACTATCATTGATGATGAAGAGGAGAGATTTTATCGGTTGTTTGCTATTGATTCTACGAAATCAATTATGTTAGAGTTTGGGGAGACTTCTAATCAACTCTCATGCCCACATGAAACTACTACAACTTCTGGCTCTCCCCCAACTGGACTAGAAAATTGCGATGACATTTGTCCTGGAAATATTGATATATTATTTCTTTTACCACAAGAAACTCAAGATTGGTTGGTATCAGAAGAGAATTACCTTTCCTACATCCAACTAATGATTTCTGATTTAGAAATGGCATGGACTAATAGTCAAGTTGTACATACGGTTGATTATACTTGGGCGCCATACGATTAAATCCTGCTCTAATGTTATGTAAAACAGATGCTGTAGCGTTAGCAAACGATCCACAAGCTCAACTATTAAGAACTAATAATAATGCTGATATTGTTATTCTTTTAGCTCCTCCTTTAACAGAATGGATCTTCAATTTTTCATTAATGGAAGTTTCTCTCATTCTAGAAATACCATTATGAAAGGATCAAACAATCGTATCCCTTATTTCTCAAGTCCTTACATTTATTATAACGGAGTAGCTACAGGTTTAATAGATGGCCCTTCTACAAGTTCAAGTTTTAATGCAGGACGAATTAATGAGACAGGATGTATTGTTAGTAATTTTACTCCAAGTAATAGTATCAATCCTTTTATCCAAGTCTCAGAAGAAAATTGCTTATTAAATTTAACTGCAATTGTCGAACCTACTAATCCTCTTTATGCCTACTCTTGGAAATGGAGTTTAGATGGATTGTTTAATGACTTTTATCCAGGACAACAATTAGGCGTAGGGGTTGGCTCATCTATTTCAACACAACAACCTATTCAACAACCTTGTGAAGTTTATTTTATCCAATTAATTGTAAGTATATCAAATGGTCCAGGAGTACCTGCTACTATAGTCGCCAAAAAGGTAATCAGTAAAAGAGGTGATATCTGTACAGATAATGTAGAGCCTTGTGATGAAATTAATACATTTGGTTTAATACAATAAAAAGATGAAAATCAAATAAATCAACAAAAAATAACCAATCAAATAGATGATACAACCTTACTGAATATAAAAGAATATTATCTTTTTGATCTATATGGAAGACAGATAACTTCTAACTCATCAATAGATGAAATAGAAAATTATCTGAGAAGATTACCCTTAGGAATGCGAACTAAATAGATTCAGAATTTTCACTACTTCTTTTGTCCTTATTTTTCCCTTTGAAATCAATCATTTATCCAGATAAACTCATGCTTTCAAAGCAAAAACTAAGCACAAAA
>Ga0115005_10005010_pt1 | contig 10480 bp, 8 predicted proteins | sample ArcOceMetagenome_FD_87163 | JGI IMG/M metagenome (GOLD analysis project Ga0115005, IMG submission 87163) | Marine eukaryotic phytoplankton communities from Arctic Ocean - Arctic Ocean - Greenland ARC118M Metagenome | ecosystem: Environmental > Aquatic > Marine > Oceanic | place: Arctic Ocean...
GATCAAAACGCCGTTAGCTTATTGCTAAAAGCACACCTTTGATCCAATAAACATGGGGGCTGATTGACTTGGCCCCTTTGTTTTTTTATGGCTCGTTACGCTATAATGGCCCACATTGTCTTTGCAAGGTTTACCTACAGTGAGCAGTTCAGAAGAAAAACAAAAAACCGGCAGCATCCGCACCCGCAACAGTCAGCAGATACTGCAAGCGGCACAGGAAGAGTTTGTACTGCATGGTTTTAAAGGCACCAGCATGCAATCCATTGCTGATCGTGCTCAATTGCCTAAAGCCAATATCCACTACTATTTTAAGAACAAAGCCAACCTATATAAGGTGGTGCTTGAAGAGATTATGGGCGCTTGGAACCAAGTTCTGGCCGACATGACATCTCAAAGCGACCCTGCGGAAGTGCTAACCCGCTTTATCCGCGCCAAAATGCAGCTTTCTTACACCAACCCTAATGGCTCTAAAATATTTGCCATGGAGATCATCCAAGGGGCGCCGCATTTAAAAGAGTACATCAGTAAAGACATGCGTCACTGGGTACGAGAGAAAAGCAATGTGATCAACAGCTGGATTGATCAAGGTAAAATGCGCAAAGTCGAGCCTAGCTATTTGATCTTTATGATCTGGGCCAGCACTCAGCATTACGCCGACTTTAATACTCAGGTGTTAGAAGTCATGAACCGTCGTGAGTATGACGACGAAGAAATTGAGAACATTACTCAATTCCTAACCGATATGATTTTAAAAGGTTTAGATTTAGCGTAATTGATCTGGGCACCATTAAACCCAGCATTACGCCGACTTTAATACTCAGGTGTTAGAAGTCATGAACCGTCGACCTAACAGTACACTGCACGACGAAGAAATTGAGAACATTACTCAGTTCTTAACCGATATGATTTTAAAAGGTTTGGACCTAGCTTAAACCTAAAAAAGATAGACGATGCCCTGATGCTTCAAAGACACATTAGGGCATTTATACAATTCAGGCAGATTAACACGCAAGTCACTGCCCTTTTTCACACAGAGTTTTTCTGTTTATGAATATGGAGTGACACATGACACCTACACACACCACACAGCCCTCTGCTGCACCAACACCCTCTGCACAGCATTGCCTTTGGATCAAACACCCTCTTTCGATCTATACCGCTAATGATCAAGATGCACAAAATGGCATTGTGATTCAGGACGGAATCATTGTTGAGTTAGTGGCAAAAGGGCAAATACCTAAACATGTTATTGATCAAACCTTTGATGCAAAAGATCACGTGGTGTTGCCGGGCCTAATTAATACCCATCACCATTTTTATCAAACTCTGACGCGCGCGTGTCCTCCGGCGTTAAACAAAAAACTGTTTCCTTGGTTGCAAACCTTGTATCCCATTTGGGCGCAATTACAGCCTCAATGGCATGCCCTTGCCACTGAACTTGCCATGGTGGAACTGTTAATGAGTGGCTGCACCACTGCCAGTGATCACCATTATTTATTTCCTCAGGTATTGGATGAAGCCATTGATCAGCAAGTAATGGTGGCGAGAAAACTGGGTATGCGCGCCACCCTCACACGAGGCAGCATGAGTTTGGGCCAAGACCAAGGGGGTTTGCCGCCACAATCTGTGGTGCAAACTGAGCAAAACATTCTCGAAGACAGCGCCCGTTTAATTAAACATTATCATAAACAAGATGACCTAATCGAAGTGGCATTGGCACCGTGCTCGCCTTTTTCGGTGACCCAAGAATTAATGGTTGAAACCGCCAAACTTGCTAAACAGCATCACGTGAATTTGCATACTCACCTAGCCGAAACCCAAGATGAAAACGACTTCTGCATAAAAATGTTTGGTAAACGACCACTGGACTATCTAGACAGTGTGGGCTGGCTCCATGATCAAACTTGGTTAGCCCATGGCATTCATTTTAACGACGACGAAATCAAGCGCCTAGGTGATGCCCGTGTTGGCATTTGTCACTGCCCTTCTTCTAACATGGTTTTGGCATCGGGCATTGCTCGGGTGAATGAATTAAAAGCCGCTGGTGTGCGTGTGGGTTTGGGTGTGGATGGCAGCGCCAGTAATGATCACAGCAACTTAATGCAAGAAGTTCGACAAGCACTTTTGATTCAACGCCTACGATACGAAGCGGATGAGTTTACTCACCTTGATGCATTTGAACTGGCCACAAAAGGCGGCGCCCAAGTATTAAACCGTGACAATCTTGGGGAGCTCGCCGTGGGCAAGGCTGCCGATATAGCCCTATTTAAACTGGATGAAGCGCGCTTTAGTGGCAGCCATGACCCATTAGCGGCCCTTGTACTGTGTGGCGCATCCCAAGCAGATGCCGTCATGATAGCCGGTGATTGGAAAGTGAAAAACAAACAATGGCTAGGGGGCGACCTTAATGCGCTCATAGCCAAACACAGTGCAGCCGCACATGATTTATTAACAGCGGCTAAACTTTAAATACAGGGCATAAAAGGCAACATCCTGACCAATTGGTCAAACCCATAAAATTCATCTAAAATGCTGTGTAAATTAATTTTTACCTGTGAACATTGGATCTACTCATGAGCGACCGCCCGAACGATTACATCAATGATTACCCAAGGGACATGATCGGTTACGGTCCTCAGCCCGTTGATGCCAAATGGCCAAACAAAGCAAAAATTGCTGTGCAGTTTGTCATTAACTATGAAGAAGGCGGCGAGAACTGCGTCCTTCATGGGGACAAAGCATCAGAAGCGTTTTTATCTGAAATCGTCGGCGCCCCTGCCCTTGAGGGCGTGCGCCATATGAACATGGAAAGTATTTACGAATACGGCAGCCGCGCTGGGTTTTGGCGCCTGCACCGCATGTTTACCCAACGCAATTTACCAGTAACCGTATTTGGTGTGGCCACGGCCCTTGAGCGTAACCAGCCTATTGTGGAAGCCATGTTAAAAGCCGACTGGGACATTGCCAGTCACGGTTTAAAATGGGTCGATTACCAATACGTGCCTGAAGATGTTGAACGCCAGCACATTCAGCAAGCCATCGATATTCATACCAAGGTCACCGGCGCTCGCCCTGTTGGCTGGTATACCGGCCGCATGAGCCCAAATACCCGTAAGTTGGTCAACGAAGCCGGCGGCTTTTTATATGACGCGGATGCCTATGCCGATGACTTACCGTATTGGGAAAAAGGCTATGATAACCACTTAATCGTGCCTTACACCCTAGATGCCAACGACATGCGTTTTGCCACCAACCAAGGCTTTAATACCGGCGAACACTTTTACCAATATTTAAAAGACAGCTTTGATGTATTGCGCAGTGAAGGCGGTCGTATGATGAGCATTGGTTTGCATTGCCGTTTAGTGGGTCGCCCGGGTCGAGCGGCTGCTTTGATGCGTTTCTTAGATTATGTGCAATCATTTGATGACGCTTGGGTCTGCCGACGCAGTGACATAGCCCAGCACTGGCATGATCATCATCCTCAGAAATAGTGAATGCATTAATGCGTTTCTAATACTCTCTATAAGAGCGTGTACAACCTTTTAGTCATGCTTGGGTCTGCCGACGATGTGACATAGCTCAACACTGGCATGATCATCATCCGCTAAATAAATAAGATTAAAAAAAGGGTGACTAAATATTTAGTCACCCTTTTTTATTGCTCGTTAAGCGCTTCTTGCAGATCATCAATTATGCTTAACCAGTTGTCTACCCGCTCAAGCAAGTGCTGCTTTTGCTGTGCATCAATACTCTTACTTAAGTCCGTTAAAAACCTGATGAGTTCGATTCTATTTTGATCCATGCCTTGCTGTAATTGAGCCGAGCGATACACGTTAGGCCTTTGCAAAATGGCTAATAAATCCTGTTTAAAAGCGGTTTCATTTTTCAGTTGATGAAAACCTGAAAACACATCTTTAGCCTCTTTTTGAACCTGCTGGGTGTAATCTAAATACATGAGCTTTGTATCCACTTGTTTCGATAAAAACTCATCCAACATATCATCTTGGGCTTGTGTCACATGGCCTAATTGATCTTTCATGGAATCATTTATTTGATTGCGCTTTTCTGCCTGGCGTTCGCTTGAATCTAGCTCAAGGACGTTTTGTCTGTCTTCTTTGCTTTTTTTACTTAGATTAATAAAAAGTTCATGGACCTGATCAGGGCTTAAGTTCACCGCAGATAGAACCAGACTTTCGCTGAATTTAAAGCGTAAATCTAACCAGTGTTGACGCAATTGAGTTAAATGCTTTTGCCATTGTTCAGCGGTTAGCTCCCCTGCCAAAATATGACGTTTGAAGCTTAATAATTGAATTCGGTATCCACTTAAACCTTGCTGGCGATGCCAAATCAGTATTTGGTTTAATTGATCATCAAATAGGTTTTCTTGCTGGGTATCTAATTCAATGTAATCATCTAAATACCATAAAACCAGCCAGTCTAGATTGTTATAAGCCAAACGTGTGGAGCATGCCGTTAACATGATCAGTACGCTTATTACTGCAATTTTCATAACGCCTTTCATACTTCCCCCGTTTTTTTCTCTGATCATACGTTGATAAATACTATTTAGATTAAGCTCTATATTTTTCTAGTTAAATTAATGCCCAGTAATCACCTCATGCTAACTTAGCCATATTTACCTTAGAAAAGGCAGAATAATCAATCATGACCGACCATATGGTGTCTAATTAATACTAAAACAATGAAGGTATCAAACATTAATTATTATAGATTTGACGAATACTAAGCGACGCAAATTAACCAAAAAGTATGAGTATGCTTATTCATAACAAGAACCGCTTTTCATTCTATTCGCAATTTTATAAATGTGTCGTCAAATACCATAACATTGGCGTGTTAATACCTAGGCAAGCAATTGTTAACACGCACAATAAAGCTTCAAATATAACAATAAAATTGAGGCCACATGATGCTCACCCACTTAAGGTTTATATCATCCATCACCATTTTTACGGCCTCTATTTTTCTTATGGGTTGCGACAACCCTATTGAGAACAGCAGTACTTATTTTACTGAAAACACGTTACTAACCGTTAACAATGAAAGCCTTACTCAGCATGACCTGCCAATGGCCGACCAGCTAAAGCTGTTTAATTCTGAATTTCAATTGCATCAATTAACCTTGGCATCCTTACGCGAAACCATTGAAAAAAATCACAGCCCTAATGACAGTTTAAATTGGAATGTAACAAACCCAAGCGCCCCAACCATTGCATTAAATATTGAACCAAGCTGGCAGAAAAACATTAATAAAGAGAACAGTAACAATGCCATCACATTTGATATTTTATGCAGTTACGCTTCACGACCATGCAGTGACATCATCAGTGCTATTGAAGAGTTCAGTGCCCATAGTAATTTAAATATTCAGCTTAAATTTTATGACTTCTGGCAGCCGTATCATAAAAATGCAATGCAAGCGGCTGCCGCCGTTTATTGCAGTAACGACGATGCCAAAACCCAATTACAACAAGCCCTTTGGTTGCGCCAAGGTAACATCGACATGCAGCAACTTACTTCAAATATTGATGTTTACAATCACGATTCTAAAAAAGCATCCGCCGTATATAGCTGTATGCAATCCAAAGACACCACTGGCTTTTTACACAAAAACCATAAAGCGCTACAAGCCTTAGGCTTTAGACAAACCCCAAGCATTTTACTTAATGGCCAATACGTTAGCCGTGGCCATGAGGTGAGTGAAATATTCAACCACATTTACCCTCATATGAATCTGGCCATTGAACAAGGAGACCGCTCTGTTACATGGTTACAGTCGTGGCTGGCCAGCCACCCATTAAGCACTAACAATAAAAAGGAGCATAACAACTGGGCCATACTTGAACATCAGGGCCAAATATTACGCTTGGAAAAAGGCTCAAACATTACAAATATGTATTTGGCCCAAATTAAAAAAGACCACGTAATTGTTTATAAAAATGGTCGCCTTTTATCTTTTGGACAACCCCCTTTAAAACCACTTGCCCAAGCTGTTATTGAAAAACAGCCTACCTCAGAGCAAACGGCTTATATTGATACTTCAAACAATGACGAAACAGACGCACTAGAAGAGCAAGAATCTGAACGTGATCACCAAGCTCATTACGAAAAAATTATCGCCGACATTACTCCTCAGTCATTACCGCAATCATGGCTAGAGGAACAATTAATGCGCCAAGAGGAATTAGAAGAATCCCTGTTTCATACCGATGGCAAAATCGAAGGGAAATCTTTAGTGAAACTAAAAAAAGAAAGCATTGATGAATTTTATTCTAGCCTAGGCATGATGCCTGGAGATGTGATTATGCGCGTTAATGATGATTGGATTCACGAAGAGAGCAATACCTTATTTCAATCATTAGCCAACGAAGAGAAAGTCACCATCAGCGTTATGCGTAAGGGCCTACCGGTGCACTTAGCATTTGAAGTGACTCAATAGTTATTTAAAATCATTAAATATCTGACATAAAAAAACAGCGCATAAAGCGCTGTTTTTTTGCTAGCCAATTTTGTTACAACATCTTACTTATCTTGATTATTAGCCCATAATGCATTGGCTACGGTATTTTGCCCTAACACACTTGGGTGGAAACAATCACCGCCGTCAATTTCATCTTTACCAAATGAAATAGTACCCGCTGATGGTGTGCCCTCTCCTTGATAATCTGCGATCACTTCTAATCCGTTTGGATTCTGGCCATTGGTGTTTGAATTATAAGCTAATGCTTCTTCCGCTAATATTTCATTATAACGCTGTTGGCGTAATGCAATTGCTGCACGACGTGTGTCCACGTTATCACCACCCATGGTGTTATTTACTGTGGCAATGGAGCAAATATCATATGAGCTCCAAACATTATCGCAGCGAATGCGACTGGAGCTGGCTTGCTTAGCAAGGCCGGCTGGTCGTAGGTCCTGAACCCTTGGCACACTGCCTAAGAATACCGTTCCGCCTGTCGGCATACTTTGCATTAATGTATTCAAACCCGCTTGCACACTGCTGCGCCATTGCGAGTCACTGTATAGAGGGTTATTACAATCGGCCCCATCCACACAATCACGATTGCAAATATCATTACCGCCCAATAACACTTCTACATGATCCGGCACTGGATTTTGTGCGACAATTTTTGCAGCTTGCGTTGCAAAGTTATTATCACCACCACCCATTTCTGAGCCAGATTTAGCCGCAGATTTATTAGCGCTAATGGTACTGTCTAATACTTTATATTTATCATGCACACTGTCTACGTTTCCTGACCAACCATCAAACCAAGAATGCTCTGGCTGATCGCCGCCAAGTAGGCAAAATAGATCCCAAAAATATCGATTCTTTGTACAGTCTGCTGCAAAACCCATGGTGATACTGTCACCGGCGGCGGTTGCCTTATTAGGTAATTCGGCTTGTGCTTGGGCCACAAGTACAAGGGTTAAAAATGCGAGAAGTAAATGGCGCATAAACGCTCCTTATTTTTTTTGTTGGTGAGGCTAGCAAAACCAGCATAGGTGAAACTTCAGCAGTGCTCCTCGACCATTCCCGTCGCTGCTTTAAGTAAATGCGCCAATCGTTTGCTTTAAATTTTTTATTGGCTTAATCGGAATATTTTTTGGCTCAATCAAACACTCTATTAACATCATTAATGAACATGCATGAAAATACGCCACTTCCAAATGTAAGCTGCAAACTTTATGGTTAACACACAATAATAATGGGATTTACATCGTGAACAGTTTCAATGAAAAAGTGGTATTAATAACAGGTGCTGGCAATGGCATTGGCCGAGCAACTGCACTGGCGTTTGCAAAACAAAACGCAAGCGTTGTGGTCTCGGACATTAATCACAAAGACGGTGAAACCACCGTAAGCTTAATCAAAGAAGCCGGTGGCACGGCTACGTTTATTCCCTGCGATGTGAGCCGTGAAATTGAAGTACGCGCCTTAGTGGACGGTACAGTTGAAGCCTACGGAAAATTAGACATTGCCTTTAATAATGCCGGCATTGAAATAGAACAAAGTAAGCTGGCCGATGGTGACGAGGCCACATATGATAAAATTATGGACATTAATGTTAAGGGAGTTTGGTTATGCATGAAGTATCAAATCCCTGCCATGTTAAAACAAAGTGCGAGCGCCATTGTTAATACCGCGTCAATTGCCGGTTTAGGTGCCGCACCCAAAATGAGTATTTATGCCGCCAGTAAACATGCGGTAATTGGTTTAACTAAATCCGCTGCGGTTGAGTACGGTAAAAAAGGTTTACGTGTAAACGCGGTTTGCCCTGCGGTTATTGAAACTGATATGTTCCGCCGTGCAGCTGAAGGTGACCCTAAAAAAGCAGAATTTATTAAATCCATGCACCCTGTTGGACGCATTGGTCAGGTAGAGGAAGTTGCCGCGGCCGTTTTGTATTTGTGTTCAGAAAATGCCGGCTTTACTACCGGTGTGGCATTACCTGTGGATGGTGGGGCCACGGCTATTTAACATAAGGTCAGCCTCTTAATGAATTTTAAGAGGCTGCTTATTAAGTGAGTAAAACAAAATATTATTTACTTTTTGTTAAGCTAAATGCGCCGCGAATGTCCCCGGCTTTAAAACCCGTAGCACGATCATTAGGGTATAACTCGGACAGTTTTTTCGAAACGCTTGGCATCAAGGTTTCCCCATGGCAAGCCAAACATATTTCATTTGTCATAATGGCTTTCATCACACGGGTTTCTTTTTCACCTTCATGCACCGCCCACAGTTTTTTAGGTGCGACCCCTGCTTTTAATTGGCGTTCAAATTCAACAAGCTGCTCCTGCTCCCATTGATCAGGTTGATTATTCTCATTGCGCCACTTCAAACTTGTACGGGCCACCTGCCAACCTGATTGACTGGCCTCTTCTGCGATTTTAGGGGCTTGAAGATGACAGACATCCAAACCTTTGAGTGGACCGCCCGACATCATGGCCTGCTTAAGCTCAGCTTTAAGGTTTTGCCCAAAGTTCATCATGATAGGCTTGGCTTCAGAGATCACAGCAGATTGATCCGCTAGGGTAAAAGGCGCTACAAACAGCGCTGCCAATGCCGCTGTTCTTACCATGATTCGATTTAACATGTTCAGTCCCTCTGGATTGATAAAACATATATTCACAATTACTAATATACACCGATACCCTGAGCCTGACAACCGCATTTATGGCTCAATATCCAAGTACTCAGCCACTTTAAAAAAAGCCTTATAAAAACTTGCGAGTCCACATTTAGCACCTAAGCTGAAATCTGCACGCAAACAGCAAAGCTTGGCGAGCTGTGCGGTAAAACCATGATTTCATGGTGATACGCAGCGTGCTAAAGGGGGGTCTAAGTAACTCACGCATAACGCGTGTTTACTCGGCAACTTAACATGCAAAAAGGCGCAATTCGGAAACATGGAAGTGCCCTAAAAAACCAATAAAAATTATTGCCCTTTATCAACCATTGGCGGTTTTCATTTTAGTAACTAACATCGCTAATACGTCGATATCAAAGATCAACAATTCTTAAAACGTAGCATTCTTGAGTAGTAGGCAGTAACTTAAACCCACATGTTTGTGGGTTTTTTTTGGCCTAATGAAAACAGACAACCCTAATTAACACGTCATTCATCAGCGCCCCATTTGACCAAAGCCGCCCTCTCAATCCAGCCACAGCTAACACCCACAAGCCCCTTGGTATTTATACCAAATATCGCTAAACGCGCTCTTTAAAGCATTTAACTCGTGATATATCGTGACTAGTGCTATCATAAGCATAATTACATGATGAAATTTGCCATATGTCGCAAAATACACTCTCCACAGACAATTTACTCAAGCGCTATGAGTTCATTCTTAATTCCATGTCTGAAGGGGTCTATGGCTTAGATGCCGACGGGCTCGCCAGCTTTGTAAACCCTGCCGCCGAGAAGTTAACCGGCTGGCTTGGCAAAGAACTCATTGGCAAAAACATTCATGAGTTTCACCATCACAGCCACGCTGATGGCAGCCACTACCCAAAATGCGACTGCCCTATTTATCAATGCCTACAAGACGGACAAACCCGCTTCAAAGAAAATGAAGTATTTTGGTGTCAGGACGGCTCCAGCTTTGCAGTGGAATACAGTGCCACCCCTATTATTGAAAACGGTACAATTTGCGGCGCCGTTGTGGTATTTAAAAATATTAGCGAACGCAAACAAAGCCAAGACAATCTGAAAACGGCACTAACCGAAATTCGATTCTTAAAAGAAACACTGCAAGCGCAAAACCATTATTTGCAAGAAGAGATAGACGCCAACTATCAGCCTGAGATCATTGGCCAAAGCGAATCCATTCAGCACCTATTGAATCAAATATCGGTAGTGGCCCCTACTTCTGCCAATATATTAATTACTGGCGAAAGCGGCACAGGTAAAGAACTGGTGGCCCGCGCCATACACCAGCAAAGTAATCGTAACGA
>Ga0115005_10005014_pt1 | contig 10474 bp, 12 predicted proteins | sample ArcOceMetagenome_FD_87163 | JGI IMG/M metagenome (GOLD analysis project Ga0115005, IMG submission 87163) | Marine eukaryotic phytoplankton communities from Arctic Ocean - Arctic Ocean - Greenland ARC118M Metagenome | ecosystem: Environmental > Aquatic > Marine > Oceanic | place: Arctic Ocean...
GTGCAGCGCAGCGGGACACAACACGCACATCGCCGCACGACTAAAGTATCGACCCGCGCGATATCGGCACAAAACGGCACAACGCTAGCACAACGCTGTCGTCCAACGAGACTCCACTATATTTACAGAGGTCCGCGGGGCACGCGCCTAAGCCTCTGCTCATTTAACTGTAGCCGACGGCCTGTAGAGTGGCGTGGTCGATCTGAGATCGGATGAAAAGGCGGTCGTCCTCGGATATTGCCGCGGACGCGTTGTCCTCCATGGTGAGGGCTCTGGACCTCTCAAACGCTGCACGACTGAAACGGTACTCCAGTGGAGTGTTCACGTCCGTGAACTCCGGGTAAGAGATCGCTCCCCCAGTTGCAAGCGTGAAGCCATAGTTGACGAGCGGGACGAGCTTTTGACGCAAGCGGTCCAAATCGAAGAGCTCCTCGTGGCGAACAATCACCTTGGACGCGTTGATATCCACGTAGGATGCCACTTTTGCGTTCCACATTTGGATGGGGTTTGCGTATTCGACGGTTGCAATGTGGTTGCCCCGCGCGGCCCTGCCTGCTGACATGCCCGCCCGTGCGACGTCGCCACGGTCGTCGTTTGCGTCGAGCGTCCCACGCCCTTGCGTCAGATAGGGCTGTCGAATGAACTCAGAAAACGTCATGGTTCCAAGGCTCATGTTTTTGCTCTGGAGCCAGTACCCGTCGTACTCGTACGGGTTGGCTTTCATCGCCAGGAGCCAGCTGTATGGGTGCCTCACAAGGAAGACGTACCCTGCTGGTGGGGCTGCGTATCTGCAGTTGGTGTCGGCCAGCCCGTGCTTCCAACAGCAGCTTGAGTTGGCAGCTTGCGGCTGCTCAACGGGGCAGTCTGAGCTGTGCATGATGGGCTCGCCGTGCACCTGCTGGGTTGCGCCCTTGGGAAAGTTGTGCCTGAGGATCGATGCCAAAAAGTGTGAGCCTGTGTGCCGCTCGGCCTTAAGCAGCATGCTCTTGATGTTGACATTAGCCTTCGTGCCCTGCTCCTTGATGTACCCGGCGATGTCGGCCATCGCGCCGAAGTCAACCTCATCGTCACGGCTCTGCTGCAGGCTGGGCGCCGCCGCCTCGAGCGTGTAGTTGCACGCAGCGAGAGTCGAGCCGTCGAGCTGTGCTGATATAAAGTGGAGGTCGCGCTGCGAGAACCGACTGGCCCAACTCTGCTGGGAGAAGGCCTTTGCACCGTCGAAGTCGGCGACTGTGAACTGGTACTTCTCGATCAAATTCGTGCCCGATGCTAGGAGTGGGGGATAGCTAATCGACGTGGTCCCGGGTCGCAGCGCAAAGCCATGCTCGGTCAGCTTCATGAGCTTGGACGAGAGCGTGTCCAGGTCGAACAGGTCCTCGTGGCGGATGAGAATCTTGGTATGCGAGCTCACGTCGAGGTAGGACCTCACCTTGGCGTTCCACATGGCCACTGGGTTGGCGTACGAGCCAATTCCTTCCTGTGCAAACTGGGTAAATGGCAGCCGTAAGTACTCGGACAAGTCCATCGCGGCGGCGTCCCGATCGTACTCGAAGGGGTGGCCCTTCATCGCGAGTAGCCAGCTGTAAGGGTTGCGAACCAGAAAGACAAATGCCGTGATCTGCCACGGGCGCGGCGGTGCGTGTCAAAGCGAGCAAAGCAACGTCAGAAAACAGCTGCGTCGGGAGGGGCTGGCATCGGCTCACCGGCGGATGATGCACGCACCGGTCATCCGCGAGGCCGTGCACCCAGCAGCAGCTCGTCTCCTCGCTAGCGAAAGGCTGCTGCGTCGGGCAATCCTCGCGCGCCAGTGTTGGCTCTGTGTGCATGCTCTGGAACTCGTCTGGAAAATTGTGTTTGAGGACGGCCCTCAAGAAGTGGGTGCCGGTGTGCCGCTCGCCCTTGAGGACTAGGGATGGCATGCCCGTCCACGCGTACGCGATCTCGTGACCGACGTCACGGTCCGCCCAGGCCCACGCCAAGGGCAGCAAGGCGACGGCCATCCCAGCGAGAGACGCGTCTGAAAATGGCAGCTTTCTTTCTTGGAGGGGAGGGGCACTACCCGCGGACGCCACTTTAGCAGGGGATGGAAGAAGACGGGGTAGGGTGGCGAGGAAATGCGCTCCGCTGCACCGAGGAAGGCGCCGAGGGTGCCAGGCTGTCGTCCGCTGGTGCCTCAGCCCGCAGCGCACCAGACCGCAAAATGGCGGCCCAGCCTCGTGTCATCGCGATGATCCCCGCGCGCGGCGGCTCCGTGTCCATCCCCAAGAAAAACATCAAGCCGCTCGCGGGCCGGCCGCTCATCGACTGGGTGATCAAGCCCGCCATCCACAGCGGCTGCTTCGCGGAGGTCTGGGTCTCGACCGACGATGTGAGTGGAGCATTTGAACCCCGGGTGCCGGCGAGTGCAGACCGACTTGCTCACGCACGCCTGCATCGCTGCCACAGGCCCAGATCGCCGCTATTGCCGAGCAGTGTGGCGCCAAGGTGCACTGGCGCGCACCTGAAACGGCGACGTCGACTGCCTCAACCGAGTCCGCGATCCTGGACTTCGTCGGAGCGCACCCAGACTACGACATACTCTGTCTGATCCAGGCCACCTCCCCCTTCATCGCGCCGGACGACTTCATCCAGGGTCTCGAGCTGCTGCAGTCCACCGGGTCAGACTCCCTCGTGACGGCCGTGCGCGCGCATCGCTTCATGTGGTCGGTAGACCCGAAGACTATGGCCGCCACCGCCAAGAACTACGAGCCGCTCAAGCGGCCGCGCCGCCAGGACTGGGACGGTGAGCTCATCGAGAACGGCGCCTTCTACCTCACGCGCAAGGCGGTGCTGCAGAAGCACGGCTGCCGGCTGGGCGGCAAGATGGTACGCCTAGAGACACATACCCTGGCCCTGGCCCTAACCCTGACCCAAACCCCAACCCCAACCCCAACCAGGTGCTGCAAGAGATGGCCGAGCACACCTTCACCGAGCTCGACTCGCTCGTTGACTGGGAGATCGTGGCAGGCATGAGCAAAGAGCACGGCTTCTGGCCGCCTGCGGGGCCTAGCACCTCCCGCTTCTCCTCTCTTTCAAATGTCGTCGCCGCCATCCCCGACACAGTCAGTATGAGCTCAGCCGTCGCCGCCGCCTGTTGTACTGCCGTCGTGTGCTTGCTCATCCGCTCGCGCTAGGAGCGTGCGTTCTCCTGACGCGGATGTGCGCGTGCGCCATGCGCGCGGGACGTGATGCCGGTTGCCGCTCGCCGCGCCGTCTCGTGACGCACACGCCCGAGGCACCTGTGTTCAGCACCCGCTGCCTGTGTCGTATCCCAGTACACTATGCATGCAGACGAGTGCCAGTGTGCGCGCGGGCAACGATCAAACGGGAGGGCCCAGACCCCAGTAGTGTCCGCTGATGGCATGCCCCGCTCCTTATGCTTATCTCGCCCCGTCGTGCGTCGAGATAGCTGATTTTTTTTGCCGAAAAGTAAAAAGTATAGTGGCATTGACAGGATAAAGCCGTATATTTTTGCCGCGCGCGCGGCGGTGTGCGAAAAAGGTGCTCCATATATTAGTTATTACCAAAGGTTCCGCTGCACCGGCAACGAAAGCAACCATTACTCGCTACTCGTGCTTAGTCCTCTCGCTCGGTGGAGCCGGAGAAGGCGTCAGCACGCCGTGCTCGTCGACCTCGACGTCGTAGTCGTCCACTGGTGGAGCCCTCCACAGTGCGACGACAGCGCCGCCTCCGAATACCGCCGCAAGGCAGGCCGTGGTCATCGTGCCACGCTCACTCGTCAGGCCGGCCTGTTCCGCCTGCCAGACCACGAGCAAGAGCGCGAACTGCAGAAAGACCATGCCCATGTAGAAAGGACGTGCAGATGCACGCTGATCGATGATCTGGTCACGAAGCATATATGCGGTGAGACCCACGAAGACATGGAACACGCCAACCTGGTGAATGAGGCTCTGCGTGAGCGGGTCATCCCGCAGCCGCGATGCTGCTTCGGGCACCAGCATCGTGTCGATTGCGGCAGATGTCCGCAAGAGCTGCGTTATCCCAAAGGACAGCTCAACGAACGTGTACGTGGAGAGATGCACCAGCCGGAGGGCAAAGGAGAAGGACGATGTATCGCCAGTAGCCATTAGGCGCACGGTTGAGCAGGGCAGGACAGGTGCGTGCGACCGCGCGTTGCTGCGAATGGACCAATGAGGGAGCGCGGCGCGTGGGGTTGTGTACCTTACCCCCCCCCCCGAGGGAAACACGCGCTTTCGGCTTTACAGAAGGCTTAGATATGATCAGACACATCGAACCCCGCATAGAACGTGACGTTTATAGATACACGTTTATAGACATAATAAACGTTTCTGATACACAAATTACACGTGACCTGACAGAGTATCAGTCGTGATACCATTAGTATCACGACTGACCGGCACCTGGCTTCTTTCTCAGTAACGCTGTGCTCGCCTCGCCTCGGCCTCTCGGCGAGGGGCAGGGTGGCGCGGCACCTTGGCGTACGGCGCCCACCGCCCTGTTGTCTGCGGCGGGCTGTGTGAGCAGCGGCGATGGCCGCGTGAAAACGCGGTCGTCGCCGACTGCAGCGAGCAGCTGCCCCGCCGCAACGGTGCGTATGGCACAGCTCGTGTTGGTGTAGGCTGTAGCAGTCGGCGTCGGGCAGCGACACGGTGATAGCGCGCCGCGCACCGCTCTCCGCGACGCACTTGAGCCCCTCGTCGAGCGCCGTCGCGCACAGCTGCAGCGGCCCGTCCGCGTCGGACGGCGGCGCCTTGCGCCTCGTATCGCGCCTCGCCTCGCGCAGCGCGCGCACTTCGGCGCGTGTCCTCCGCGCCCAGCCTATCGTCCGCCTTAGCACAAAGCCGTTATCGGCCAGGTGCGGCACCAGCGGCGCTCTGTCGCATTGCGTCCTCGCAGCGTACTGCCGCCACCGCTGGAGCAATGCGTCAGGCTTGGTGCCGCCCACGCTGCCGTAGTGGTAGTACATCGTCGGCCGCGATGAGTCTCTGGCGCATGGCGTGAGGCGGATGTCGGCGCCGAGACGGTGACGCACGCGCAGCAAGTAGAAGCGAAGGCCCTGGTCCTTGTCATTGCCCACGAACCCCCAGTCGTCATCGTCGACGATGCGAGTGTGGCCACGTAGCCGCAGCCACACATGGTCGTCGCGCGGCACACCCTCGCTCGGCCGGCCGACGCCGTCCCAGCCGCGCGTCAGGTTGAAGGGTGCGTCCTTTAGCAGCCGGCGGAGCGCGGCAAGGCCCTCCTCGAAGAGTACTCGAAGAGCGAGGCGTTGGGCTTGATGACGAGCAGCGCGCCTGGTTAGGGTTGGAGCAGTGCGCCTAGTCAGGGTTGGAGCAGCGCGCCTGGTAAGGGTTGGAGCAGCGCGCCTGGCCAGAAGCTGGGGTTCAGGCGAATTAGGCCAGCAACCCAAACCTCGCTAGAGAGCACTCCTGCGCACAGGTTTACAGCGCACCGCCCCAAGAGCTATAATAGGTAGATAGATGGCTGGATGGTGGCACCGTTGACAGGGCTGCTGTGGTCGGGCAGCGAGAGCAGTGCCCAGCGTCTTGTGTCGGCGCAACGTAGCAGGTGCATCCAGTCCTCGGCGGTCTTGCGCGCCTCGGCCTCTACGCCTGGGGCTCCGACGGCGGCCGGCAGCAGGCGCAACGACCAGCTCGGCAGTACCTCCACGTCGAGATCCAGGTACACGGGCCTCGGCCAGCCGCGCGTGGGTGAGCACCATGACCTCCCAGGGTTAGGGTGGGGGTTAGGGTTGGGGCTGGGGTCAGGGTTGGGGTTAGGGTTAGGGTTAGGGTTAGGGCTAGGGTGAGCGCCATCTTCACCTCCCAGCGGCACAGCATGAAGATGCCAGGCCCGGCCCAGTGCGAGCAGCAGCCTGTGCGCTTCGCGTGGTCGTGCATGGCCTGCACCTGCCGGTTAGAAGTGAGGATCTACAGCTTTGTACGGCGCAAGATGAGCGCGTGCGGCCACGGAGCGCCTTCGTTTCAGAGGGAGGCCAAGGCAGAGACTCTCAACCGGCTGCAGCGCCACTGCATGCATGCGCGGTGCGTGCTGCCGGTGCACCACCACGCGCGCGCCGCGGCCGCCGTCCGACAGCGCGTCGGCCATCGACGGCGGTAGGCACGGCGTAAAAAGGTGGACCGACGCCGGCTCGCCCGCAAGAGCCTGCACACCGGAGGCCAGGCGGTGCACCTGCCGCGCCCACTGCACCAGCGAGCAGGCAAATGGAGCACACACACCAAGGGCCGCACCCGACGCCTCTGGCAGGCACTGCAGTGTGACGAAGGCGACGAACTCGTTAGCACCCGACGCTCGAGTACCGCTGTTTAAAATAATAAGGCGGTTTTTAAGAAAATCCACACACCTGCTGCCAATCTGCCCATCTTTCTGGTTGGCGCATCGTGCACTGTTTGTCGCCTGCAGCAGTTCTCCAGGAAAGGGCTGAGATGTCGCTGTGAAGTCTCGGGCTGCACTGCAGGGTGCCGGCTAGGTCCTGAGCGCAGAGAGCTCTACCGGCCAGCGTGTCGAGCTGTGCTGGAGAGCAGGAGACACGAGGCGACAGCAGTTGGAACAGAATGCCGAACTTGCCGTGAGCGCATCTGGGGGTGGAAATCCCGTAAAAAAACGACGACAACACGCTTTTTTTGTGTGGAACAAATGGCACCCAAATACTGAAGCATGCAATTGGAATCCCTCTGAAGCGGGGACCGGCTGTGCCTGCACGGCGCGGCCTCGTCCCCCTGCCCGAATACGCTGCTGGATCATGGTCGGTGAATGGCACTCACCAATTGTCGCCTTCTTCCGAGTCGTCCCATTCCTCGGCGTCCGATGAAGACGACAGGCCCTCAGAGTCGCTCTCGTAATCGGGCGCGTCCGTGTCGCAATACGTGGCAGCGTCATCGTCGCCGCTCCCACCGCACCTCGAAGCGCAGCGGCCCCGAGTATGCAGCGCCACAACGTCTGGTTGGTCTGCATCTGGTTGGATCAACCAGACCTCGTCCTCGTCCTCGTCCTCTTCCTCGTCCTCTTCCTCGTCTTGCTCGTCCTCGTCCTCTTCCTCCTCTTGCTCGTCCTCCTCTTCCTCCTCGTCGTCCTCCTCGTCGCGTAGACTCGAGCGCAACCGCCGGCGCGGCGTCGGCGGCTCATCCTCGTCGTCGGCTGCATGGCTATCTCCAGCAGCCTCTTCCATAGTCGACATCAGTCGGCGCCGAATCCGCCGTGTGGTGCCCGGTCCTGCCTCAACCACCTCGTCGGCAGGGCGCGCGTGCTGCCACCACGCGACGTGATGGTCTAACTCCACTTCCTCGTGGTGGTCCAACTGCGCCTCCTCGTCTTGCTCCCACGAGCGCAGCTTGCGACGAAGCGTGCGTGCCACCGCCGGGTTGGCCACTGCGACACTCGAGTCTGCGGGGCGGGCGTGCTGCCACCACGCCTCCAGCTCCGCCTCCTCGTGGATATCTGACTCCTCGTCTTGCTCCCACGAGCGCAGCTCACGACGAAGCGTGCGTGCCATCGCCGGGTCGGCCACTGCGACATTCTCGTCCGCGGGGCGGGCGTGCTGCCACCACGACACGTCCTCCAGCTCCGCCTCCTCGTGTTGGTCCGACTCCTCGTCTCGCTCCCACGAGCGTGACACACGACGCAGTGTGCGTGCCATCATCGCCGGGTTGGCCACAGCCACAGTCTCGTCTGCGGCGCGGGCCCGGCACCACCACGACGGGGCGGGCTCGCCGTCCTCGTCGTCACCCTCGCCGTCCTCACTCTCTTGCTCCTCTTCAGCCTCAGCCTCCTGCTCCTCCTCAGCCTCAGCCTCGTCCTCGTCCCCCTCCTCAGCCTCGTCCTCCTCGGCTTCAGCCTCGTCTTCCTCCTCTTCTCCATCGCCCTCCTCCTCTTCTCCATCGCCCTCCTCCTCTTCTCCATCGCCCTCTTCCGTCTCCTCTTCGCTGGAGTCCTCCATCGCGCACCGGCCGCGTGTGCGCTGAGCCACGAAGTCGGTCTCCTGCTCGTCCTCCGACTCCCCCTGCTCGTCATCGGACCGCAGCTTGCGACGCAGCGTCCGCGCCAACGCAAAATCCGCGTTGACCGTCTGGTCGTCACCATCGACCGTATCACCCGCGTCGCTCCCCTCCTCGTCCTCCTCTCCCTCGTCCTCCTCCTCAGCCTCGGCCAGCCGGGGATCGACCCACCTCGATTGATCAACGTGCGGGTTGAGCCAGCCGCGGCGGACGCTCTCGCGGAAGTCCCACTCAGGCTCGCCCCCTTCCTCCTCCGGGTCCACCTTCCACGTCCAGAAGAACCAGCCGATGCAGCTCTTGCGCTGCCCAAACTGGTGCAGCTGCGCGCGGCCGAAGCGGCGGTAGACCTCGTTCCGCATGTCCGGCTCGAGCACGGCGAGCTCGCGCGCGATCTGCGAGTTCTCGAGGTCCCAGCTGGGCAGCTTGCACGAGAACTCGCTCACGATACTCGCGGGCAGGTCGGAGAGGCACGGGTAGTGGCCGTCGCCTGTGCGAGCGCACTCGAGCGTGCCCTCGATGTTTTGCTCCTCGGCCCAGACGTCGCCAAAGCACTGGTAAAGGTGCGCGTCGTACGTCACGTTCTTGTCGAAGTGCGACGGCGGGAAGTCAATCTCTTGGAACTCGTCCCACGTCCGCTGGTACACGGGGAAGGTCACGTGCGCCGCAGGCGCGTGCTTGCGGATGGTCGCGTACGATTGGAGGTAGTAGTCCGCCAGAGTGGCGATCGGGATCTCGTCAGAAGGCTGCGGCAGGAGCAGGGGAGGGAGTGGGGCCAGCTGCTGGGATGGAGAGCCTGGGGGTCGGAGGCCGGCGCCCATTTCTGGAGGGCGGGCGCGTGTGTGTTCGAGCGCGGACACTCGCCTCGTTGAGCACGGTGATGCCGAACATGGCAGGGTGGTGGCCCCACGTGACGGCCATGTGCTCGATGCACCGCACGCTCTCCGGCACGTCCCACATCTCCGGCGTCCAGTCGTCGTCCTCGAAGCCGCACGCATGGTGTCCCGACTGGCCGCCGGGCGCGCCGTGCAAGCACAAGATCACTGCGAGGCCCACCTCGCGGCAGTCGTCGAGCACGCGGGTGATGTGGTCCTCTGCAGGACCATCGTACGGCCGCGCGCGACGGATCCACGCTCGCTCGCCCTCATAAGGACCTGCGAGGGTTGAGGTGGCGTTGGAAGGGTGGCGTGGCGTCGCGCGAGGCGGGGGTCGCCACTCGTAAGCAGGGGTGGCTGGGCGGGCCCGAGCTGGGTGGTGAGGGCCTGCAGGCTTTCGCACGAGCTCGGGCAAGTCGAGGACCCAGTAGCCGAACGGCAGGCGGATGCAGTTGACGTTAAGGTCCTTCATCTCCTGCAGCTCACGCTTGGTGATCCACGTGTCCCGGTGCTGCGCAAAGGTTTCTGGTCCCGCCTCTTGCGCCAGCCGAAACTGCACGGGTGGCAACGCGGGAGTCAAACTCCTGGGTGCGGCGACACCCAGTCCCCACCTCACCCGCGTGCGCGCCGCCACATGCCGGGAGGCGGAGAGTGGAGCGCACACCTCATCAGCCGCAGCTGGGTAGGGCGAGAACAGTTGGTGTTGCATCCACCGTTCGCAGAGCAATAGACCGCCCTGCGCACGAAAAAAGGCGAGCACATTGGAGGGGGGGGACGGGCTGGGCGTGCACGTTGCAAGTGGGGTCGGCGTGTGGCGCAAGGTGCGAGCGAGCAAATCGCACCAGGTTGACCCCTCGGAACGGCGGGTCCGGCCTGGGCGGTGTCTTGCACCACGAGCGCAGCCTCCAGGGCGCGAGTGCGGCGGCATGCTTCTCAAAAAGCTTGCGGTCCTCCTCGGCGTCGTCAAGGAGGTTTGAACGCGTGTTGGCGGCGTGCCACGCGGCGTTCCACGCCATCCACTTGAAGTTGTCAGCCAGCTCGGCCGGGAGCAGCTCCTCCGTCCGCTTGGCGTGCTTCTCGAAAGCCCTCAGTGCAGAGGCAGCATCGGCGGTGTTCTCGGCTAGGTAGTTCGCCGCGTGCCACGCCGCGTTCCACGCGAGCCACTTGAGGTGGAACGCCAGGTCTTCGGGAAGCTGCAGCGCGATCGAGTCGGACTGTGACTCAAACTTTGCTGCCTCCCCCGCTGCTTTGTGCGCTTGCTGCGCCTTCTGGGTGCGGGTCTTGTAAATCATGAGGTTGCTTGCATGCAACGAGGCACTCACCACCATGGCCCGCACGTCATCTACGACACGCCGCATCGCCAGCGCGACCTCTGCTGGCGCGGCCATGACCAGATCTCGGGGCCACGTCGTTCAACGAGGACGACCGAGCACGAGGTCTGTCTGACGACCCCACTAGGTGTACCGCCGCGCCTACCAGCGCCTCAGGTAGGTGTACGCCCAAACTAGGGGGGGCGCTACCAGCGGACGACACGTGCATCCTAAAATCCGAGGAAATGCGAATTAA
>Ga0115005_10005015_pt1 | contig 10474 bp, 7 predicted proteins | sample ArcOceMetagenome_FD_87163 | JGI IMG/M metagenome (GOLD analysis project Ga0115005, IMG submission 87163) | Marine eukaryotic phytoplankton communities from Arctic Ocean - Arctic Ocean - Greenland ARC118M Metagenome | ecosystem: Environmental > Aquatic > Marine > Oceanic | place: Arctic Ocean...
AAAAAATTGCTGTGTTGATCCCAGTTGTTCACATGTACCAGGGCCAACTTGGTTTGAATGGCCATTCTGTGATGTTCAGGAAAGATCTATTGGTGCTTTGCAATGAATTGCCGAGAATCAAAGTGGATTTGATACATATGTCGTTATGTAGCAGCGAGGGTGAAAGGCACGGAATCAACAGTTCGCACTCTATAGCCTATTAATCAATTGTGGGATTCATTAATCAATCGCGGGATTATATTCATTCATCGAAGTGCTTGAACTAGAATAGTATGTAAATTGATGTTGTGAATTGAGTTAGATTTATGAGACCTGATGAAAATCAGTATGTACGGTACAGTAGCCAGCGCCAGTAAAAAGCGACGACCTTTTGAAAAGGCTATTAACCTAAGGGTGTTCGATTTATCTTTTTTAGTCCTTTCCCATTCTTTCCTTCTTCGATCTTTCAAACTGAAAATCTCTATTTTTCTCAGGTCATTTTTCTTCCAGTTTCCGCAAGCTTCATTTTTCAATTTGTTTGCCATACGCCCTCGTTTGCCGCAACCAAGTTGAACGTGATAGTATTACTTGCCGTAACCCACAGCTAACTTTCTGAGATGGTCTACTCTGAAAGAAATAGTGATTTCATTCGCAATAAGTTTAAAAGGAAGCTTCGGTCCCGGTTATCCGCCATCAAAGAACAAGCTAGAGGTGACAGCCAAAGCCAAGAACTGACGGAAAGCTTCTGGGTCGGCAGAGACAATGAACTGTCTAACAAAGATGAAGAACTAAATGATGGCCTCAAAGCTATTGCTGATAGGATCAAGCCTGGACCAGGACCGCATATTCCAATCGAAGTGTGGAAACTTGGTTGTTACGATGAGCAAGGAAAATTCACGGAAGTAGAGTTTCCGTCATTGGACATTGCCACAAAGAACGCCCTATTCGAACTTTCAGACCCGTCATGTTTTAACGAATCGATTATGCGCCCTATTGCTGATTATATTCGTAAGAATTGCTCAACTGACGCCATAAAGCAATATCTTCGCGATTTTCATGCTGTGAAACCAAACTCTCGATGTCGTTTATCTCGGCCTATGGCCATTGCGAAGCTCACCTGGTACATTGTAGCAGAGGCTGGTGATTGTATCCAGTGTCATAACCTCAAGCATTGTGCAGATTCTATTATGCAGTTTACCGAGGATGAACTCGAATGCGAGGCCAAGACTGAAGGTATTTGTATCCATGGCATCGATAGCAAAGTCGGATTAGTACTCCGCATTGTTGAATATATCCACGAAGGAATACTCGTCGTTCACAAGTAAAGCAGTTGTCGTAGAATCAAGCCTTTATCTCGCTGGCGTTCAAAATTGTATAGTATTACATCAAATGTACTTACTAAAATAAGTTTTTTCCTATCCAAAGATTGAACGGTGCTGATTGTGCATTTTATTTGATTGGTAGGATTTCATTTCGTAACAGAAGAAAGATTGAGAGAATTACATGAGACAACTTTTGTAATGTGTCTTCGCTTTTCTCGTCGTGCGAGGCATCGTGGAGGAGTCGAAATTAAGATCCACGCTCAAGCCACCTCTACGCTTCATCACAGAACCGCCGTCCCAGCATGTCCTCAATTTAAGAACGGGTGACCAAGATGAGCATTGTTGCCAAGCAGTCATATGGAAGTCATGAAGGAAAACCTTGCTGTGCAAACCTCCAGATTTACTAGCCTTGAGACACTTTGTGGGATTGTTCCTTGAACTAATTCGACCATCGATCATTCATGTCCAACCATTTTATTGAAATTAGCGGAGTCGCAAGACACGCGATAGAATTAGGTTTGCTATCAAGTAAATGATCTGGCATACGAATCCACCATAGTTGATCACTATCAGGTATCAGTTGGCAAGGATTTGTTCGTAAATTTGGAAGAACACCATCTCAATTTCAACCCCGCTATTACCATTTACCATTGCCAACGAATAAATGATATCTTTCATGGCATAAGTCAAACTTGATTACTATGGGCATGGTGAGAGCTCAGGCTCTATGAATGACCAGAAAGGAACCATCGAACGATGGAAGCCCCAGCACAAATACTTGTTGGATCCTCAATGGGCGCTTGGTTCATGCTGCTTCTCTCGAAAGAAAGAGTGGATCGAATAAAAGGTATCGTTGGAATACTACGTAAATGTTCTTGTGTTATTTGGTACGTTACATTTTGGAATTAATCAGTCCTGCTTCTTCTTTTGGTTGCCGACTGTCAAAGGAATTCAATGGAGTAGCAAGCAGTACCTTTACTTTATTATTACGAGCAGATCTGTTCGAAATTCTAATGCTGTTAAAGAAGTAACAAACCCTCTTTTGCATCTGATACCTTTTGATTGGTATCAGGAGCCATTGTCGACAGCGAAGTCTGATGATTTGCTTGTCGCGTGGATTCTGAAGCGCTCGAAGACGTAGTCTGGGATTGCGACTGAGTTTGTGAAATACCCCTAGGCTGTGTTGATACGAGAAACGGTTCAAGCGCTCCTTGATGCGCAGCAGCGATAGTTCGTATTAGATTCTTTGGGTCGTCGGTTTTACGCTTCTTCTTGGAAGCCTCTTCATTAGTGACAAGGAGATGCTTTTGGTTGTTTGTTTTACTCTTCTCTTTTTCATCTTCTCTCGATTCTTCATCTTCGTGTTTATCTTCGCCGCCATCCTCAAGTTTTCTTCCTTCACCATTATACTTTGTCTTTGGTTTCCTTGTTCATTGTCTCTTTTGCACTCAGCCTTGTCTGTGCACCACTATCGGAGTTGTATGTAGAGGCTGATATGTGATGTATGTTTTTACATTAGGTTAACGTGAAGTGTTATTTAAGTGAAACTGTCTATTATATCCATAATTTTCAATTTGGAAATTAGACTACTCAAATCTTTATCTTTTCCATCGAATCTATCAATAACAAGCTTTAGTGCGCCTAATTTTTTCGAGTTCCATGCAGCGTATTGACAGGTTTCAGTGTTAGAAAAAAATCCACAGTTCCTTCCTCTACAAGAAAGAACTCAAATTCTGATACGATTCTTGGAATGATGTTATGGAGTTCTGCATTTGCCAATGATTGACTAATACAATCCTGCTTACCCATTGCGAATGGTAAGAAGGCATCATTCATCGCCTTTGTCGGATTGTCTCACCGCGAGGGATTGAACGATTAGGCATTTTCGTTAAACATCTTCATCACGCATCATGGTCAAGACTGCAGCACAGATAATTGAATTCTTTGGTAGCAAATAGCCTTCTTTCGTCTCAAAGTCTCTTCCAATTCTTCTGAACGGACCTCTTGCGCTTACAGGACGAAGTCGAATACCTTCCTTTACAACATTCCTGAGATATTCAGATTGGCCCCACTTGTTGGAGTCTGAAGCACGAAGTGTGTCTGGAAGACGCCGTTGGTCTTTGGGATTCTTCGCTAGCTCTTTCAAAATCCAGGCCATCGTATATCCCGTCGTATCGTGTCCAGCAATCAACAGAAGGATAATGTCTGCCGATCTTTCTTCATCGTTTTCATATGCATCATTGTTTGCCACAAGATCAATAATGGTGCCTTTTGTAGGATGAGCTTGTCTTTGATAATGATGATGAATCTTGAGCCCAACAAAAGCTCGTCGCCTTTCTGGAATTAGCAGACCAGCTAGTAGACACCGGAGAGGATTTGCAAAAATCTCTTTCAGCGAATTCCTTCTCTGGCACAATTCGAGCTCGTGAAGAAATATCGACTTTTCATCGTCGCTCAGTGTATATTCGAATGCTGTCTCCGCAATAGCATTCAAAGTTATTCCAATCATTTCTTTGCCCACGTCAAATGGTTCACCCTTTTCAACCATTGGCACGAGCTTCGTTTGTATCCAGTGCTCAGTTTTATCCTTAGCCACTGCATTTATTCGCCTGATATGCTTAGCAGAGAATGCCAGGACTTCCCTTCGCTGGTGAACCACCCGAGACTCCATCGAGACCGCCATAAATTTGTTTAGGCTTTGTCGTCAGTGAATCGCATAGGACATCCTGAGCCAGGATTGCATCACTGACTGAAACAATCATTAACGTGGCAGGACTGCGGAGATCCAGTCGGAAAATAGACCCACAAGATGTTGCTCCGTCGAGCATGAACCAGGGCAATCTGTTGCTGGGACATGCTTTGATCGTTTCAAAGATCCCAGCAGTGCTAAGCATGGGTGGTAGATTTCTTGGGTGTTTACTAGTATTGCTTTCGCTTGTGTTTTTCTATCTTTGTCGTATCAAATGCTGTGCGGCAAATGTAGCAAATACCACAAGAAGTATTATACTAATGCAGAGGGGTCACTGCTGCTGGAAGTATCGAAAGCTCATATTTTAGATCCGCTAGTTTCTGGATGAACAAGCGAGGCATGCTGCACCGGATGGAGATTTGAAGATGGTAGAAGAATCCAGAATGAAGAATGAAGAATGAATGAGAGTTTTGACGGGCGTGTCATGCGAGCCAAGGATCAAGATAAATCGGGATTGTTTATTAAAAGTATAACCAAAAACCAAACGCACAACTTCAAAACAAAAAGAGCATTCTTAATTATCTACATTCTACATACAAAACACACAATAATACCAGCAAAATCGAAATCATCAATACTCTTTCCCCTCCATTTCTGTGGCATTTTAGACTTCTTCCCTAATGGATGCAACTTCCGTTGCATTCAGAGTTGAAAAATACCATGGCAAATGCAACGATGCAACTCACCAACACTGGAGTCACGAATACAATACAAAACGAACATAATGAATAGAGTGAGAGCAGCTGAACCTGCCCAAATTAGAACTTACAAGGGCATCCTGGATAAGTTTTTAATGGAGCCCATCCATGGAGTAATGGGAAGAGAATAATTATAGGCAGAATAGCTCTTATCCCTTTCCAATGGGTGCAAAAGCTTCCTTCAAAAAGATAATGAGCGTATTCAGCTCCTTATTCGCTCGTACTAATAATATCGCAGGAATTTGAGTTTGAGTCTACTCGTATGTCGTATGCTGGGAAAGCAAGTGACGAACAAGCAAATAGTTGGACTCGTCAGCATGGGGGAAGACAAAACAAGACAAGCGGGCAACCTGAACTATCATGAATTGAGCGCAGTCAATAAATACTAAGAAATATAGAGATGCGCTATCTCTTTAGTTTTATTACGTGTTGTTGTGTTGATTCATGTGTAGTTACATAACGTGATGTGTTGACTTCGGTATGTTTGATATTTATGTGTTGTTGGATGGAATAAGGAAACTAATAATACATAATCAGACTGGATCACCTTTGGGAAGACAATGAAAAACTGTGATGATAACGACAGACAATTCAGAACCAAACACATGGCGCACATCTCTGCCACTGGTATCAATATGAAACGAAGACGAGAAGGAGAGGACGAAGTATGCCCACGATGCGGAGTCAGCGAAAACAATACACACATTTATGAGTGCACGACAGATTAAACGACAGTTATATTTGAGACGCACTGTCTTGAACTCGAAGTGACAATTCATTCGAAAGGCTTACCTGGTAGGTCACTAGCAATAAGTGAACTACTACGAGCAGCGAGAGCACAGACAGAACCGAATTTTGATATGATCATCCGACATGGAATACAACAACTTGCACGACAACAATGGGAGCTTGGGAGTCGAGCGATACAATGGGGAATATTTCACCACGAATGGGCTACCAAAATTACAACAGATTGGAACGATGGACGGCGATGTGCACATAAATGGATGGCAACCATATCAAACAAAATATGGGACCTAAACAAGGAACTTTGGGAACATCGAAACGATGTACTACATAAGAATAATAATGCCGTCAGGACATTAGAGAATGAACGCCTTGACACTGACATTGCAAACATTATTGAGGAAATCAAACTGATACCGAGACAATTCCTACCAGCAACGGACAAGAGATTTTTCCAAAAAAGGACTTTGATAAAAATCCGAAATAAGAAATTCCCGCAAAAGAGGAAATGGTATCGACAGGCGACAGTGATCTTACGAGACTACATGAAAGGAGGTACCTCTGGACGATCACAGACAATTCGAAGCTATCTTCTTGGCGAACGTCAACGAATACCGGAAAGACGAACACTACAGACAACATTGACGAATAGACCTACAGACAGAGCGACAACGAATGAGAGACTGACGATTGATAACGTACCTGACTAGACTCATATTCATGTGCCACCCTTCGGGTCGCACGTATATACGGACACCCAGGCCCAAGTCTTGGTTGAGGTCTTAATACACCAGCACGTAGTACGTTAAAGCCGTTCCGGCTACTTTTAGTAAATTGATAGTTCTTCTTCTTCTAATAATACATAATCAAGGTCACGCATCGTGTTTCAGATTTTGGTCCTTGATGAGATTTTCTGCCTCATCATGCAGCATAACTTCATTCAATCTGCATAATGTTTGATGTTCTCAAATGTCAGTTATTATATGCAGCCGTTGCCTTCTATCAATCTACAGCATCAATTGTTCTTTGAATTATGAATTTCTTTTCTTCGAATCTCACGGTCTCTGCCTTACATCATATACCAGTACTGTAGCAAGAGATAAAGCAGATTGCAATCTTTTTCTTAATAATGTGATTCTTCGACAAGCCATATTCGACATAATGAATCATCAGCCATACCACAATAATCACAACCATACCTTGACCATCATAATAAACATCGATATGGACATCGATAGCACCGTACCACAGGCAGTAATGGCTATCACCAGAGCCCTTTGTTCCCTGAAATATCTTCCAAATGCTACAATACATTAGCCTCCATGCGCCCAACCTTGCCCATATTGTACCAAGGCAACCCCACGGACGGTGCTTTCATGTGCACGATCCAAAGGGTTTCGACGAGCTTGTCCTTCCAAGATTCTTCAAAACAATGACGAGGTATGCTTCATTTCTTCATGAGCTGAAGCTCTTGGGCTTCAGACGCCTTGTCCAGAAGACGCTAGATCAGGGTGCGTTCTACAAATGTTCCTTTGCAGCAAGGTGTCTCTGGCTCGTAGCATTTCTCTTAGTCGTAGTATTTCTCGAAAACTGCCATTTGCCGTTAGACGGAATCCCTGCTTCATCCCTGGTGTCTGCGATGTTGCTGTTCTCGCACTTGCCGAGGGAAATGCAGCAAAGTGATGCGAGCACTGCCGAAGAACCCAAGGCTAGAAGGAAAAGAAGGGTAAGAAGAGCAAAAAGAAGAAGAAAATCACTGATGAGACGGACACCACCGTAGACAGGAAGGGAGGCACAGCTCCAGAGGCTGAATTAAAAAAAGAAGATGCTCTTGCAGCGAAAGAGGATGCGCCTAAGAAATCTTTCTATAAAGAAGGATGATGATGACCTTGATTCGTCGTATGAACTAGGGTGTACATACCAAATGAATAAAATGGTTTAGAACACTTCTGTACACGTTTGACTACACTGGAGATCATCAGACTGGGGATAGCACGTACGTAGCGTTCATTAGTGCTCTATGTGCTGTTTGGTTATGACATGGTACTGATAAGTGGGACCCAATCCTATTATGACCTATTGCTATGACTGTGCTTTTATGCAAGTGTTTTCCAAATTTACAATTTCTAGCTTTTATTAATAATATAATAAAATTCTTTCAGTATCGGACATCTTCAAAATGCTGTTGGAATTCAATGGATCAACCCCTGCCACCAAGAGCGTTATTTGGTGAATAGAAACGAAGTCATGTAAAACTTGTTTAAATAATGTCATCCAGGATAAACACGAAATGAATTCATGGCTATACGGCACCAACAACATACAGAATAACGCAGATTGGTTCAACTCAGCCCCTCCACCAATCTCATAACTCAATCATCAATCATTCTGCCATCAATCAAGCAGTACGATATAGGTTTCTGCTGGTCAGACTGGTCCTTCCTATCTATACTATTGTAGGAACGACGCGCATGATAGATTGGAGAGTTCGCAAAGTTTTGCATTTCTGTAGCGTCTTTGAATTCTTGTTGGCGTTGAAATACAGTCATTGCGAAATATGCGCAAAACCCGAACAGGAACATGCTGAAAGTGAAGAGGAAATGGTTTGATAGGTGCAATAGGGAAACTGTAAAATTAACGGATAATAACACAGCATGAGATACCAAAATCATTGAGTAAGAAGCGGCAAGTATAATAAGTTTCATCATACCTTTCAAAGTATTGTCAGTTTCAGAGTACGGATTATCATCAAAGCCAAAATGCGAAAGGCATGTTGATCCCGCGAATCCTTGTGCGCACACGCAGAAACCATCGTCATTGCACGAACCATGCTGTGTACCACCACATTCCAAATCTGATGTGCACGCTGCACCGCCAATTTGAACGGGCTGAAGCGGTTCTTTTTGCCCTTCGTCTGTGTACCTTTTTTTATGACCTTTGATAAAAAGATCAGTTGGTCTATCTTCAGTCGAACAGCCAAGCTGATGTTTTGGTTCATTCTTGGCCTGCCACACCCTGACGTAATCAATCTCAAAATGTGCAGGGAAGTTGTCACAATAGCCTACTGGGAGGGAACAACCACAATCAGGATTCCCACACTCAAAACATTTGCAATCACAACCTTCCGGGCATGGCATGGGAAACCCCCATGAACTTGCAACTGCGGTGTTCATAATCAAATACATCGGCTCGCTTGGAATACTGGCGCCAGTTATATTCAAACTTTCTCCCTTGACTCCAAATAAAAATTTGTCGTTCAGATACCACCTCACGTAACCGTCTGCCTTGCCAGGCGTTGGTGGGTCCCATTCAACCCTATACTTATTCATTGTTTCAAAGTAACGCTCGCCGATTCCAGTGTTTGCCGAAATAGCATCAGACTGGTATGTATACTGTTTTGGCGTATGAAGAAGGGTAACTCCATAGAAAAATGGATTCAGCCCAGTATTTGTGGAGTTTCCATACTCTAACCCCTCGTACCAATGTCCCTAAAAGCAACGAAGGTGAGATGTGATTGTCCAATCACGCTGGTATAAACTTGAATGCAGATGAGCATACTTACCGGTTTTGGTTGATGAGAGAGAATGGGTCTATTCTTCGATATTCCTGGTGCGACCTGTTGTAAAAAGGAAAATATCAGAGTCTAATCTCAAATATTACATAGACAATTGTAATAGACACACACGACCGACACTTACTTGAAGAGATGTCGAGAAGTAGGGTCTTTCCACAGGTGTGTTAGGCAAAGGTCCCTTATCCCCTCCCATTGCTTCCAAGATATCGATTTCAGGAGCACCTCTTCCAACACCTGGTTTCATTCCATAATGTCCAACTTTCCTACATGCATTGGTTTCTTGCTGTTCCCTTTTTGCTAGGTCGCATTTTTCGTAACTAAATGGCCAGACCCAATCAGACGACCCAACATATGTCGCCCTTGCTAAGTTTCCAAGCATCCACAGCGCTGGCCATAGACCTCCAACAGATCCTTTCCCAGGCAATCTTGCAGAAAATTCAACAATCCCCCCAGTCAAACAGAACTTATTCCACCCTTGAACCATTGACGATTGCACATGCTTCGAATCTACATAATATTTCTTTGTCTTTTCATTGAAAGCTCTGTAAATGTTATCCTGCAAGGCTGATGTGATGTTCAATACACCATTCGTTGTCTTTACATTTTGACTTCGATAAAAATGGAGAGCATCGTTTGTGTCTTTTTGAAATAAGCTACTCCCGTTAGTTTGATTTGTAGGTAAATTCAAATGGCACACAATTGCGAATCTTCCTTTACTTACAATCGTTCTTATCTAATGCGGTCCATCTAGAATCTTCTCCATCTTGGAATAATCGTCCTTCAGTTTGAAACTCATCAGAGAAGACCTAATTCGTAGAGAAATAATATTTGGTTAGCAAGGTTTATCACGGAGAAGACAATCTACAGTCAAGCGGCACTTACAAGTTCATATTCGCGGTTATCGCTTTCCGTCAAAGGCACAGTGCTTTGAAACTCTTGGGTTGTATCGGGATCAACCCACCCGCAGCTACCGTTGTGCACAAGAAACAAGAGCAAGAAAACTTGCGATACGTCTATCTTCATCTTTCAATAGATACGTGCAGACGAAACAGCTTTTGTTCTTGCCTTAAAAAATGTATTAGTTAGTTTGGTCTCGAAAGACGTGTTTGTGCGTTCGCACTCTATCTGTCTAGAAGGCGCGACGTAATAAGGTGGGGGCGATCTCTGGGATTCTCTCCATCCGCTAAATAAACTCTTTGTATGTTCAAACATGATTCAAATGTCTACATAATGGCTTATATCATCGCTGGAGATCTCTACCTCGATTCTACCGCGTGCACGGTATTTTTTTAATTTCCAATCAGAGTCATTTAGCTGTAGTTTCATAGTTATTTGCAATTCACCTCTTTATCCCTGTTCAACCCTTTGTAGACTGATTTTTGAGATTTTCAATGTTCAAAGCTAG
>Ga0115005_10005016_pt1 | contig 10472 bp, 17 predicted proteins | sample ArcOceMetagenome_FD_87163 | JGI IMG/M metagenome (GOLD analysis project Ga0115005, IMG submission 87163) | Marine eukaryotic phytoplankton communities from Arctic Ocean - Arctic Ocean - Greenland ARC118M Metagenome | ecosystem: Environmental > Aquatic > Marine > Oceanic | place: Arctic Ocean...
CTCATCAACTTGTTTCTTAATCTTTGCGTAGTCTTTACCAGTACCATCTACTACGATACCCATTCTACCCTCTAAAGCTCTGGTCATTATTTTACCAGTTAATGCTTTAGCGCCTGCTCTTACTGCCTGACCTTGCGCGGATGCAATATCCTCTGGGTCAGTAGTAAGGCCTGCCTTTTTCAAGCCCTTTTCAAAAGCATCATCAGAGTTAATTAATCTAAACCCTAGTGCTTTCAGAGCAGTCTTACCTACAACAAATGACTTACCCGAACCCGGGCCGCCTGCAAGAAATACTGCTTTAAATATAGAAGGATCATTAACACCTTCCATTAAATTAAAATGTTCTTTGAATGTATCCATTATTTAAGATCGTATCTGTAAGTTTTGCCTTTGGCCTGTTTGTCCTTAGACACTTTATACTTAACATGTCTTGCTAGGTTATTAACAAATTCAACATCACCCTTCTTTAATGCGGCCGCAATTACTGGTATAAGTTTCACTGCAATAGATTTAGCAATGTCATTATCAGCCATTACTAATGGTGCCTCTTCTATTCCTGTTTGCTCTAAAAATGTTTTCATTTCTTACCTTGGGCAGATTTAATTTCAGCATCAGTTGGAGCATCCGGATGTCCCTTAGGGTTCATCTTTTTACCGCTCTTCTTTTTCTTACGGATATTGTCCCACAACCCTTTCTCATTCATGTCTTTTGTCATATCACTAAATGATTTGAGTACATTTCGTTGTGGCGTTTCAGATGGGGTAACTGTCTTATACTTGTCAGTGACTTTCTTTTCACCAACTCCACCACAATTCTCAACCAATTCAACTTGATCTAGCCACACTCTTTTCTTCCAAGCGCCGAACTCAACCACTAGATAATTAGTCCCACAAACTAGAATGTTACCAACATCTGATGTTTCCTTAAGCACTACTTCATCACCTACCTTGAATAGTTTACCCTCAACATAGTCCTCTCGGGTATCTGATACCTTAGGTAGTTCAATATGCTCTCTCTTGGCTTCTGATGTAAGACCCATTCCCTTTCTTACTGCTTTATATAATTCTTTAGGATCTGCGCCGGAAGGAACACCTTTAGCAAATGTTTGAATTGAACCTTCACCTGCAGCTTGTCGCATTTTTGATGCGGACATACCTGAAACACCTTCTGCATCGGGATCTCTTTCTCCGGCAGAGATGACTTTAATTCCATCTTTGAATTCATAAAACCCGTGCCGAGATTTAACTCCGTTATACTTGTTTAATAGAATCTCGAATTCGTTAACTCTATCAGACCCAGCAACCATTTGGACTGCAGTATAACCTTGGTCGTATAATTTAGTAGCAATATCCATAACGTGTCTGACATCATTATCTGCCATAACACTTCTAGCATGTTTAGGGAACATCTTTCGCACGAACTTGATTTTATCTTTAAATGATAGAGGATTCTTTTTAGCATCCTGAGACTTGGAAGCATATATGCGGTATGAGCCACTGGATACTTCTTTCAACTTATTGAAAAGTTTTTCATGGCCACTTGTTGGGGGATTAAACCTGCCAAAAACAAACGTGATTTCACCCTTTGCTTCTGCGATATATTCACTAAAACCTTTTATACTCATTATATAATTCCTTCGGAAGCATCTTTATTCTTCTGCAGCTTGGCCTTATCTGCAGCTTTGATTTTAGGCAGTAACTTCTTAGCTATTGCCGCTATCTTACCTTTCATTTTATCTAGTTTCTTTTCTAGTGCTTCACGCGCTGGAAAGGATAACTCGTCCTTACTCTTACCTTTTAGGATCTTTTGTGTCAGAAGGTTTCTGGCAGCTTTAATGGCACGGGATTTTAATTGTTCGGGGGTAGCTGCACGCTTGGCAGCCTTTTTTCGGCCCAGGGCTATTTTACCTTTATTCTTCCTAAAGGTAGCCTTAGCTTTTTGGCGCTGGGCCATTGACATGGCTTCAGTAACGCCTGAGTGCTCTTTGAATGTTAACATAGTATCCTCGGTTCCATTTAGTTGGGGCTATCCCAACCTTTTATAATATCTTTGCTAAAGTTGTTTGCAGAAAATTCCATTCTGTCCACAAGTTTAACAGCTCCACCTTCCATACGATCTATAGCTACAAAACCTTCGGGGTTGGTAACCTTAAATCCGGATTTAGTCTTAACAAACGTAGATATTTTACTTAGTTTGTTAAGTTTATTTATAATAATTAATTTACTATCCACCACACTATTCTGTAAATCGAAGACTTTTTGTAAGTTAGATTGGTTGGAACTACTAAAAAACTTCAACAATTCATCACGTTTTGTAATTTGAGCAGATTTACCTTTTTGAGAAGAACGCTTATCTATCTCCTTTGCGTATCGGTCTTTAACAAACTTTATTAGACCTGTAACATGAGATTTAGTGTTGGTTATCCTTGCGCCGTCGCGCACCATTTTATTATTCCACACATTAATAACTAAGTTTAATTCTTTATTGGCCTGTAGCTCTTTCAGAATTGGAGCTGATACTTGTCTAAACAGTTTACCAGCTTCAGATAAATGTGCGTTTATACTAGCAGTTTCATCTGCTGTGAGTGTTGCCGTACCGGATAAATCGTCCAGTGTAGCATCTTGCATCCATACGTCGTTAGATGATTTCAATTTAGGCACAATTAACTTACCAAAGGAAGCTTGCATTGTTTCAAACGAGTCCCCAGTATAAATTGTGTGCCACACAACCCCGATCTTAGCTCTTTCAATTGTTTTGGCGAGATCAGATCCCTTAGGCACTGCATAAGCAATAGTATTGGGATGAAATACAATGTGTTTGACTCCATCAATTATTTCAGTCTTGAGGTCACTCTTATCAAACATGAAGTCACCTTGGATTACACCCTTAACACCTAAAGGTTTGATATAATCATATGCCATTTTTAATTTCTTGGATAAGTCACCTGAAGTATCTGCGTCTATGTCAGCATGAGACTTATATATTTTAGGGTTAGCATTAAAGATTCCTTTCTTAGCAACAAAGAATTCTCCATCAGATGGATCTTCTCCAGCAAAGACTGCCGGTGCTCCGTCCCATTTAACCGTAACGTCAACCGAGGACTTTGAACTACCCGATAACATATCTCGTAATGATCTCAGAGCTAGAATGGCTTGCCTGGCACCACTTACTCCACCATCAATAATTAAATCCTCAATATGGGTCATGTGGCCGGTGTTTTTACTAGCGGCTTCGTGCAAGTGTCCTTTTAAAGTTTTCATTTATACATACTCTTAAATTCTTTTGTCATTACAGCATTGAAATTGGGGGCCGATGTAAATGAACCCTTATATCTTAATATGATATTACATATAGTCACCGTACCAATTTTTAAATCGAACTTTAAGTTAGCAGCCTTTGCACCAGGTTCGAATGCTTGTTTAGCACCTGGTGTAAATATGATTGCCGGTTCACCACCAGAGAATAGCTCATCTAATTGACTAGTCACTGAGTCGATGTTTTTATATTCACCTGTCTCAACTACTACTCCTTTTTGAGGGCCGTAGTCTCCTATTCCTGTTACTAAGGTAAAATCAAAATCAACCTTTTGCAAGTCCTTTAAGTCAGCTTTAAATATTAACTGCACCAACTGGTTTGCAATGAGGTCACTATTATCAATTATAGTCTTACCCATAGTGGCGAATAATGTTCTCTTCCCCTTTAATACTCTATTGATTAAAGCATTAGGAATTCTTTGGATATACTGTTTCCAGTTTTTATTTGTGGGTTTATCTTTCTTCATATCCTTAATCATATCTGGAGATAGGACCTTAAGTCTAGCAGCTAATTTAATAACATGCAAGTAGAAATCTCCAGCATCTTGTTCTATACCAGCTCGGACTTTTATTAACTCAGGTGAACTAGTTAACATACTAGTGAATGCTTTATTGATCAAGGTAGGATCAGTTTCTGTTGTTCGTTTCTTTTTCTTTAGTGAAACCCCAAGATATTTCTTGCCCTTGCTTAATATGAAATCAGATGAATTGAAATCCTTCATGCCATATTTGGTCACCTGAAAGTCAGTGACATCATCATCCCAAGCTTGGCCTGTGAGATAAGCGATATCGGAGTTATCCCAACCATTATCATGTATCACCTTAGCAGCTGATATGGCTTGACACATATTAGCATAGTCGCCCACTAATGAATCAATTTGGCCTTGTTTAGCACCTTTGACATTTTTTAATTTACTACCGACAAGTTCAATTAGTAAATCCATTTCATTAGAATTAGTAGGAACAGTCTTGATAACATTAGAGGGAAGAGTGCATAGAATTGCAGTCATTAATTCGTTTGGATCATCTCCAAAGGAACTTTGTTTACCCGAGGGCCGTACATTCACATAGATGGTTTTACTTAAACCGTCATATTGGATTGCATAATCCTTTTCTTTTCTGGATCCCGGGACTTTGCCTCTGGACAATTCGGGGTGAGCATCAATAAGTTGGTTGGCTAGAGCAGTAAACTTCTCTCTACTCTTATCATCAATTAGTTGTGATATGGCTAACCTTGAGCCAGTTTGTTTCTTAGGTCTTGTATCATATTCGATTTCAGAGTTAATTGATCCAATAGCATCGTCTATATCTGATAACAAGTCCAGGGCAAACTTCTTTTCATTGCCCGAAAATTCGAGATTCTGTAAATCTTCTCGGACTTGTTCTCTTCTGTGTTGAACAAACTTTTTCATTATAACTCCTATAAAATACTATTATACCACAAAAAAGTGTTAATGTATATCTATTTATAATAAAAAAAATCTTAATTTTACCTCTCGCCACAGTTAGGCGTTACAGCACCATCTTTATCAACATTGACAATTTTAATTTCTTCCAATTTATCAAGCATCCTTTTGGCGCCTTCCTTAATACCAATAGTGTATGAAGTATACGCTAGGCCTGTTCCACAAAACATGAATATAATTGCTAAAGGATCCATTATACACCTCTTTCAGATATTGAAGCAGTATTGCCGTTTTCTTCCATTCTGTCTTTAAATACTGTTGCGGCTTCTAGATCTGCAAAAATATAATCTGCAAGAAGCTCACCTTCGGGTGTTTGAGCAATTACTCTATATGCGGTTGATTTTGTCATTTACAAACTCCAATATAATGTCACAGTTTTCTAAGAATTCCCGGCCGACACCAACAGCCGCAATATAATCAGTCTTTACATACACGTGGGTAATCCCACTCTGGTATATCAATTTAGCACAATTAATGCAAGGCATGTGAGTGCAGAATAGTGCAGCACCCTTTGAACTTTCCGAACTCATTGCTACTTTTGAAATAGCATTTGATTCGGCGTGAATGACTTCTGGTTTAGTTTTAAGTGAATCTTTAGTGGGTCGACCAGTAAATGGAACATGATCTTCACACTCGTTAGTCCAACCACTAGGCATACCATTATAGCCGATAGAGATGATGCGATCATCTTTCACAATAATCGCACCAACTTGAGCTCTCTTGGCCGTACTTAAACGCGCAAATATGGACGCGGTGTCCATAAATGCATATTTAAACTTATCTTTCATTTAGAGCGCTTCCATCAAAGCTTCAACATCCTCAATCTCACCAAGAAGTTCTGCCATGTTTTGCTTATGGAATATTCGAGCCATCTTACCTAATACCTTCTTAGGTACATCAACTGCATCTGCTAGATCCATAATAGCCTCTTTAACAAACTCTCGTTCGGATTCTTGTCGGCTGTACGAGTTACTAATTTCTTGCATTGCCCCTTTAATCTTAGCAATGTCTGCTGGACTGCTCGGGATAATAATATTGCTCATGCTGCATTCTCCATATATTTTGATGCGGGTTTTAGTTCTATGAATTTTCTTCTCGACTTTGAGAAGCCCTTCATAGGTTTGGTGAACTGGGTGTATTTCTTTGATACGGTTGAACGGAAACCAACGCAATGGCCTTGGTCGTTCAGGATATAGGTATGATTCAGCACTTTGTAGCCGACTTCATCCCATGATGTTATTTCTTTAAAAGCCTTTAATACCATAATGTAGTTCCTAATCACTTAATAAGAGTATATTATATCACACTAAAACACTCTTGTCAACACTTATTTACATCTTTTTAAAAATATATTACCCGATGGAGTACTAGTTAACTCAAATTTATCACCTAGTTGATACCCTTTGGGCATCTTCAACACCTGATTCTTCTCCCATTCATTGTCCTCATCTACGAAATGGATACCTTCGTCTGTGATTTCAAATTTGTAATCAATGTATAACACCTTATGTTCCTTATTTGGTGCGCCCTTCAGGAATCGAACCTGAAACCTACGGCTTAGAAGGCCGTTGCTCTATCCGATTGAGCTAAGGGCGCGAATTTTAGTTAATTTCTACGGGGAATACTTTATATATAACTTCAGCACAAGCCTTGGCTATGTCCATATGCTCACGTTGAGTACCATTGGCCATACGTAAATCACAGTAGTGAATCCACGACCTAAGTGTACCATTCATGTATAATCTGCTTACGGTGTTACCTTCGGGCAAGACGGCCCTAGCTTGTTCTTTAGCAATACCATTTTCGATTGCCCAACTATAGGCATCAGTAGCGGCATGAATTACTGCCTGCTGCCTCATATCCCATTGATCTTGGAGTTCAACATTTGCAGCATCAATACTGTTCTGTCTATTCTTAGGATCTTGCATTCGAGCCCCTCTTCGGACAAATGACAACTCTTTAGTAGGGTCGGCATATCGTTGAGAGAATTCTTGGAAACTAAAGCTTCGGTGACGTAGCATCTGACGTGCAATGTCCCTAGTGGTTTCTACTTCCATACAAACCGACACCATTTCAAGTGGTGACCAGTGTTTATGTTTCATTAGATATTTAACTAGTTTTTCCGAAGTTACTTCGTTTTGTTGATTGTCTGGGTTTGATACCCTAGCACAATATGCAACCATCTGGAGAAGGTCTTCGTTAAGATCACTGTCTGCAGGTGGTTGACTATATGATATAAGTCTCGCATTGAACATATTATAGTTAAGCCTCTTTTTGTACCAATGTGTAAATACCCCAAGCTAGTCCTGCCCAAGCAACTAATTTAGCTATACCACCGAATAGAATTACCCCACCGCAAATTGCAATTAGTGTAGCTCCATCCCATGATGTTCTTTCGGGTAGTCTATCTTTTACCCAGTTAGTTATCATATCCATATTTATCTCCTATATTTTAAAGTCTGCAAACGTGTCTTTGGAATCATTATTACCCCACGTTGCAATTGGTTTATCGGGTATACTCGAATCTGACATAATGTCGGACTGAGCTGATTCTTCTACATCATATAATTTCATGCGGGAACGGTCAATGCCTACTACAAATCTCTTATAGTAACTAACGTCATTGTACCGATTTTTCAATTGTTTCACCATGATCTGGCCTAATTCTTCCAGTTCCTCTGTAGATATAAGAGCAAACATAAGGTCAGCCGTTGCAGGTAATCCAAATGATTCCGATGTGTCTTCTAACCCTACATCAGTATTACCAAATCCACTTCTTGTGGTCTGAGTAGCACTCATAATAGGAACATCGAACTCTACAGCAAGGCCTCGTAATTCTTCTGCAATAGCCTTAATGTAGGTATAACTATTTATACTTCCACCCATCCCTTTCATACGACTTGATGAACAGATGTTTAGGTAGTCAATATAAATCATATCAGGCATAAAGTTCTTTTTAAGCTTCAATTCATTAAGCAATGCTCTAAAGTGACCAGCATGAGCAGACCCTGTGGGATACTCTTTAATGATCAACTTACCTATGGAAGCACCAGCAATCTTTTGAATCTTAGTATCGAATACGTTTTTAGGCATCGTATCTAAGTTCTGAATGGGTACGTCCATTAAGTTAGCATCTATTCTTTCTGCGACCTTTTCTTCGGACATTTCCAGCGTGATATATAATACATTTTTACCCTGTTCTAGTACATGGGATGCACAATGAGTCATAAATAGTGACTTACCCACACCCGTACCTGCTAAGGCAATATTCAAGGTTTTATTGGGTAAGCCACCCTTAGTGATCTTATTGAAGTATTCCAAATCAAATGGTATCTTGTCTTCGACTCGATTATAGAATTCAAATCTGTCGTCAGCATTGTCAATGTAATCGTGGCCGATGGCCTGATCAAATGAGACACCAAGAGCCTTTGATAAAATTTCAGGTATAGCACCATCACTTCTTTCAGTATCTTTGCCGTCAATAATTTGAATCGAATCCATTATAGCATTATATACCGCCTTATCCTTACACCACTTCTCCGACTCAGTAATAAGGTATTCTGTATCAATATCAGATTTAACTTTGATCTCACCTATCAACTTAGCAGCGTTGTTTAAAACATCATCTGGCGCGTCAATCTTTCTAAGCTCTAGGTCAAGGACTTTACTGGTTGGTAATTTGTTATGTTTAGCAACAAACTTAACTATCAAATCAAAGACAGTTTTATGTGTGCCATCAAAGTATTCCTTCTGCAGATATGGTACTACACGTCTGCAATAATCCTCATTATTTAATAAGTGATTAAGAATGTGTGTCGGTAGTTGATTCGCTATTTCCACTTTTTTCCTCTACGTGTGTATTAATAATAACACTAAGTAAATCACCTAGATAGTTTTTAAACTCTTCGCTTTTTTCTAATTCATCAGCATTAAATGTCCCGGGCTCTTGCACGTTATATGAAAAAGAGAGAGTGGCGAAATCCGCGTCCTCACTCTCCTTAATTGATACCGTGCCATATACAACTACTACCCCAGCATAGGGTGAACTACCTTTAAGCTTGATGCCATAGAATTCAGAAGAATCATTCTCAACGAAACTATAATCATACTCAGAGATACCTGTCATTAGATCTGCTCCGGATCAAAGTCAATAAGTGATTTATGCCCAATCTGATACTGGTTGATCAGAAATTCTCTGAACTTAGCAGTATTAACAATAGGTTTCCAGAACTCGTCCGTTCTAGTTTGCTTCTCTCTTACCTTTGGTTCCACCACTTCACCAGTCTCTTGGTCAACAACATTGTACCAACCATTACTAGGTTTAATGACAAACCCACCAGCAATAGCAATCTCAAGAAGACCACTGTTACGTTCAACACCACCGTCCCAAGATACAGATACTGGGATCTTAGATTTCTCTTTAACCATTCGAGACTTCTCAACATTGATAATAAAATCATATCCCGTAACCTCCATGCCAGTCTTGTTCTGTCTACGACCAATAATCCAGATGTTATCGGCTGAGTAGTAAATACCCGTGCCACCTGAAACAACTGCTTTAGGGAATAGGCCCATTTCTTGATACGTATGGTTGATTGCCAATAGAGAGACATCTTTCATTGTCAGGTATGGGGTAACCATACGGAATAGTCCCTTAATAGCCTTAGCTCTGGACATATCAGCAACTGATTTTTCATTCAAGGCGTCTTCTAGTTCTTTCTTAGAAGCAAGGTTACCGATCGAATCAATGACAATAATCACTTTATCTTTACGATCAATGTTATCTAATTGGCCTACCAGATCAAACTTTAGTTGTTCCACATCCGTAATAGGTGTGTGAAGAACACGTGTGGTATCAATGCCAAAGGCTTCAAAGTATGATTGTGGTGATCCGAACTCGGAATCATAAAATAGCATTACAGCATCTTTATGTTCTTTGAGATAAGCACTTGCCATTAATAAGGCAAATGATGTCTTAAAGTGTTTAGATGGCCCAGCCAATACAGTAAGACCAGATGTGAGTCCACCTTCGGGATCGCCCGATAGTGCAACATTAATCATAGGTACTTCAGTTTTAACTGAGGTTTTCTCGCCGAAGAAAATACTATCAGACAGTATATCTGTAGTTTTAATCTTAGAGTTCTTTTTTAGTTTATCCATTATAGACATTAATATTTTCTCCTAGGTTGAAAGTTTCCCGACATGCGTTCCTCTTTCTTGGTTCTAGCTTTGGCCTCTGCCTTCTTGCGTTTCTTCTTCCATGTAGGCTTTTCGTAATATTCCTTCCTACGAACATCTTGCAGAGTACCTGCTCGGTCAACAGCCTTCTTAAATTTGCGTAATGCAACTTCAAAAGGCATTTCTTTTTGTGGACGCTTATCCTTGGGGTTCGTGTTTACCCTAGGCGTTAAATTGATGCTTGGCATATCTCTCCTCTTTTTTATGTATGGGTATATTATAACAGGCTTTAATCAGTTTGTAAAGTGTTTTCTACAACTCTTTTTCGTAAATCGGAAGAGGAGAACCTATGATCTCTTTTATTAAAGTAGAAATCAATATCTCGTTGTTTACACAAATCTCTCCCAGTGAAGTCTTTATCTCTATACTCTTCACCCATAATCTTGACATCTATCTGATACATGCCTAGAATATCCATCAACTCCTCTTCGGTATTATACACTAGGATCTCGTC
>Ga0115005_10005019_pt1 | contig 10468 bp, 8 predicted proteins | sample ArcOceMetagenome_FD_87163 | JGI IMG/M metagenome (GOLD analysis project Ga0115005, IMG submission 87163) | Marine eukaryotic phytoplankton communities from Arctic Ocean - Arctic Ocean - Greenland ARC118M Metagenome | ecosystem: Environmental > Aquatic > Marine > Oceanic | place: Arctic Ocean...
AGATAAAAAAAAAAACATTTAATAAATATATATAAAATCTATGTTTAAATAAGGGGGTTTAGCGAACAAAAGCCCTTGATCTGCCCTTTTTACGGGCAAATGCCCGTATCCTCCAACATGTGTGTTTTACTATTTTTTTGGTGGTCTTGAATTTCTATGTATGGCGAGCACGAGGTTGATGGTGAGTTTGTGTTGTTTGTGGATGTCTGAGCTTTGTTGGACTGCCCACAACACTGGGGGTCCCACTGGGGGTCGGACAACAGCCAAGAAGTTGGGTGAGTGTGCCAAGCAGGCGGTGGTCCGCTGGGGCGCCAAGTACCGGGTGATTTGCATGGGCAAGCCTTTTGAGCATTGTTTGCGTGCGGGTCTTCCAGCGCGCGTCCGCAGTGTGTGCCATGTGTTTGGTGTTGCGGAGGAGTTTTTGTTGGCGGAGCGTGTTTGCCCTGGTGTGGTGACGGTGTTGCGAAACGGTCGTGAGTTTGAGTGTGAGACTTGGGTGTTGCGTGGGGAACGTACGCTTCCGCCGCTTGGACCTCGTGCGTGTGCGACTCCTGATTTGTGCGCGTTGGTGGGCATGACGTCGGACTGGCGCACCCAGTTTGATTGGTCGGCGTTGGCACCGACATCTGGGATGCCTTGCCACCGGGGCATTGCTTACTTGCGGAGGCATGCCAAGCGGGTGCGAATTTTGTCGCTGCGGCGGCACGACGGGGTGTACGCGTACCGCGCGGTGTACTGGCATGCCCCGAAGGAGGGTCAGGTTCGGATCCAGGGTTTGTCGGGTGTTGGGGTAATACTCCCAACGGGGCTCCCGGGGTCCAAGGGGTCCAAGGGGTCCAAGGGGTCCAAGGGGATGTGCGAGGTAATGATGAAGAATTGTGTGTTTACTGTGCATCGCACGTGTTTGGTACAGGTTTAGGTTTAGGTTTAGGTTTAGGTTTAGGCAATGTGTGTAAATAATGTGTTTACTTCTTCTCTGTTGGCGAGTGTCCCTTTGTGGGTGCCTCTGGGCAGAGCCCCGTACCGGACGACCTGTTTCCCCCGCGCGGTGTACCACGTGGTGTAGAGTTTGCGGTCGACGTACTTGGTGGGACCGACGACGGTCCAGACGTCGCCTTGGTAGACGTCGCCCATGCCTTGGGAGGTCCAGTCTTCGTACTTGTAGAACCACCCTAATTTGAACGAGTGATGTACCATTCTTTTTTCGACGACGTTGACCCACGTTTCGTCGATGGAGGTGGGTATGGGTCGGGTGGGGTAGGGCGATGGGATGTCCACGACGCGTCCTTGGGTGTCTAGCCCGACGTATTCGTGGACGTATTCGTGGGGTGCCCGGGGTGCCTGGGGCGTTTCAAAGTAGAATTTTTTGAGTGCCGTCATTTTTTTCAGTTTGCCGGGTCTGCAGGGAAAGAGACCTTGGTAGCCGCGCCCTTGTTGCTGGTGTTCGCGTTCGGCTTGGGCTTCGGCGGGCGTGTACCACCGTTTGATGTCGGCGGGGTGCCAGACGTCCGCCCCGGTGGCGCGGAGAAGGTCGGCACAGACCGCGATGGTTTTGGCGTGTTCTTTGGTGTACCACCATTGGGTGATGTCTTGATCGTCGAGTCTCCAGGTATCGTTGTACCAGAAGTCGTGGGTGTACTTGCACTGGTACATGGCGGGTGCGCCGATGTCTGGTTCGAGATGCCCTTGGACGAGTTTGGAGAGTTCTCTGTCGTAGACGGTGCGCGCGAGTTTGGCGATTTTTTGGCGAAGGTGCCAAGCCCGCAACGCGCGGAGCAGGATGTGCCCGGCGACGGAGCAGCGCACGTCGAAGTCCATGCGTTCGTACTGTTCTTTGCGTTGCAGGAAGTTGTCGACGGCGTGCATGTCGTTGGAGTCGAAGGGTGAGAGCGGGCGCTGCTGTTCCCATTGCATGATGTGGTATTGTATGGGGAGCATGTTTTGTTTTTTTTTGTTTGTGTTTTTTTTTGTGTTTTTTTTGGATGGACCCATTTGGACCCATTTGGACCAATCACAGCTCAGCTGAGAAGTGGAAAATTTCTGTGGAAATTTCTGGAAATTTCTGGAAATTTATGTGGAAATTTCTTCAAGAATGCAAGTTCATGCGCAATTCTCTTTTTCCATGTTTTTGCATTTGTTTAGGGGGGGGGGGCATTATTGATCCTGGAATGTGGGTGGTGTCTTTGGACTTGGATTTTGGATAGAGGTTAACCCTGTGTTTGATCCTGGATGTGTCTATATATCCTTTAGAACCTGAGGTTGTACTCAAATCCACCCAATCCACCCAATCCACCCACCGCTTTTTCCGATGTATTGTTGTCATATTGGGGTGCTTCTTGTGAAATGGTTTTGATTGAATTGATGTCGCCATCACCATATGCCGCCCCCCAATTGCCACCCCCACCGTTGTCGGTGGACACTTGTTTTTTGGTCAAGGGGGAGACCAGTTGAATGGTGGAAGAAGCAGAAAAGGAGACTTTCAACCCGTAATCATTACTGTCTCCTCGTGTACAATTGTGGTGCACCGTCGTCTTGGGACCGACTAATGTGATGGAGGCACCCATTCTTGCAACCACTCCACTCCATTTACATTGGCGTACTTCCACGTTGGTACATCTGCCGACGACACCAGTACCAGTCGCAAGCACACCATAAACACACTTTTCCACAAGGACATCGTCCATCGTAAAAGAGGAACATCCCTCCACTCCACTCGCCGTTGCTTGACGCAGTGTCAGGTGTTGCAGATGGCAAATGCCTTGAATCCCTTTCTCGAACGTAATACCACCCACGACAACAATCTTCTCTTTCGACACCTTTGGATCACCCACAATGTTCATGGCAGAAGAAATCTCTAAATAACCTCCATCAATCTGGTGCTCCCCTTTCCCCACGACGATCGTTGTAAGGCTGTCGTCCCCGTGCACCATGTCCACCGCTTCCTGCAACGTCGGACCACCTTTGGAGGGTACTACTATGCTCGAAACAGCCATGTGTCCCGCTGCGATACCTGCGTGGAACTTCGTAACCATACTGGAAATGGTTTTGATTTGATTCTTTTCTTCTGACATTTGTATTAAGATACATTTGTATAAATATGGAATATAAATTGATTTTATATATTTATGTTAAAGAAAGTGCATGGTGAATGTGCTTTGTGCGGGGGGGTATTAACTCTGTGTGTGCACAGAGAATGCCCAAGCCCGGTAAGAATTTGAACGTGGGTTTGTGTCGCCCGTCGAGCACGTTGTCTGGTGTGGAGAACGTGACGGTGTTGTTCGACCCGTCTGTGATGGTGGTGACACTGCGCAAGTTGATCGGCGAGTCTTCCCGTGTGGTGGGTTGTGTGGCGTGGATGACGCACCCCGCTATTTTGTCTGCGTTGGAGGGTGTGGACAGCACGGTGTTGATGACCAAGCACAAGCGTAACCGTTGGAAGCGCCGCATCAAGGTGAAGTACTTGGGGAACCGTCGTTCGTTGATGCACCACAAGTTCCTGGTGGGGTTTACCCGCGGTGCCCCTTGGGTGGCGTTCGGTTCGTTCAACTTGACAAAGGCTGCATTGTTCAACTTGGAGAACTTGGTCATTGTGCGTGACCGTCAACTGGTGTCGGTGTTTTACGCGGAGTTTGAGCGTTTGTTATGAACCGTTCTTCCCGGAGGTCTGGGATGGAGTCGACCAGGACGAAGCGTTCGTCCCTTTGGACGACCCACTGCACCCACTGAACGTCGTGGTTGTTCATGTGTTGGAAGAGGTCGTAGGAGTCTTTGAATTCATTGGAGCAGTAGGTGCATTTGGGCATTTGGTAACTTTCGCAATGATTATATAGGCGTGCGGAAGGAACTGGTTAGCTTGAAGATCATGTGCAGAATGTGTGATTTTTAATTTCAGTTTTACACATAGAAGTGCACCAAAAATGTTGAACCCACACTTATTTTGTTCATGAGTAAAAATAAACCTCTCCCCATTGACCAAAGAGGGAGTCTCCTTCTATAACGGGGGTGGCGATTGGGGGGCGGTAAATGGGGACATCGATCAAATCAGGACCATTGAGGCACAAGTTCAACAAAACAAACCCTACAGTTGATGAAAGAAAAACATATTATCCGGGTTATGTGTTGAGATTTTAAGTGTCCGCGGGGTGAAAAGTAGAAGGGACTTCGCCCGCTTGCACAGCCACCATCTGCATCGGGTCGAAAAACACACTCACGTCCACACCACTCAATTTACTCGTAGGACGACGAAGACCCGTGTTCAGATTGCGCTTCTAATATTCTGCGTGATCTTTTCACCATTTCTGGAATCGTGCGTTTACTCTTTTTTCCATGTTGCTTGGCGTACATTTTGTATCGGTTCTTTGTTACTTTTTGTTGATTAGTGAGTTGCTTGCCTGAAAAAGTCAACAGGTTTTTCATTTCTTGTTTCCAATCGTACTTGTTCTTCCAAATGGCTTCCTGATCAAATCGAATCACATTCATTCCACATTTTCGAGCCCAAAATTCCTTCCACTTGTCCAAAATCATGCGGTGGAAGAGTGTCCCTCCAAAATGCATGACTTGCATGTTGTGCTGTGCACCGTCGAGCTCCCATAGAATGTTAAACGTTGGTAGATAATAATCCATCTTACCAATTTTGCCGTAGTTTTGTTTCATTTTTTCCCCACCAGGAATGTACTGAGTGTCAACGTCAATCTTCATTTCCTGCAAGTATTTCAAAACCTTGAGCTCGGTTTTATTCTTGCATTTGCCGCACCACTGACCATTGGTGGTAACATTATTCAAACTTGTTGAAAATACATGCAAACAGACATCGCAGTTGAATTCAACCGTTTTGGTAGTGCCCAGTGGTAAACGAAGATCCGCTCGATTAACAATGCAATCGACCTTCTTTTTGTTGTTTAAAGTTACACCTTCGTAAGATGCAAAGGAACGGTCGAAACAGAAGGTGCATGTGTCACCGCAATGCTTCCACTTAGAGGAGCACATGGAGCACCAACTACCCCCACTGGTAACATCGTCCAACCTTGTTGAAAATACATGCAAACAGACATCGCATTTGAATTCAACCGTTTTGGTAGTGCAGGGTGGTAAACGAAGATCCGCTCGATTAACAATGCAATCGACCTTCTTTTTGTTGTTTAAAGTTACATCTTTGTAAGATGCAAAGGAACGGTCGAAACAGAAGGTGCAGGTTTCAACACCGCAATGCTTCCACTGACAGGAGCACATGGAGCACCATTGACCTTTGTTAACATTGTTCAACAATGGTGAAAATACATGCAAACAGACATCGCATTTGAATTCAACCGTTTTGGTAGTGCCCAGTGGTAAACGAAGATCCGCTCGATTAACAATGCAATCGACCTTCTTTTTGTTGTTTAAAGTTACACCTTTGTAAGATGCAAAGGAACGGTCGAAACAGAAGGTGCAGGTATCAACACCGCAATGCTTCCACTTACAGGAGCACATGGAACACCATTGACCCCCGGTAACACTGTTCAACATTATTGAAAACACATGCAAACAGACATCGCATTTGAATTCAACCGTTTTTTCACTGCCGAGTGGTAAACGAAGATCCGCTCGATTAACAATGCAATTGACCTTCTTTTTGTTGTTTAAAGATACATCTTCGTAAGATGCAAAGGAACGGTCAAAACAGAAGGTGCAGGTATCACCGCAATGCTTCCACTTACAGGAGCACATGGAACACCAACTACCCCCGGTAACATTGTTCAAACTTATTGAAAATACATGCAAACAGACATCGCATTTGAATTCAACCGTTTTGGCACTGCCACAACTCAATTGGGCATCCTCGGCATTGACCAAGCACCCGACTTTCGAATTTCCAGTGGGTGTATTGTGGATGCACAATCCTTTTGTGTCGTGAATACAAATGTCTTTATCCAATTTGCATGTATAATTTATAAACTTGGTTCCTCTTGGTCTTTTTTGTTTTTTTGCCTTTCTAGAGGGTGGCTCCGTTCTTCGCTTCACCATCTTTACAACACCACACACGATCACGATCGCCATACTCATTTTTAAATGCACGGGTATAAAAACACCCAAAATTTTGTACCCTGAGGTTAAGTATGGCGAGGGTGAGTGACTAAGATGTCACTAAGGTATGTCGGAAGAAAAAAAATGCATTAAATGTCCTCGTATGCATAGTGAATCCACTGGTTGTTGTCCCAGATGCAAGAAAAACCAAAGACTGCATGACAAAATAAGAAGAGCGAAAAGAAGAAGAGCGGCAGCTGATGTACCGGATGGATACAAATATTGTACCCAATGTGGAAATACACACCGTCTCGATCAGTTTATCAGCGCACATCCAAGAAGAACTAAACCTACGTCTGCGTGCAAAAAATGTAGAGATATTAATAGCCGCTCAAGCAAGAATCCTAATACAAAAACAGGCGCCTGTCGTGAAGTATGGAGGAACTGGCAAAAGAATAATCCGTGCGAATGTGGAGAAACCAGAAGCATACACGCCCGTGGACACTCCGCGCTTGTGCACTCGTGTGGTGATTACACCTGGTGGGCTAGTAATGGTGGTCCAGAAGTTTTGAAAAAACAGCTAAAGGACTGCTACCCTTTATGTAAATTTTGTTACAGATTACTTGAACCTCCACCAGAATATACCGGAAGTATGAAGTGTAGGTATGATATTGCAAACGCAGAGAAGTTACGCCAAGGGTGCTGCAAGGTTTGTGAGCGCAAAGTGACACCAGAAAACTTGAGAGCTTTTGATTTTGATCATAGAGACCCTACTACAAAGGTAGATGGGATTGCTAATGTGGTAAAATATTCCCAAGAGAGATTTGATCTTTTGTACCCTGACGAGGTTAAGCAGTGTGATTTACTTTGTTGCATATGTCACGATATTAAAACGTGTATGGCGAGGGTGAGTGTGTAAAGATGTACAAAGATGTACAAAGATGTATAAAAAGCGTAAGAAGGGTCCTTTGTTAGAGTTGCAGCTTCTGGACTCCGAGAGAGTGGAAGCCAGGTTGAAGCGTTGTAAGGAGGTCCTGGGTACCTTGGGTACCCTCCTGGGTACCCCGGTGCGTAAGAACGTGTATGTGTTCCCTTGTTCTGATACTAGTGTAATCGACCGTGCCCGGGATCTCGGCATCGAGGTCGAGGAGATCCCCTCGTACGTGCGTGTGGTTCCATCTGTGGTTCCATCTGTGGTTCCATCTGTGGTTCCTTCCGACGCCCCCGACGCCCCCGACGCCCCCGACGCCCCTTTGGCTGGGTTGTACCCTTTCCAGCGGGAGGGTGTTCTTCGTGCACTTCGTTGGGGGAGGGCTTGTCTGTTTGACGAGATGGGTCTCGGCAAGACCGTCACCGCGCTTGCTCTCGTAAAGCACTACAAGGGCAGGTCTCTCGTCATTTGTCCTTCGTACCTGACGTTGAACTGGGTGTGCGAGGGGGAGGCGTGGGGCGTGTCCCTGACGCGGGTGAAGAGTGGCAAGGACGCCATCCCTTCGGGCAACGTGGTGATGTCTTACGGTTTAGCCGCGAAGCGAGTCTCGGAGCTGGGTTCGTTCCGTGTGGTGGTGTTGGACGAGAGTCACTACTTGAAGAGCCACAAGACGCAGCGTACGAAGAAGCTCAAGCCGCTGGTGTTGCGCACGCCGCACGCGTTTCTGTTGTCGGGCACCCCTGCGGCGAACCGCCCGGTGGAGTTGTACTCCCAGGTGTCGATGGTGCAGCCCAAGTGTTGGGGGACGTACACCCAGTTCGTGCGTCGGTACTGCGGCGCCAAGCACTCCCCTCTGGGTTTCGTGGACGTGTCCGGGGCGACGAAGAAGGCGGAGTTGACGTTCCGTTTGCAGCAGGTGTGCATGGTGCGCCGGCTGAAGAGGGACGTGTTGACGGACTTGCCCCCAAAGACCCGTACTCGTATCAATTTGGAGTGTGTGGGTTCCCGTGCCATTCGTCTTGGTCGTGCCCGTTGGTCGACGATCAACGCGATGGAGCCGCACGTGCCCGCGGACTTGGTGTTGGAGCGCCAGCGTTTGGTGTCGGAGTTGTTCCGTGCGACGTGTGTGGCGAAGCGTGCGTGTGTGCGCAAGTATTTGGAGGATTTGCCGCCCAACGTGATCGTGTTTGCGTACCACCAGGCGATGCTCGACCTGATCGAGGCGACCCTGGAGTGCGTGCGCATCGACGGCACTACGCCGATGGAGGCGCGCCAAGGTCTTCTGGACCGTTTCGTGTCCGGGGAGGTGCCGTACGCCGCCCTGAGCATCAAGGCGGCGGGGACGGGTCTGACGATCACGTCTTGTTCGACGGTGGTGTTTGCGGAGTTGTATTTCGTGCCCGGGGACCTTTTGCAGGCGGAGGACCGCACGCACCGGATCGGTCAGACTCTGCCGGTGGACGTGCGTTACTTGTGCGCGGCGAACACGTTGGACGACCACGTGTGGGGGATGGTGCAGCGCAAGTTGCGGGTGACGGACTCTTGCCTGGACGGTCGTTCGGACCGCAAGTTTTGATTATAAAATTCTTAATCTAGGTCCTCGTCTAGGTAAAAATTTCCGTTTTTTCTGTTCGTTCTGTTTCTTTCTGTAATCTTGCTGTAGTTCAAAATAGTTTGTTTTTGCTAATTTCAGCATTGCCTGTGCATCTCCATTTGTTTCAGATTGTATTTCTGCTAAAGTCTTCGAATCCAATGATACTTCAAATGTTTTGAGTATACACCCTAATATAATGTTTGTATCTAGATTTTGCTCCTCATAATACTTATAAAGTGCAGAAGTAAATATTTTATATTTCATTTCATTTTTATCGGCATCTAATATATATTTGTCAATATAAAGAACACTATCAACATCTGATTCAGTTACTGCTTTTCTGAACATTAATAATCTCATTTGGTATGACCATAACATTTTTTTACAGAGCTTAAATTTTTTTGCTTGATGTGCCATCTTCAATATTTTATACGAAAAATTTACGGTGTCTATGTAACGTTTGAAATCTTCATTTGGATTGATAACTTTGTTAAATGTCTCGTTAACTACCATCTGTAACAAGGTCAATACTTCAATTTCTGTAGGTGTGCCGTTTTCATTTACCTTCTTGGTTCCTTTGATTCTCTGTTTGATGATTTTTATTTTTTTTTCCAAAGTTTCGGCGTTCGCATTCTTTATTACTTGACGATTCATAGGTTCCACAATAATTATACGTGGAAACTTAAAGCCTCCTCTTCCTCCTCTTGTACTACTGACATTCGTCTCCCTGCGGACAATATTATCTGTGGGTGGATATTGCCCTCTTCTCTTCCTTCTCTTCGTGACATTAGGTGGTGTATTCGTATCCTCTGCTTTTTCTTCTGATTCTTGTGTCTTCGTCTCTCCTGCTTCAATCTCTACAACTCCTTTGTCCCAGTTGCGATCCCCGCCGTTATCGGAGGCGCATTCTTTGGTCAAAGGAGAGATCAGTTGAATGGTTGAACCTTCTAATACCTGCAACCCGTAATCGTCACCAATTAAATCATTTGTACAGTTTCCGTACACCGACGTCCTGTCACCAATCAATGTGATGGTGGCACCACCTGCCGCAGTCACACCACTCCATCCACATAGGCTCACTTCCACGTTGGTACACATTGCGTCAGCACCATACACACGTATACCACACCTACCACAGTTTTGCACAAGGACATTGACCATCGTAAAATAGGAAATCCCCCTTACCCCATGCTGTTTCGCTTTACTCACGGTCAGTCCTTCCAGATGGCAATCGTCTGCCTCGAAGTAAATCCCACCATGGATCACTATGTCATCTCGCGACTCATTCGGATCACCCTTAATGATCATGGTGGAAGGAATGTGCAAATACGAGCCGTCAATCTGGTGTTCCCCTTTCCCCACGATGATCGTTGTAAGTCTGTTGTCCCCGTGCACCTGGTTCACCGCGTCTTCCAACGTTGCACAATCTTCCGGCACCCGTATTGTATCTGACATTTGGTTTGACATTTGTTTACTTGGGTGTGATATATATAGGTCTTAAAATATTTGGATATATATGGCGAGTCTCCCTTAGTATATGTGTCTATAAAAATGCGTGTATTGACTCGTTCTGGTAAAATGGAGGCGGTGTTGGACATGGCGATCGACCGCGGGGCGTACGTGTGCCACAGCCAGAGCATGAACGTGTTTCTCGAGTCGCCGAGCGTGTCCCAGTTGAGTTCGATGCATTTTTACGGGTGGAGGGGTGGTTTGAAGACGGGGATGTACTACTTGCGCACAAACCCGAAGGCAAAGGCGATACAAGTGACGTGTGACACGTGCAGTGCCTGAGGGGTGAAATCAGGAAAAAAATGCAAGGTTTTTATAAAAAAAGTTATTTTTTTCAGGTTAGATTGTGTTCGGGCTCCTCTACCAGGGGCTCCTGTGCTTCGGGCTCCTCGGGCTCGGGCACCTCGGGCTGCTCCCCAACTGAGCTGCCC
>Ga0115005_10005021_pt1 | contig 10465 bp, 10 predicted proteins | sample ArcOceMetagenome_FD_87163 | JGI IMG/M metagenome (GOLD analysis project Ga0115005, IMG submission 87163) | Marine eukaryotic phytoplankton communities from Arctic Ocean - Arctic Ocean - Greenland ARC118M Metagenome | ecosystem: Environmental > Aquatic > Marine > Oceanic | place: Arctic Ocean...
ACATGGGAATGAGGTAAATACACACACACACAACCCCTCCATCCATCCACCAAAATCCAAAGTACGTCGTATTCGACAAGATACCGCAACTTCCAACATACAGCGAAGTTACGTTCAGCTACATAGAACCTCGTTTGAGTAGCATAGCCAAATGAAATGTTCATTGTTGCTAGGGACTGTCACTGCCCTCTTGAGCATCGACAGGTCTGTGGCATTTTCTCTGCTGCAACCCTCGTGCACAACAGTAGGCACAAACAATCGACGAACGATATCTTTTAGAACTGGTACACTTATCAAATCCAGCAAAGAGGATGAGATTGCATCATTAGAAGAGAAACTCAGAAAATTGAAAGAAGAGACACAGGAAGAAAGCGAAGATGAACAAATAACATCTGAGGTAGAACTAATTGAAGAACCGTTGGAAGCACTGCTCTCCGAATCGTGGAAGGATAGCGAAGCAACTGAAGATCAAGGTGGGGTCGTCAAGAATATTATTGGGACAGGCATATTTCTTTTGGCTTGTATCGCATTCTCTCAAGTTCCTGTTGGAAATGAAAGTCTAGATAAATATTCTACTGCCAAACCGAATCAATCCATCGACTTTGGGTAAGTTACGTGTGTTCAATAGGAATAAAACATCTGAATGGATCACGGCCATTACCTGTAGACTTCGCAATGATTGATATTCTCTCTGTTGTGGAAAGAATATCGCTGAAATCTGAATCAATCATTGGGGTTCCTAGCATATGAGTTGAAGATAAATTATACAACCTGAGCGATTGTCTGTTTTGGGAACGTGATTTTGTTTGATTGATTGATTCTGGATTTGTAACTCCATTTCTCACTTATTCTTTCTCCAAATCTTTAGTGACCTCAATCCGAATAAGACCACGTACTAGTAGAAACAATGTGTTGGAAGAATTTACTTGTACCACCAACTTAAAACTTGAAACTACGGGCGTCTTGTGGTTTTGACTATTTCTTTAATTTTACAAAATCAATTACTGTCAAAGAATACAGTATTTGAACAGGAGGAGGGAGAAGGCTTGTTTTTTAAATATTTTTTTACGTGGCGTTTAGATGAATGTCAACCGCGCTTGAACGCTGAACTACTCTACTACGTGTAGGCCGGAGACCAGCTACAACTTTTAAATTATTTATTAAAAGTGTCTATCTGTGTCTATTCTATTGCACACACTCGTTCTGAATGGATCGGCTTGAGGCGGCACGCATCGCAGTACATACCTACAGTATGTACGAAGTTTCTGAATGAAGTTCCTCAAGTACATACAAGTTCCCATGACAAATTAATTTGAAATTGATAATAGCCCTAATTTTGTCCTAAGATTGGACCTTTTGAAATTTCCTCGGATCCCACGAAAATAATACGGAACAACAACAAACAGTCAAACATACACCATTCTCGCCAAAACCAAATAGAATAGTTTTGCGAGGCGTAATCATTTATATTATTCTTAGACAAACTGTAAGGGTCCCATAACGGAAAATAGATTTATTCCATTCTAACCAGCACCATGAAGAAAAAGATCATTGTAGTTCCATCACCACTACTGAAAAGCAAAAGGCACAAGTGGAACCAAATCAATAGCGAATCAGCAAAAGAAACCAATAGATTGAAAGGCTGGAAGTCAACCGAGCAGCAAACGGAAAAACTCAATACGGCATCGCCAAAGGAAAACATGTTTGAAGAATCAGAGAACATCGATCCTCACCAAAATGAGCGATTGCAGTCACTAATACACTCTATAGCTATTAAGACTCCGCTTAGGGGTAATGTTAGTGCAAAGCACTCTTCAAACCATCAAACCTCAAGGACGATTTTGAGTGAACTATGCTTCAATGATACTTACAATGCACACGTCATTTCTGGGGAGAGAGGAGTAGGAAAGACGTTTGTTGCGCATATTTTAGCACAGCTTCCTTCAGCCAAGACTACTTTCTCTGACGGGATTGTGTGGATTGGGCTAGGTTATAAGAAGTCACTGCAGTATCACGAATTGGTTGAACTTTACGAACAAATCTTTGCTCAAATGACTCCGGGTAAAAAGAAGCTCAACTTTGATAACATTTTATATATTCCGTCGGCTTCCACAATCAAAAGTGAAGAGGAAAAACAAGAAGAGAAGAGGGCAATGTTTCAAGCAAGAGATGTCATGACGAAGAGTATCGGGGGAAAGAAGTGTTTGGTTTGTCTTGACGGCTTGTTTGACACTGGAGACATCAGATATTTCCAATTCTATCAGAAGGAAGCCCCGGCAGCAAAATGCCGAGTTCTTGCAACAGCCTCATCTGCTCCATTCGAATTGATTGAAAAAGTAAAGTCTTGGCAGCTGAGTAGTATGAACGCAGTCGCAGCCCAGGATTTTTTCATCACACAATTGAGTCCCATTGCTGTGAATCATCCTGATTTCAACGCAATCTATAGAGGCAGTAGTCGCTGTTGCGGAGGAAATCCTTTGTCTGTAAGAGCTCTAAGCAGACTGATTGATGACAAAATCAACAGCGAAAACTTTGGATACCTAAACAAGTTTGTCAAAAAGTTTGAGAGCGCTCCAATCGATCCCAAAATGCAAATCTTCATAATCCTCGAGGCGTCCTTTTCGCATTCTTCTCTAGGAGATGCCTTCACGAAACTCGCATGGAGATGTTTTGCGGCATTTTGCGTTGTTTTCACCAGAGACAATAGCAGGCCGTGCGTTCCCCTATCGCCCGTCAAAGCCCTATTTCAGGCTGTACTAGAACGGATTGGAAAGACCTCAACGGAACCGAACATTATGGCTGAGAATATAGACAAAATCATTGAGTTCATGGTGAAGATGGGAGATCTTTTTAGGATAGACGGATTTGACACGCATATGGCTCCTCGGCAATTTTATCAAGTGAGCTGCGACATTTATCAAGAATTTGGAGAGCAACTGAGTGCAAACAAAGAAACACTTCGAAAGTTGAACGAGCTTTTGATCAATGAGTATACCTCCATGTTCGATGGCATTAATGCTGAATTTGGTAGCAATGAAATTGATTATTACATGCTCAATTTTCTTCCTTTTCATTCTATGCGTGCGAACGAATTGGAAGATGTTTCACTGACATTGCAAGATGTTCGCTTTGTTGAGGAACGGTTTAAGTACATGGGAATTCGCGGTGGATGTAAGAAGCATATAGAAGATACAGAAGCGATGGCCGAGCTAGTAAGAGTCGCAAACAAAAAGATGGCTCTGCTCGTCCTAGCAACGTCATACCAGACCTGTACGAGAGACCTACTAGCTGCAGTAAGCGACAAGGAAAATATGAAATCTCCAGATGAACAAGAAGCGCTTGAGGCGTTGTGGATGCTGGCCTTTTCTTGCTTCAAGCACTTCCTAGTCACAGATGGATGCAAAATTGTACAAAAAGCGATCGAATGTGATAAAGATGACGACAAGAAAGTAATCAAGCTGAACCCCAAGTTGATACATGGTTTGTCCAAGACGCCGACGGATAATACGAATCAATGCAGTAGGGCAATAATTTTGATCGGTTCCGCAATGGCACAAGCAAAGATGAAGCGGAGAGATGCCATCTATCTGATTCACAGAGGACTCAAGAATTTAGAACAGTCTTTGGGTGTTGCCAATGTTGAAACTGCGAGAGCGCATGTCTACGTCGGTGAAATCTTCTATCAAGACTTCAAAATGTATAAACATGCGCTCCAATATTTTAGAGATGCGTTACCAACATTTATGAGGGAACTGGGTGAAGAAAGTGAGGAGCTCTATGATGCAATCATTCTGGTTGGAAAGTCTTGCATTCACACAGGAGATCTAGATACCGCTCTCGATATTTTACGCAACATCGCGCCAAAACTGAAAGGTTCCATTGCTATAGATGTGCACATAAAAGTGGGATATATTTATATGATAAAAGGAAACCATCAAAGAGCGGTATCTGTTTTGAAAAAAGTGAAATTGAAAACTACTGATAAAGCAATCATCAAACAGATTGATGCATTGATAGAGAAAAGCGTGCATGAAAGTGGGAGGTACACAATATAGTTTCAGGAAAATCCTAATGAAGCAGCAAGATAGCGTTGGCTTCTTCTTATCCCAGCATTAGATCAAATGTGTGTGATGAGTATTCAGTAGTACATTCATAAATTTAATAACGGACATTATAAGATCAGTCTACAAGAATGATAGTGGTTGTAATTCTTCTCCTTTGCTCATCAACGTTTCAACAAGCGTTGAGCATAATATTTTTGCGTCGGAAGGGGACGATAGACTTGCAGGTAGAACGGCGTAAAACTCATAGTCTGTCCCACCTAATGCAGCATAGACTTCGTCGCCGTCCACGAAACTGATAAAGTTATCATCTTTTATTAAGCACCTTTCATGCAAAAGTACCGAGGGTCGGAATTGGCTGATAGTGTCTTGAACTGTTGTCACGTTTGTGGTGAGATCATCGTATGAGTCTAGAGTAGACTCAAAGGATTCGGATCCAAGACGAAGTTTCAAGCTCAGGACCTGGTAATTTTTCCAAACCTTTCTCGCAGTCAAACCACCATTATCATGGATTCGAAGTGGAGGTCCAAACAACTGACAGAGCTTCCCGCCAGAGTCTGCACCGGAATTACAATGGCATATTGGTACAGAATGGCGGAAAACGAAGTGTATTAAAGAAGCCATGTTGCAGTAGCCCTCCATCATATCATCTTGATAATCCTGGCGTAATACTTGCTTCATTACGAAAGGCCAGTAGGCTCCGAATCGCCGTTTCCAAACACGTTGTCTCTCTTCCGCATAATCATATTCAACGATGATACTGTCACTATTACTGCTATTTTCTTCTGATGCATGTCGTCGTTCCCAAAGTAACTTTTCGTCGCCTTGTAACTCTTCATCTTCGCTTCCAGACAAACTATAAACATGCAGAACATCATCCTTTTCTGTTTCTATACCCAATTCATTCCTGATATTGACCGCTGTCGATTTCAGATATTGGAATTCTTCGATGGAGGGCTCTTGACTAATCAATGTCAGCCGAACATCAGCAATACCCAAATAGCATTGGTAACAATGCACGAATCCAGACTGACTCAAACGGGGTAGACATATTGGGAACCACAATTCACTCCATGGCAAAATCGTTTGCGAGTCGAAGAAGTGCAAGAGCAGATTTAGGTCAAACGAATTGAGTTGATGATCCTTGTTGTGAGGTTGAATAATGTTAAAAAGTTTCTCTTTGATAGATAGGATCGCGTAGATGATGGAATTTGTTTTGGAGCATTCGGTTGCTAGAACTTTGGATGTATAGTTGCGTATCTACAGGCAGGTCGTGAAGGTGAGATAACTGGTTAGTCAGTCGAGGGCATTGCGACACAATAATTTCATGAAATGTTCCAGTTACTCACCTCAGGTGGGATTGGATTGATCATATCAACTCCCCCCATCCAGCGGCAACTCCGACTTGAATGCTCAGCAAGTGACATTTCATCCATGAGTTGCCTCAACTTATCAGTTGTCGAGCCTAACAGATGACAGATATCTTGCTGTGTGAACTGTATTTCATCAGTCAGAGTAAATATTATAGCGCTATAAATGCATTCCAATTGCCTATGAAGATAATCCTCAGTGTCACATGTTCCATCGCGGTCTTTCGTGGATATTGCGACCAATAATATCACACCAACAGGCATAAAAACTAACTTTGAAGATGATGTGTTTATGCACTGAATATCTCCATAGCCTAGACTTGAATCGTTCAGGGTGGTTGCTCTTAGTGTTTGAATCAGACCACATATTGTGGACAACCTCGCTTCATCTCCGTATTTGGAGAAGATCAACTTTCCTGCGTCTGTTAGGATGAGATAGTTCGTTGCGTTCGCCGGACAATCGTCTTTTTCTTTGTTCATTTTGACGCATCAATTGTGTATAGTATTATCTATGAAGCATATTAATTCTTCTCTATCATTACTGGTGTGGTTGAATGAATCAGTCATTCAACATGGAGTTGTAATACTCTTTGTTTGTTGTACGGTATGTTATCGTCTGCTGTCCGTGTGTGCCTGCCTCTCGGTCGGGTGCGTTGTTGTGTTTTGTGCTTTCTTTGTGCTTTCGTTTCCGATTCGATTGATTCGATTCATTCATTCGATTCGATGGATTCATTCATTCCTTCTTCATTCATTCTCACTCCTTCCTGTTTTCCGACATTTCTCCCTAGTCGTCATGGATTGGCTACGCGTGGGTGGGTGGGTGGGTGGGTGGGTGGTAGCACGGAATGGAAGCATCAATCGTAAAAATCCTGGTTGTTCCGCAGATCAATCCGAAATGTTCCTAAAACGATTGGGTTTCTTGGACACAATCCTATTTCAAAACTTTCTTACAGATGTCAGTTGTTGTAGCAAAGAAAAATTACCATGGCCAGAATCAGCACCCCACCCGCAATATGCGCATCTCTAAATCATATCCTTGGAGAGTTGAAGATTCAGATCTCAAAGTATTTCCATGCTATTGTACCCTTGAAAGAACTCATGTCATCATTTACGATTCTACTGCACCTGTGATTTCTGGGAGAATAAGTGAATTTTCACGAATCAACTCGCTTTTTCTCGCCAGATGGAGCAACAGGGAACCCCATAGCTGTCACTGTTCCACCGATGACTTTCTAAGTCTTGAAATCAATTTGTGGAAAGTCGAGAACGCCTGGGATAATGCTCACAAAAAGAATGGCATACTTGTGGAAGTACGCAGGAGATCGGGCGATTCCCTTGATGCTCATAAGCTCAAGAACCGGCTCATTCGTGCAATCAGAGGACCAAAGATGACAAAACAACGACAACTATTCCGGGAAGCAAAGGCCGTGAATGCCGGTAGGATGAATGATTGTTCTCCAGCTCCAATTTCTACTATTCAATTCACCAGTCCGTTACCAAAAGATTTTTTGAAGAAGACAGTGCTTTCCGTGTCCAGTGCAAGCGATTTGATCAAACTAAAGATGGCTCCAGAAATCAAAAACGGAATGGAACTGGTAGACTACCTTACAGGCACGAAACACATCAATGCTGTAAATAGAGGACAAGTCAATACTATGATCTTGACAGGAGTCGATCCTTTCGGACGTGAAAATGACGTGATGAACGTTATCTATGAGCATGCCGTTGATAACAGTAACAAAGCTGCTCATCGGTGGGCCATCAAAATTGTCGGAAATGCGCTCCTTGATGTGCGAAATGGTGGTGTTATTCTCAAGCCTCGCAATTTTGACTTTTGGAGAGCTATTATCCCTGTAATGTTACAAGACATGAAACATGTGGATGAAGACCCGCACCTTGCATGCTTTGCTGTCAGGTGCTTGAGAGCATGGGTCGTGGCAAAGAAAATATGTAAAATATCTGGAAGAACCTTAGATAGTTACACTGCTGACAGCATGGATCCGAGTGAATTGAAGAACATTATCATACGAATGGCAACCTATGGGAAAGAGAAATATGCGAATCTAGAAATAGAGTCGTTGGAATTATTAGCGTGGGCTCGCATGGCAGAACTTTGGTTTCCTGGTTCAAGAAACTGAGACGACCGATCGCAGTTTTAGTTTCCGGAAGTACTCGTACTGTAGGAGAACTTCAAAGTACGTGTACAAGCATTTTCCGTTCAAACTAAACAGCCTTCAACAGTACACGTAACATAAACCAAAGAAAATATTTTGCATTTGTTCTTTTGATAATTAAACTGGAAACAATTCCTTAACCTCTTATTTCATTTGAAACGTCCCATAGATCGATTTGCGATTCCTTCGAGCTTCAACGTGATCCAACCTTACAATAACAAGAACCTGTCATTCCCACATACACATACTTGTATCTACAAACCATTGACTACAGCAGTTTGGACATCTTCCGCCGTTACAAGGATTTCTTCAACAGTATTTACTGGAAGCTTTTGTCCCGGCTGAGCCAACAATTTTCTAGGGCTAACGCTCTCCTTTGAGAAATTATCTCCTCCCACAGCCTTATTCTTCAATTCGTTTCTGACACCGTTCAGCAACAAATCAGCAATATATCCATTTCTCTCTGCTCTCCAATCTTCCTGAGTATTTGATTCAAGCAATTGTGCAACATAGTTTACAGTCAGTCCTTCTGAGGCAACAAGCCCCTTTTGAATCATTTTGGAGAAGAACATTCTAGCAATTGAGTTTGTGCTAGGGTCAGGAATCTCGATCCTTGTCAGAAAGTTACCCTTGAATCCAATATCTGCAGCCAAAATTCGTTGCAAATCGGCAGAATAACCAGCTAGAATCACTAGTGGACTTCCAGAGGACAAGCCCCTTGCCAATTCTCTCAAAGCTGTAGGACCAAAGTCTCTCCCACGCGGTCTAGCAACAGAAGGAAGTAGGGTATAAGCCTCATCAACAAACAAGACTCCACCACTAGCCCTCTCAAGGAGACGCCTCGTCTTCAAAATCGTACGAGATTCACTCTTTCGGTCAATCATATCCTGTCTTCCAGCCGATACAATATTGGGCGTTGGAACAGCTCCAATCTTGTACATAATTTGCATCAACAATCCAGCAATAAAAGTCTTTCCAGTCCCCGGATTTCCAACAAGAGCAAGATGCCTGGGAAGAATGCGCCCAGCAGGGGTCAAAGCAAACTTATCCATCTCAAACGTCCTCCTCATACCGCGAATCTGATTCTTGAGGGAGTCCAACCCAATAATCTTGGACAATATCCACTCCACCTCATCATCAGGAGGAAGCAACGAATCTTCAATTAACTGCAATTCCTCCTCTTCATCTCGAATCGAATCAGCACGGTTCAAGGAGGATTCATCCGCGTCAATTCCACGACGTTCCTCTTCCCCTGCCTTTCTAACCTGATTCAAAAGTGTCTCCATGTCCGTAATTCTACCCGGATCCATCCCAGAAGAAAAAAGAGAATGGGGGTGTCCATCCTTGACCTCCATCAAGACGGAAAGAACGGCCTCAAGATCTTCCTGCACATCATCATGTCCCTCCATAGTACGTTGAAGTTCCTTCTCCATACGCTCACAACGAGATTTGGCAGATTCAAACACCTCGTCGTCAGAGGGGGGTACAGTCTTTCCCTGCAAGAGGGCCACGACATTGGGAGAGGCACCGTCCGCAATGGCTAAATCGAGGGGAGTATTCGAATCATTATTCTTCTGGTGTGCTCCCTCGGGGTATGCGGCATATAGGGCTTCTACTACTTCTAGGGGTGCATTGTAATGTGCAGCGTAGTGGAGGGGGAGGTTCCCATGGTTGTTCTTTTGTGCGGCGCCCTCGGGGAATACTTTGAGAAGGAGGCGTTCCACGTCCATAGGTCCCTTTTTCCACGCTGTAAAGTGTAATGCGAGGTTACCATAGTTATTGGTGATGGACGCTGCTTCGGGGTAGGCTTCGAGGAGGGCTTCGGTGACTTCAATGGGGGCACGAAAGGATGCAGCTGTGTGGAGGGGTAGGTTTCCGCGGTCGTTCTTTATGCGTGTTTCGTGCCGACTTGCAGGATCGGTGGCTCGGGCAATGGCTGCTTTCCATCCTTTTGCCAATTCGTGTAGGTAAACTTGTTCTTTGGGTTCTCCGTCCATTGTTGAGAGTTATATTTAAGGTGTTGGTACTTTATTCCCTAGCAATCAATATGTTGATTTGATGGTATGTTACAACAACATTGGATGTGTTGTTATTCAACTTTCTTATCTTGCCCAAGTCGTTCAAAGGCGCCGAAACATCAAACACGAACTTTGTCGTTTTGCTGGGATTTGAAAACCTTTTATTTTGGGGCAATAATAAAAATCTCGAGCTCAATTTTCCTCTATCTGTTGAAATTTTCAAAATAGGCACGATTTGTACAACAAACATCAAATAGGGCTATGTCCCTTTGTGCAAATCTGTACTTCACTCCAAAGCAAAAGGAAAACAACATGTATTTATAAAATTTCAAACAAGACCGCGAAAACAACACGTGAAGAAACACAGCGCAAGATTGGCATTCTTATTACTCACATCCATCATCCATCGGCGCACATCAGTCAATACCGTTACGAACAACAATTGCATCTTTGTATTAGGCGGCATTCAACTTTTGCATCCAAGTCCCATTTCGTTGTCATATTTATCGCCAACGAAAGCTGCTGAATTTTAAATAAAAAGTTTCTATTCACCAGGCAACTTTGTGGTCTAGTAGTAGATATCGACATTGAACAAGTAGACCAGTTTTACATCGAGACAGACACGCCAAGATGACTGATACACAATTGCACGAACTCTGCAAAGGCTTTGGTGCACTTCTAAGTCGCAGTAAGGTTAGTTTATGTCATTCAATTTGGCTTGGCCTATTTCAATATCTCAGTTTCGTATTTGTCATTATTTTGTGTATCAAAATGTCTAAACATACCTGCCATACCACCTGAACATTCTAATAGCAACCAATTTTCATCGAAGAAGCTTCTCA
>Ga0115005_10005022_pt1 | contig 10465 bp, 7 predicted proteins | sample ArcOceMetagenome_FD_87163 | JGI IMG/M metagenome (GOLD analysis project Ga0115005, IMG submission 87163) | Marine eukaryotic phytoplankton communities from Arctic Ocean - Arctic Ocean - Greenland ARC118M Metagenome | ecosystem: Environmental > Aquatic > Marine > Oceanic | place: Arctic Ocean...
CTCTTATTGGCTTTAAACTCTTTGATAAACATATCTCTATCAAAATCACCCTTATAAGCTTCAGTAGGTGTTGCTCCTAAAAGCATAGTATGTGGTATAATATGATTATACTGATGAACAAACTTATAAAGTTCACGATATAAAGCCTGATAACTCTCAACTTTTTTGGTTAAAAATTTTTGTTTTAATTGCCTAAAGACGGCCTCAACCATAGAGTTTGAATAACGGATATCCTTTTTTGCGATTAACTGTCTAACTCCGCGTCCAAGTAATAACTTTGAAGGTGTCTCTCCTGTATTCTCAGTCCCTTTATCTGAAATAATTTTACCGTTAAATTGTGGAGATACTTTGAATGATTTCATTAGGGTTTTATAAGTTAATTCCATTTTTTTATTCAAGCTTAATTTCCAACCTACAATCATTCTTGAGTAATTATCTACTACAACTTGCAGGTAAGCTTTGGAATTAATCCCATATTTAATTTCTGTAATATCTATATGCCAGTACTCATCTACATTTTTTGCTCTCAAGCCATTACGATAAGTAATTTTCTTAAACTGTTTGTTACGTCTATCGATTCCATACAGCCTTAAGTATTTATACCAAGACTCTAATGAGCAATTTAGAAGATTTTTACGCTTACAATAATACATTAAACTAACAGTAGAAAACTTTTTGAATTGTTTTGAGTTTGCAAATTGGACAAGTTTACGTTGCTCTTCCATCGTTAATTGAAATGGCCTTGCGACTGAGCACTTTTTATTATCATTATAAGTACATCCTAATATCTCACTTCTCCATCTATAATACGTTGAATTTGAAATCCCTAAGCAATCTATTATTTCTTTTATAGCTAATATCTCTTTGTAATCTTCAATCAAGTCGATAATAAACCTACGATTCTTCTTTGACTTATAATCATAAAACTCTGAGTTTTTAAAAGTATGCTTCATACATTCTTTCATAATAAATGATTTAGCTTTTTCTTTGTATAACTCTTTGTCTACACTTTTGAGAGCTACTTCATAAGTGGATATTTTATCAGTAGTTACTAATTCTTTTGAATGACTCAACCAATAGTTGATCGTTGTTCTTGGTATATTTAGTTCTGTGAATAAATTTCTATTTCTTGATTCTATAATCAACTTTTTGACCATAGGATCGTATTTTCTATAATTCATAAAGCTCCTTTATATTAAAATGGGACTTGGCCGTGACGAAAATTCGTCACTAGATTACTGGATTGACTGTGTTTTCAGGTAAATATGCTACAAAGCAAGGATATCATTGTTTCTGGAGAGATTTTCAATTGGTTTTAGAGGATAAGATTAGAGGGTTCGAATCCCCTTGGGAGTACCACAGGATGATGCAATAACAAATTTGGACTTGGTTTTAAGTACCTCCTTAATATGTATTGAATTAGTAATACAAAAAGAAATGTAATGGCGAAACCAAAAATGGAAATGAAGGCAAGTATTTGTTGAATGACTCACAAACAAGTTACTTGTAAGATAGTTAAAAGCCTCTACAAGATACTCTGCTCCATACTTGACATAGACAGAAGGCAAAAATGCCCATGTTAACTTAATTATAGTCTCTCGGTGTTTATAAAGAAACAAATGGAATTCACTCATAATTACAACTTTAGAATATTTAAATACTCTTCAACCTTATCTTTATTAATACTATAAAAAGATTTATTTTTAATTTTCTCTTCAAATAGCAAATCTTTAATTACTAATTCTTTCAACTCCAATCTTGCTGACTCATCTCCCTTTCCAATGTTTACAGCATGTTCCTTTACATCAATAATTCTCAATGGATGCAAATATAATCTTTGAAGTAAGCCAACTTGATTCTCATCTAGCTTTAACATTTCACTTAGTTCAGGTATCTTGCATAATTTATTTACTTTCCCCTCTACAATATCAAGAGCTCTACTTAATGAATTTAAAGAGTAAATTATAAAATAGGTTAAATCCCACTCGTTCTCCTTAACTAACTTAAAAGAATTTTCATACCCCTTACCGGGCTCCTTAAGAGCTGAGCTGATTGATAAGAAATTAACCCAATCCAACTTATGCTTTAGGCATTTAAAATAAAATAATGTTCTTGCTGTTCGTCCATTACCATCAAAGAAAGGATGTATATAGGCCACTAAGTAATGAAGCAATATTCCTTTTATTAATGGATGTAAGTACCTCTTATTGTTTGTAACTAACTCAATAGCTTCATTTAAAGATTTTTCAATTAAATTTTTATCTATTCCTTTATGAGTGCTTTCATTTCCAACTACAACTCCGTCATCTCTAAAAATTCCGCAATAAGGAGCATCTGCATCACTTAATGTATTGACTGAAACCATTTGATGAATTTTTAATATTATTTCTTTGGTTAGTGGCAGATCTCTGTGATCTTTAATCCATTCATTAGCTTTAAAGTTATTATGTACCATCCATTGAGCCTTAGACACAGGGCTTTGCTTATTACTAATAAATTTCTTAGCTTCGCTTCTTGTTGTATTAGCACCCTCATACATCGCGCTCATTATTGCTTCCTCATATTGAGCATCCCTAGCAAAAGCATTCGTGAAGGCCATATTGGCTCTTACCAACTGGAATAATTCCTCGCCTTTCTTTTCAATATCAGAAAGACTTTTATTGATTTCGTCTGTTTGAAAAAACCAGAATTTTTTATTAATCGTTTCCATAAAAAGAGGAAATGCATTTACTTTTCTCATTGCAATGGTTCTTTGATTTAAAAAATCATTCCAATCAGCTCTCTTAAAGCCATAGTTTGTAATCAAGTGCTTTAATTTTGAAGGAGCAACATACTTAGCCTGGGTAGTCTCTATCCAAAAGTCAGAATTTAGAAATTTAAATTGTTCTAATACATCCACAACACATCTCCAAAGAATACAGAATCATATCGGCAATCTCTCCAATTAATATACACTTATTTTGGAGAGATTCAAGAAAGAACTTCATATGTACTTAAAATTATGTCAAATAATGTAAGATAATATTGGCCACTCCAAACAGTACGATCAGGAGACAATAGTAAAATCAATTATTTAGCTTGCTGCGTAAGTCAAAAAAAATGACTACCAAATTTAATTATAAAAAGTACACCCAATAGTCACAAGCATGCTCATATCAGGTGTATTAATACATCTACTTCTCATCTAAAAAATCTACTTCTTTCTATGACCAAATAAGCTCACAACATTCCTTGATATTGACTCCTCTGATGGTAAAAAATTAAGATTATCAGTAACGCCCTTCTCATCAATTCCGGCCAAACGAACATATCTTGCCATCGTCTTGAGATCACGCCACCCACAAACTTTCATTACCTTCATAGGCTCAACACCGGTAGTTGAAATTAATAATGTTTTTGGAAATTCAATCAAAAGGGGTGAAAACAAATGGTGGAATCGGCCATAGGTCATTATTAACAACTAGTTAAACAACCCAAAAGCCATCATAAGCCAAAATGAGAAAAGTGCTTGTTCTGCACTGTTCACCCCCACCGCGACATACAAGTTTTTAAACAAGTTGTATCTCTCGGTGGAATCAGCCTAAGACCTTTTAATTTAAGTACTTATTATAGCCTGAAGCCACAATAAGCCAAATCATAAATTAGATAACAATACTACACATGTAGTAAGTTTAGATTTGAAGAGAATATTTTATTAATACTTTTTTAATTTTGATTCATTAGTACTCACTATTTCCTCTAATAAAACATTGTGATTCTTAGTTCGTGTTTAAACTATCGTTCCGGTAATATCAGATGAGAATTTCGCTATGCTAAGGCAATTTGCACTGAATTTAATAAAACAGGAACCTAGTAAAAAAGCGATTAGAAGAAAACAAAATATAGCCGGTTGGGATGATTCCTTTTTAATTAAAATTCTAATAGGAGTGTGTCATTTAGATGCGTAAGCCCTGGGAGGTGCCGGCGCAAGTGCAACCTTATGTTATCATTAGTGTCGCATCGCTAACTGTAGCCAAAATAGCCACAAGTACTTTTTCTACTTTAGAAAATCACTACCTAAACGTGTAGTTAATTTATTATAAATCTAATTCGGATTGTAGTCTAGATTTCTTTATTCAACTTTAAAGAAAGAAATCATAAAACTATTTTTTTTGAATTATATTTTGAAGACCAAGAGGTTCCATTGTTCTTACTTCTCCATTTTCAACAACTACACTCCTATAAGGAATTAACAAGTACAGTCTGTTATCAATATCTTGCCTAGTGTATTCCTCATGTCTCATCCGAATGCCTCCATCAAATTTAATCGATGCAGATACAAAATCATTATAAACAAAATCAAAATTGTTTTTTAATAAACTTACATCTTCTTTTGAGATGTTTGTAACTTTTTTAATATCTTTTATGAACATTTCATAATGAAGGTTTGATAATATAGCGAGAGTATTTGTCTTAAAGTGATTTATAATATATTCAATTTCAGTATTTAAAGACCAACGCTCTGTCTCATCCATATATGGCAACAAAGCGTTTTTCATAAAATAAATTGCATCAATCATATTTTCATCAGCTTTATAACATGCAGATGCATGATCATTACTAATCGTACAAAATTTATTTTCATAGTCTATTCTGATTTTTTTAAATAAGATTCTCAATCTTCTATTAGTAGGAATTGGATGCTGATTAGAATGCATATACATCTCACTCATAATCAAACTTATTAAATTCCCATAAATACCTACTAACTCCTTAGATATATTTGAATTCCTGTATTCCATATATTCTTTGACTGAATGATCAGGTTCATCCTCGTACATAATAAAATCATTAAATCCTAAAGAATTTATCGCTTTAGACACAATCATTTCATTTATTGTCTTATGATATGCAATAAAAAATCTAACTAAATTTCTTGTTGCTCGACTATTCTTATGATTATTTTTTCTCGCGTATGCATAAATCATTTCATGTAAAATCAAAGTCGCTTGACTCTGCTTTGTATGTTTTGGATGAAAGAATAGCCTTTTATCAATATGAGCTTCGAAATAGTCTCCATCATTAACCTGTGCGGCCATAGTAATTATTAAACATCGTTCACTCGGTAATGTAACGTTTCCTAAATCGTTTTGATATTTGACAGCATAATCATTTAAGACAAAATTAGATTCTGGTAACAATTTCTTTGATTTATTTAATATCCATTGCATCCTGCTATTAGTTTTTTCAAATCTGCTTCCAAGTCTCTCAAAGTATTCAAAATAATTTTCATCTTCATTAATCGTTATAATCTCAGGTTTACTTGGATCAAGACCTCTAGACCTCTTAGCATCATATAAATCATACATTTCTATTGAGTCTATATACTTCAATAAATCATCAGGGATAATATTATTATTCTTCTTAATTTCTTGAACGATATAAAAACTTCTTTCACCCGTACCAATTCGAGTCTGATTAAAGCAAACTACTGCATTTCCACCACCACCTTCTCTTTCACTATTCGCTTTTGCTTGTGGTATACAATTTAATGATGTCAGTACAATAAGTGCAAAAAATAATTTCATATAAATCTCCTAAGTTTTAATATCGCTTAAAGGGCAAAGTGCTATGCTTAGGTTGTAAACTTGATCTCGTTTAGTTCCACGGCTTAGTAACGTCCCCATATTTCTTCTAAATTTTGTTATTTCTTCTATCGCTTCAGGTAACTTCTCAGTATCAATTGCCATCGTCATTGATGTATTATTTCTTTTCTCGTAACCAATTTTATCAATACATTCAATTGATTTTTCTAAAAGCTGCTTTTGCATTTTTCTAAAAGCACCATGTTTCATATCATTTGAAATATTTGTACTTTTTCCGCCAGATACATCGACAAGAGTTCCATCTTTCCACCTTTCAACTAGCTCTACTCGTATAAGCCTTTCAATTGCATCACGACATTCAATTTTTCTCATACCTAAAGATTCAGCAATCCACTTTGGATCAGAGTTGTAATCATCTACTCTTAATAGTTCTAAAATTGCGTAGTGATGCCAATCAGAAATGATAGCAAATGAATCAATTGCCAATTGTTCGTAGTTTACTGAAGTCGATTCTGATTCATGATTCGTATAAATAAACCTCTCATAGTCATTAATCTCTAAATCAAGTCTAGTGAGTAATCGACTAATTAGTCTTTTTCCCAATACTCTTTTTCCAGCTAAAATCTTTGATAAAACAGAATTATCTATTTCTAAATCACTAGCAAATCCTCGCAAAGAGTACGAAGGTTTGATTCGGCAACGCCTTACCAATTCTTCTTGTAGATATACTCGAAAGCTATCTGAGTTAATATTTGATGCTGGATCTGTATTCACAAAAGTAATCTATGACATAGCACTAAGAAGTTCAAGGTTTATGACCGCGAAGTGCGGGCATAGTTTTGACCGCATTCCAAACATCGGAATTTCAGACTACATGCTGTGCGTCATAGTCATGTACCATACTGTATATGATATTTCCGACGATTCTTATAGCTCTTCCAAGTCCTATTAATTGTAGAATGCCCCATCCATAAACTAATATTCTCTAAAGTATTGCCCTTTGAAAGCATTAGATCTGTAAATCCTTTTCTACCTCCATACAATGCCGTCTCTTCACCAAAGTGAAACTTTACCGTTTTAACCAGTGGCCTTTTAAAGTTATCAGTCTCTAAAATCTCTACTGCTATATCCTGCTCTGGGTATAAAATTGGTATTGGCTTCCATCTGTCCTCTTCTGGTAATGCAATTATTTTAGTTTGATAAATCCATAATACCCTTCTTCCATTAAAGAGAGTCTCAACTCGCCATAGATTTTTATCATGTAAGTTATCAACCTCTTTAGGTCTAAGGCCGAACCAGATTGTTAAATAAAGCCAATTATATAAATCCTCCCTTAGTTTATCTTTTACTGAGTATAGCTGCACTGTCGTTAATTCTTTTGATGCTTTATTTTTATTAGGACTTTTTTCATAAAAAGAAGTGATGATTCTTCTTCTCTCGTAACCACCTTTTGATACATCCCAAGTTTTTCTAGGATTTGGTTGATCAAAATTTTCAATATCCTTTTTCTTGTAAGATACATATTGAACCTTCCACTTAGGCTCAGATTTTTTACTCGGTAATTCCTTTACACGATAACCCATCTCGAAACTCCTTTTCGATATTTTATGATTTTGAATGTTACTTAGATAATACGACGTCTCCGACGTCCGAATCGGACGTGGTTTTCTTTGCTAATGGCCTGATTTTATTGACATTAGTGGTGGAGGTGCCATGTTATCATTAGTGTCGCATTGCTAAGTGTAGCCAAAATAGCCACAAAGACTTTTTCTTCTTTAGGAAAATCACTACCTAAACGTGTAGTTCATTCATTATAATATTCTTTCGGATTGCAGTCTAGAATTCTTTATTCAAAAGTGATGAAGTAAATGGATACTTTATTTCATCACTTGAAATTTTAAAATTGCTATAAACCTAGAATTTTTTTAGATAATTCTTTTATCTCATCATCAGCGGTCGTATTATAAATAAACTTAAGAACGTTGATTATTTCCTCAGTCAAGCTCTTTCCCTCGACAATCTTTAATAAGGACAATACCTTCGAACTATTCCTGGAATTAATTTTAAATTCTTGAATTAGAATTGAATTTAAATATTTCGAGGATCGGCTTAAATTAATTAGTAGCCTAACAAGATAATGGTCATAATAATTAGAATATCTTAGTTGATATCCTAGCATATCAATAAAATTGTCATTTACATTCTCTTGTCTAATAAGAATGCTGAGTAAATCAAACTTTGAGGAGTAATTATTCAAGTTTCCTTTATATCTGTTAACATAATAATTAACTAATGTTTGTGGAACAACTCGATTCTTATACAAAAGAACAAAATAGTGATCAAGAAACGTTGGAGCTCTCAGTTGAAGTAGTGAAACAATTTGTGCTTCATATCGTTTATACAAAGAACCGTCACTATCTACAGATATAATAAAAAACAAAAGATCTTGAGCAACATTACTTTTAAAATACTGTCCAATCAAATCACTAATTTGGTTTCTTTTATAATTGTTTTTCCACAAGAGAACTAAAGCATTCCATGAACCTGTATATTCTATCTCAAGCATAGGAACATATCGATCATAAATTTCAGAGAGCAAAGACTCAGATAGCTTTGTATCTTCAGAGATCCTCTTCAGAAAGCTTAAAAGATACGGTCTCCTAGAGTTCGGGTACAGTTTTATATCTTTTGCAATAATCTGAAGTTCATGGGAACTTAAAGAGTTAAAAGATGTTATCACTTCATAGAATAATCTTTCCTTAACTCCTCTACTGTAACCCCAACCTTCTCTTGGTTGACCTAAAAGGAATTCATATGATTCAAAAAACTGTTTTTGTTCAGCTTTATCGAATGAAAACTTTTTTAAAAAATTATCCATGAGCATATCAATAGTATCTGACTCTATATAATAATATAAATAGTTTTCGTATTCTTTAGGATCTTCATTTGTAATAACATATTCAATTTTACTGAGAAGATATTTTTTTATCGGGTCCAAAGTAAAAAGCCATTTTTCATTTTTCTTACTTAAAAACCCAGAAAAGCTTGTAATAATTTCTCTTTCGAAGCTTATTTTTTCATTTTTTAATATATCGACTAAATTCAATACAAAGTTATTTGTAAAAATTGGAAGATTTTCTTCCTTAAGAAGGTTTTTGAATAATCTTGGTTTAAGCTCGACATAGGGAGTTGACTTAAAAAGCTTAGCGATCTGCTCCCCAGACATATAATCAACATCACCAAAGAAATTCCAGATAAGAGTCTCTATTTTAGATTGCCATCTCCAATCATCGCTATCTCCTAAAACCTTCGAAGAGCTTGCATGTAAATGGGCATTTATAAATCTAGCTCCGATTGAATTCTCGAATCCCGTTAGAAGCATATCCTCATATAAAAGTTCATGCAGTATTAACGCTCCTTTGTTATCAACATCTAGTTTATCCCAAAGTGATTTATTTATCTCAATGATTCCATTCAAGTGGTTTATTGCTAATTGTTGAATACTACAGTTAGCAGGAAGATAAGTATGATAAGAATCTGGAATATCTATTAGCTCTCTATTTACAAACTTAATTCTAGACATAAAAGATTTCACCCTAATACTCATATTTTCATATAACGACCAATCATAAATTTTATTTAATTGATGAATTGATTTTTCTTCTGCCGTAGCCAGAGAAGTATCTGTTATCAAATCTAGCCCATGCATTTCTCTCATTTCATATAAATCAAGTAGTTCAAAACTCTTACTACCATCATCTTTTGTACAGACGACTGCATCTCCACCGTTACCTGTTCCTTGGCCAGCAATAACAAATGTACTGCACAGCATACTTAATAACAAAACTTTCAACTTAATCATTTGTATTTCCTTTTAATAAATCAAAAAACTGGATGGCCAAAGTATAAACTTTATTCGCTCCACTTTTCTTCGTTCTTTCCATGAGTTCTTTATCTAATTCATTTCTAAATTCTCTTATACGCTTTTTTGCGAAACCAATATCTTCATCATTTATTGCTATTGTAAGAGTTGATAATTCTCTTTGATCAATATCTTGAGATACAATCGACTCTGTAGCTTTGCTTAAAATTTGTGCATTATGCTTTTTAATATAAAATGATGGGGTATCATATGTGGTATCAAGTTGTGCTCCAGTTGAATTATAAATTCCCGCCTTGCAACTTAGTAGCCCTAGTCTAACGAGACGATTCATTGCTTGTTCGCACTCTTTGATACTAATTCCAAGTTCTTTAGAAATCCAAGAATGATCACTCGTAAATTCATCAATTGTAACAAGCTCTAGAATCGCATAGTAGTACCACTCGGAAATTAATTTAAAGTAATCTTCTTGTAGTTCTTTTTTGTCTAGCAATTCTTGTTTTTTGAGTCTACCCGAAGCTAATATCTTTTCTTTTTTTGATCGAGCATCTGAAGCTAATACGAGATCAATAAATTTATCTTTCTCATGACCTTTTATTCTAAGCTTTTGAGCAATTTTAAAAGCTGTTTCCTTTGAAAGGCCTTGCTTTCTTTTCAAAACGCTTGATAAGTTAGATGAAGGCATATCTAGATCTTTAGCAAAAGATCTCAATGAATAATTAGTATTCATTTCTTTTCGAATCAAAAAATACTCATTTAAAATGTCTCGATAATCCGAATTATTTATTTCTAACATGGGACCAATATTTAACTTTTTAGTCCAGCTGTCAACCACTCAAAACACAAAGTGCTATTTGAGTAGCAACACAGAGCGCATGCAAATTAAATAAGCATTCCCTTTACTAAGTTCCGTATTGAATATGATACTTCCGACGATTTTTATAGCTCTTCCAAGTTCTATTAATCGTGGAATGTCCCATCCAAACACTTATATTCTCGA
>Ga0115005_10005023_pt1 | contig 10463 bp, 11 predicted proteins | sample ArcOceMetagenome_FD_87163 | JGI IMG/M metagenome (GOLD analysis project Ga0115005, IMG submission 87163) | Marine eukaryotic phytoplankton communities from Arctic Ocean - Arctic Ocean - Greenland ARC118M Metagenome | ecosystem: Environmental > Aquatic > Marine > Oceanic | place: Arctic Ocean...
AAAATCGTCCGTTGACGTTTTTTCGAATTTCCATCCGGGGCGCGAATCTTTTAGTCAGACTTAATTGAGTCACGGATAATATTAAATATGCGATTATTCATTCGAGGTAAAAAGACGAACAAAGAAGTGAATGCGATTTCAGATTGCATGTAGACTACGAACGGTACGCCATATGTATTGATAGTATTGGATAGAATGGTGGACGCTTCATACCGTGGCTCAAAGTTTGAGAAGTCCGATCAAGAGAAGAAAAGGTCAAGTTCGCATCTTCGTCTTGGGGTACTACTATGGATCCTGCATGGTGTGTCTACAGATCCAGGAGGCACATTGTTTCAGTGAACTAAATATGTAGGATAAGGGAAAACCTTATGAATGGTTTGAAGGCACAATGTGACGGATGCCGCGTTTGCACCTCTAGTGCAACCGTGAAGGAAGCGATCTTTTCAAGTGGCCGTTTCCCAATTTTATAGTTTGAATCAGATCAATCATGATTTTTCAAGCTCAGATATCTATGAGGGAACGATGCGCGTATTTTTGACAAAAAGCTGCATCCAACGAAAATGTAAGGAGCTATGCTGCTGGCCAAAGATATGTTTCATACCACTACTACTACTACTACTACTACTACTACTACTACTACTACTACTACTACTACTCGTACGTGCATCATGTGAGCAGGTGGATGAAAGTTAGATTAGCACGTACGTGTACACGTACCATGCAAAAAGTTGCACCGTTCGCTTTTATGAGCGGAATCAATCATTATGATAGCTGTAACGATGACATAGAATTTTAGTTACACCTGCATTAGTGATCTGGAAATGATCACGCCGGCCCTGCAAGTGTTATGTATGGTGGACAGGGGCAGATGGGCCGAAGGATTTGGCGGGATCTGACGTGATTTCAGGTGATCTCTACGTACGTAAGCACGAAAGAGTTCTACGACAGAAAGAAGTTCAAAAAGATGAAACCTTGGGAAACAAAATGAAGAAATCTCGAGATCCATCAACCGAAACCATCAATGAACGTTTTTCTCATTTCATATGCACAACCAAGGCACAACCGTGAGATCAAAAGTCAACCACCACGACACTGCGTGTACGGACGATTCTAATTCACACCAGTACCAGCAGATAGATTCTCAATCAATCAATCATGGCAGCATAGCATCGGAACACGATACCGTCCTCTTCGTCAAAGAGCTTTACAGGTCACTCTGCAAGTGGATCGAGACGGACGAGTGCTGTACCGACGACAAAAGAAAGCTTTGATCCCGATTACACCGAAACAATTAAGGCAATTTTCTATGTGGCTATCGTCGAAGAATCTGAAATCAAGAAAAGAAGGTTGCCCCATACAAGTGGCATACTCACCCTTGACCATCAATCAGAAATAGAAAGTTCACAAAGCGGCACCAACACTTCACTTTGTGACCTGATCAAAATGATCAAGTCACTCGATGAATTGATCAAGATGGAACGTATCGGGAGCCTTGATCATGAGAATGCCAAAGAAATCAATACATTTTTCCAAAAGACCATCAAGAAGGTATCACTTCCTCTTCCAACGTTTCATTATATCATAGCCGGAATGGACAGTACAGCAGAGGGGAAGTTCTCCATGTTCCTCAAACATGCTCTCAAACATTATCCACACGAAATGGAACTCCTCTTTTAAAAGAATGACGAAGGTCAAACGGCTTGCGAATGCGCATTTGATCATTTCGGGAAAGAAGATACATTCAAAGCCATTGCAAAAATCATTCCTTTCGAAGAAACCACAGTACGTGTACCCATCCTTCACTATGTCGTCGAACATGCTCCTCAGCTCTTGGTTGACTTTGCTGCGAACTTTCCGCCTGCAGCGCATTTGCGTGATGTATTTGGACGAAAAATATATCAGACGGAACTTGCCTTGGAATGTGACGTTTAGGAAATCTGCCAGATTCTTTGTTGGAATGACAGATGATCAGATTGCAGAGATTGACCCTGGCACTGGCTTGTATCCGTTCATGGTCGCAGCTCCCGGGGATACGAGTGATTTGTCGGCAGTGTACTACTTACTGGAGAGGAATCCTGCTTTGGTGAATAACAGCAGGGTAGAAGGAGAATGAGATCGACCCGTTGTACGAGTAAATGTAATAAGAAAGAGAGGAACAAGGAAGCCCAAGCGACCAGTCTCTATCTACTTCTGCGCAATGTTTGCTATTCGCAGCCAATCAATGCTCTCTTCTACCATGAATTTTCTGTTACACAAGTACGTGTACTCGCAATGTCATGAACTAGTGTACAGAACACGTACATTTACAAAAATAATCCAAAGTCTGTATTCTAAAAAGATCATTATTAATAAAAGTATGTATTTAAAATACACTGAATACTATGATTAAATATATAAACATGAAGAATGCCTGTGGAACTATAAACACAATAAACCTTGCCGAGTTGTACACATGGAGGCGCCCTTATCTACCAAATACTTGTACTGTAGAGAAATCGAACAACCACATTTTACAACAGAAATTTGACCATTACAACAAATAGTATTGCCGTTATCTTTTAGTCTAGCTACACTCATTCGTAAACCGAAGAGTCTACAGTCTTGTTCCAGTCATTAACACCCTCAGGGAACCACATCGCCAACTCGCGTGTGGAAGCCTCAACAGAGTCAGATCCATGGCAGATATTGCGTCCAAGATCAATGCTAAAGTCTCCACGAATGCTTCCAGGCAATGAATTAAGAGGCTGGGTCTCTCCCAACATCTGACGTCCCTGCCTAACAACATCCAAACCTTCCCAGCACATGCATACGATAGGGCCAGAGGAGAAGAAGTCCACAAGTCCCGCAAAAAATCCCTTTGAGGACAAATCCTGGTAGTGCTCGGCTGCCTTCTCCTTTGTTGGGATCTCCATCTTGAGTCCAACAAGCTTGTATCCACGCTTCTCGAAACGGCAGATGATGTCTCCTACAAGTCCGCGCTGAACTCCGTCAGGCTTGATTGCGATGAAAGTACGTTCGGTAGCCATTATTATTTATCTGGATCGGTTGGAAGATGTGGAGTATGTTGTGGACTAGGGTGAACATCATCCTCCTCCAATTCGAATTATTTTGTTTTTGTTGGTTCTCAAGATTCCTCGTCAGCAAATGAAAATTCAGATGAACGAAAGAAAGGAGAAGAGAGGGAGTCCGAACAATTTCAAATGGATGAAATTGGCATTCGCGAAGAGTTCAAATTGATGAAATTGGCATTCATACTAAACTTTCGCGAAGAGAACTATGAGGTACTACTGTAATGTAGCCCGTAGTAGATGGTTGTTAAAAAGAATTAGAGACAAAAAATGTTTTGAATAGTTGACGTGTAGGAACGAGAATTGCCATGGAGAACTCGCACGGGCAAGAGGCTTAATTTTATCTCAACAATATATTATACTGTGGTATTGATGAAAGAATGTTTGCAAACACATCAAATGTAAAGATGCCTACACGTAGAACCAGCGTTGAAAGTTTTCAAATTTACTCGTAAACCGAAGAGTCTACAGCCTTGTTCCAGTCATTAACACCCTCAGGGAACCACATCGACAATTCGTGAGCCGCAGCTTCGGGAGAGTCAGATCCATGGCAAATATTGCGTCCAAGATCAATGCTAAAGTCTCCACGAATGCTTCCAGGCTTGGAAGCAAGAGGCTGGGTTTCTCCCAACATCTGACGTCCCTGCTTAATAATGTCTTTTCCTTCCCAGCACATGCATACGATGGGACCAGAAGAAAAGAAGTTCACCAAACCAGGGAAGAACTTTTTCTTACTCAAATCAGCATAATGGGATGCTGCCTTCTCCTTTGTTGGCCAAACCATCTTAAGCCCAACAAGCTTGTATCCACGCTTCTCAAAACGAGCAATAATATCTCCAACGATTCCACGCTGAACTCCATCAGGCTTAACAGCAAGGAATGTACGCTCCTGGTTAGTCCCAGCAACTCCATGTACTGGGAGTGAATCACACTGAGCAACAGTCTGATTAGCAGCAAACACAGTGGTTCCTACAGCTGCAGAAGCGAGAGCAAGGGAAACCTTTGCATAAAGAGGGGTGGCAACGGCGCGTGCTGCAACGGTCTGTTACGAGAAAGATGAGTTAGTGGTCTGCTTTCTGTTTACTGTCGTTGGATTTATTACTAGATGTACTCACAGACACGGAGCGGGTCATGGCTCCACGGGTGCGGGCCATAGAAGCGAGTGAGCGAGCAGAACGAGAGAACATTTTTGGTGAATAAGCTTTTATGGACTAGAGATTGATTGATTCAATTCATTCGATTCGGATCCGATTGCCGATTGCGACGTGTACGCGAGTAACGTGTAAATCCGTGCGCATGCGCGGCTCAATGCGCAGCCAATTTCAAAATTCAAAAATCAACGCGGCAGTCAGCTCTCAAATTCAAAATCTCAAATAATTGCCCTTTGGGGTAACCCGAGTATGATTATTGATCACTACAAAACATACATTTAAACATTTATCATATCCTTGCTCCCTTTTGTAATCAACTCGACAGCTTTTACATGCATACGACTCTCCAAAAACTAATGGTGTTCTGTCTTCAGGTTAGTAGCAGGTCATTGACTACAGTAACTGAAGTGTATTGATTATCTGTACGCTACATATGTGATGTTCTGAAATGCGTACCGGTATTTGGCACTTGAATAAACTGAGTGTGCATTATGTACGATACTCTAGGAGTACACGTGTAGTAAAGAAAACCGACTCTTGTCAAGGTGTCATTTTATAGTCATTTTACAGTCATTTTACTCGCACTTCTCCCTTCTTCTTTACTCTTTTCCCGTTAAAAAATTGAAATCCATGCAAGATCCAGGAGGGTACTTTTTTCATTTGTTAATTTGTTTTTAATAAGCTAAGCTACTTTTGAACTTACTGTTCAGTAGTTTCCTCTTTTCTCACTGTGTAACATTACCGAGCGCGGCTATTTTTCGCGCAACCTGACAGAAGGAAAAGATCTTTCAAAAAATGGATCACAAATCCAAACTCTGCATGCCTTCGTATCCTTGTATTCAGTCAATCTTCAGTAACCTACACCATCTATGAATTTATTGCATTCAATTTCCGTTCATTAGCTGTTACCTATCTTCAATCTTTTACCTGGTACGCACTATCAAGAATGCTCTTATCATGAGGGAGCATCTCACCACTTGTTCGAAATACGCGTTGAGTTGAGGTCAAACCCAAATTGGTTGCCTTGGAGGTATACAAACAAGCATAGTTCTTGACAAAATAAGCAAAGCGCGAATCTTGGTATCCAGCTTGAAACATGACACCCCATACAGGATGGAATTTAGAATGATACTCTTTTGCCATGACAGTGAGTTTAGCCTTAATCTTCTCGTCATCTTCCTGAAGTGTTTGCATCTTGAGCTGTAGTTCGGCATCTTCAATATTATTCTCATTGATAATTATAGAATCTCCAAGTACACTAAGATCGTCACGAAGTTTGCGAAGTTGTTTGATTTGGTTCTGAAGAAGGCGCTGTTCGTCGAATGCCTTCATCTCTTCAGGAAGCTCAGGCATGATGAATGCGGACCTCCACCCAAGAGTTCTCTTGGAACGCAAGACATCGGAATACAAGTGGTCTCCAACATACAAAATTTCTTCACCAGCTTCTGTTTCCAACATTGCGTTGAGATGTTTCCAGTTTCCACCCTGGAATATCGTTCCTTCCGCTAAATATTTTTGCGCGCCATTCTCTCCCAGGGCCTCGATTTCAAATAGACCATCTGTATTACGCAATGACCCATCAGCAGGATTGATACGGAATAGATTGAGATAGGGATCCACGAGGTATGCAGGTTTGCAAGATCCAACTACTACCACATCAAACAAATCAACCCACTCATTCTTTGCCTTCAATTCAGGATCAACATCCGCCTGATGATAAAGATAATTCATTGCAACAGATGTGTATTCCCAATGAGAGTTGGTGAGTAAGAATACCTTGACACCGTCTTTACGGAAATTTTCAAGCATTGGGACCATGTCATTATCCAATACAATATATTTCTCTGGATTGAGCGCGACCTCGTCCTTGATGACACCATCTCGATGACACAAATCAACACATGCGCGAACATCCCGATACATCTCCTCATAGGTTTTAAAATCCAAGAATTCATCTTCGTCATTGTCCTTCATCTCGATCAAAGTAGCAAAGAGAGAGGCGTCAACAAATTGGAAGAGAGTGTCCATATTTATATATTGCTTTTCACCGAATGACGGGACCTGGTTGAAAAAGCGAGAGTACAAATCTTTTCGTGTTGTAGAGCTAATAGGTGTAAAGCCATGATAAGCTACGCGAACATATTTGTGACGATCAATTTTCAAGAAATTTCCTCTCTGGGTATCAATAATTAACCCTCTCACCCAAAACTTTAATAACACGACACAATCATTCCGAGAGAAAGATTTTCATTAGAACAAATGACTCACAATCAGGGATGTGGATTTGCACATTTGTTGCAGTAGGAAAACTTACCGTGTGGTCGTACTCAACATCCAACAATGCCTCAGGATATCCAAAATTGTGAACGAGTTTCTCCTTAGCCCCGTCAAAGGCAAGCTTATCAAAGGCAGGTTGCTTATATTGAGCAAGGGTATAATCCATATCAAACCCAATCGCCCTGATTCCACCAAGGTTCAATTCACGATTGCAAAAGACGCCGTTACAAGAGACTTGAGTATTTTCTGGCAAATCTCCAACGGAGGAAAGTTCGCCAGCAAGACCAACATCGGAAAGGAAATCGTCGAATTTGTTTGTATCATCCCCGCTGCCATTGGCGGTAGAGAAGCGACCTGCTGCTGCTTCTTCATCGACAGCTCTATCAGCTAGGAGCTGCTCAGAACTTTCGTCAGAGTCAAAGTCATATGAGGACTTGAACAAAGTACTCGATGAAGTGGTGGATAACGCATTGGTATGCCCAACCACAGTGAAAGCATCTGTTCCCGAGCATAGAAATGCCATTACCATCCCCATGGAAATCTTGGCCATATCTGAGCCATGCATGCTGAGAATAGTTAGTTTCTTTTCGAATTCTATGTAGTTTAATCTTCAATACACTACACGTCTTGTAGCGCTTTTGGCGTCACGCTTTATGGTACGAATGTCAACAGAGAAAGATACAGAACTTTGAAACTCCTTTGAATGAAGACATCACGAAAAACACGTTTTCCCTTTTCCCCCTCATTTTTGTTCTTTTTTTACCCGCCCCCCTTCGCGCATTATGTACCGTCGTCGTATTTATTATCCTTCGGCAGGAAACAAACACCACCACCATCATTTAAAAGGGTTTACTCGTAATAATACAACCTCTCTTTACCCCTCCATCACCACAACATGATTCCATCAAGAATAAATCAGACGCACGGATAGGATTTCGAAGGAACCGAAGATGTCAGAAAGAAGGCGCATGTCACCCAGAGACTCCAGGACGTGAACCTCCATACTCAGGTCGAGGGAGCCCTCCCATCTAGAGATGCCGTCCCGTTACCAGAGGAACCCCATTCCAATCCATATGATGCTAGTTCCAACGACCAGTCAGATGCAAGTGATGCTGAGACCGCTGTAGATAAGGAGATGGACGAGGGCTCAGAGGAAGAGAGCGAGAGCGACGACCAGTCCGAAGGAGAAGTAGAATCGCAAGACTATCGCGACTTGTTGTCGAAGCCACTTCTCAAGATATTTACTGCTCGCGTCTTGAAGCGAGTCGACGTCACCAAGAAGAAAGTGACAAAGGGCAGGAAGGACCCAACCGACATATAAGTATTTTCTTCGTCGTCCTCGGCCTTTTCGTTGACGCCTGACACAGTGCAGAAATTCCTTTCGATTGAACATTTTCCTCTTCTATATCTTTCCTCACACTGGCACTGGTGCTACTAGGGACAGTGGTGGAACAATCAATGCCACCAGTTCCGATCCAAAATCGGAATTTTGGATAATCTTTGGTAAGGGCTCTCAAAATGGAATCCACTACATCACCATCATCAGCATTACGCACGATGAAATGGAAGTTCCGATCATTTGACGAAACAGTTGAACTTGCGGGGACAGAGTCCGGAACATTTCCCGAGACAGCAGAACAAGATGGATGTGTCACAGTGGACGTAGGGGGATGGTTTGTTGTTTGACTATTCATGCTTTATCTTCTTGTCGAAGTTCTAGTCTATGAGCGGAAGTAGGATATCAATATGTTCCGTTTAGATTCATTACGACTGTTTTTATTTGATGAGTTTGGACAGACGTGCCAACATAACGCATCGCTCAAGATTTCTACCTTGACGTATTAATAAATGGATAACTATGTTTTTTTCAAATATCCGCACTTCAAAAACATCTTCCATACAATACACGTAGCGAATCCAAGTTGATTTGTAATGGTGAGTTACAAGCCTCGTCTGATCGCGGATCTTTACTATGAAAGAAAGGTAGTCCGTTAACATGTCGAGCACCCTTCTTGCATTCTTGGCATGGGGAAACTTGTCATTCTCAAAGTACCTTTGTAAGGCCCTACCTTGTGGAACCAACTAGTCACGAATGTACGAGATAGAACCATACCGAACTTCCTTTTGAACTCATAAATATAAGCCTCGGAAGGAAGAGATGGGCGAGAGAGATATAAATCATAGAGAAACTCGTGATGCGCATGGCCAAATCGTAATATAGCTCCAATACCCTTTCGTCCGTGTTCTCGCTTCTTGCGCTCGATTATTCCGGCATCGAAGAATTGGATTGCCTTCTTCGCCGATCTCTGTGAGATGCGGCAACACCTGGCAAGTTCTCTAATACCACAAGAACCATGTGCCTCCAACAGATACTCGTAGGTGCCAATTATTTCGAGCCATTTTTCGTCGCTAAAGGCTTTTCCTGATCCGTTCCGTCCTCCATTTGTATTGACGCTTCCTCTGCGTACCTAGCAGCGATGATGTCAACTTGGCGCACCGCGCACCGGTGATATAGACTGCTGGCTGATACCGTCAACGTCAAAATCCATAGCAACAACAAATTATCTCGATGAGGAGGAAGTCCGCGCGTGTAAATTGATATTTAACTTTGTTAATGAAAACATGGAGAATGATGGGAGCTTTGAATAAGTGGAGTAGATGCATGGTTGGAGTGTATATGAGTTTTCAAATTATTGAAAATAAAGAGAGACAATTTCAGATCAGTTTGTAATAATGTTTATAATATTATTGCTAAGTGTACGGGCAAAAAACCTCCTCCCATATTAGCCTGTACATGCAATAAGACGATGAGAAACAGTAAAGAGAACAATAACTGTTGAGATGGTGCAAGTCGTGCTGGTTGATGCTGAGCAATGCCTGACGACCTCTCCACCTCCTATAGCTTCCAACATCATTCAGTCCTCCTCTTCGCCAAAGGCATCCCAAAAGTAAACTCACCCGTCGCGGGCTTAGCTTCATCTTTCTTATCCGAAGGTGCTGAGGGTGTTGCCTCAAATGTAAATCCACCACTTGCGAGTTTGCTGGAGTAGTCCTTCGTATCCGAAGACGATGATGGCGCCCCAAAAGTAAACCCACCCGTCGCGGGCTTAGCTTCATCTTTCTTATCCGAAGCTGCTGAGGGTGTTGCCCCAAAAGTAAACCCTCCAGTTTCGGATTTGAAGTCATCCTTCTTATCCGAAGACGATGATGGCGCCCCAAAAGTAAACCCACCCGTCGCCGATGACGCACCAAAAGCTATGTTACTCCCTGAAGCCATGGAAAAGCCACTTTCCTTCTTTTCAGCCTCATTCGAGCCTGTATTCGCATCCTCACTAGGTTTCGGAGCTTCACACCCTTTCGGAGTTCCACAAGGAAGACACTTGGCATCGTCCTGAGTATTTGTTGCACAAGCGCATTCGTTACATCTCCATTCACCGGGTTTCTTCTTAAAGATGCCCCCCCATCCAGATCCTGCAGGAACAGGTGAGCTTTCTGCCGCAGGAGTTGCAGTTGCACCTGTAGCATTAGCTGGTACGGGGGTTGTAGCTGCTTTATCCCCGTTTCCGGTATTCTGTATTGGTTTATTCAGAATGGATGACGATCCTTTTCGAGTACTCGAAGGCGTCTTTGGCATAAAATCAAACGGTAGTAAAGCCTTAGATCCCGCGTTGACATTCTTGTCGCTGGCACTACTTTCAGAAGTAGCAGTAGCAGCAGCATCCCTCTTTTTGTAAAACTTGATCATGGGAATGCTACCATTCTTCATCCCCTGCATAACGTATGCGAGAGCTTTTTTCGTTTCCGCATTCTCTGGCACACCCTTGGAACTTTCCCCCAGCATTTCTTTATAATCCAAATTCTGTCCATAGCCTTTTTCCATGGGGTACACAACCAAACCGCCCTCCCTCCGCTCATCTTCTACATCCAAGCCAAGAGTAACACACTTTGGTTCCTGCTGCTGCACTTT
>Ga0115005_10005026_pt1 | contig 10460 bp, 10 predicted proteins | sample ArcOceMetagenome_FD_87163 | JGI IMG/M metagenome (GOLD analysis project Ga0115005, IMG submission 87163) | Marine eukaryotic phytoplankton communities from Arctic Ocean - Arctic Ocean - Greenland ARC118M Metagenome | ecosystem: Environmental > Aquatic > Marine > Oceanic | place: Arctic Ocean...
AAGGACAACAATTCTCGAGTACCAAACCTGTCGCATCACCTGCGCACTGGGCCCTTTTACTCTTCTCCGCTTTATTCTGAACCTCACTCATGCTGATGTGTTGTGCGCGGATCGCGTTCGATGATCTATATTTGATAAAGATAATGAACACACCTCCGTTGACGCAACGGCTACGCGATAATTCATCTCTAACATATGTGTACACACTGCTACTTCGCGCGTCGGTCCGACCGTGTGTGCCGGGACCCGGGAGCTGGCCCCATAGGGCGGGCCCGCGCTCCCTCAAACTACTAACTACAAGCCTGGTAGCACCCCCCCCTGCCATGGTTAGGGTTATGGCCTATGGCGCAGTCCCGGGGCGCGACGCGGCCTGCGACCCGGCCTGCGACCCGGCCTGAGACGCGTCGTCCCGTTTTGAGGGCGTGCGGCCGGGGAGCATCTCCTGCAGCTTGCCCTCGGCCTGCATCTCGAGCGTGATCGCGCGCATCATCGCCATAGTCACCTGGTTAGAGTTAGGGTTAGGGTTAGGGTTAGGGTTAGGGTTAGGTAAGGGTTAGGGTTAGGGTTAGGGTTAGGGTTAGGGTTGGGGTTAGGGTTAGGGTTGGGGTTAGATTAGCCTCACCTTTTCCCCCGTCACGCGCTGCTCCTCGTCGCACCGCTCCATGAGCTCGAGCAGCTCGGGGTTGTCGATGGACGCGCGCATGTCGTGCGGCAGGTGGAAGGAGTTGCTCTGTCGCATGTGGTCGATTTTGTCGATAATACCCTGCCGCGTGTTGACGCTCTTGTTGCGCGCCGCGCGCCGCTGCTGCAGCAGCGTCTGCCGGGAGCTCTTGAGGTCGTCCGCCTTCTGCGTCTGCATGCGGATCTTCTCGGAGACCATCTCACGAAAGTACTCGTCGCGCCGCCGTTGACGCTCGAGCTTGACGTGACGCTGGTAGACGCGCATATCGTGCTCCGTTTGCGAACGCAGCAGCCCCTGATGCCGCTGGTCCAGCACTTGCCGCATCCGCTCGTCGTGGCCTGTGTTCCTGTTGAGGATGCCCCGTGTGCGCTGCTCCAGCGCGTGCTCCATCTGGACCTGCACGCCGCGGATGTGGTCACTCCGCTCCCGCCCCGCGCGCTTGCGCCGCTCGAGGTCGAGGTCTCGCTGCTCAGTGAAGAGCATGCGCCGCTGGTCCTCGAGCTCCATGCGGTGCTCGTAGAACTCGCGCGCCTCCTCGAGATTCTGCGCGTTCTGCTGCACTGACTTCGCCACACGCTGGTTCGCCTTCTCGCGCTCTGCAGCGTTCCTCGCCATCCTCGCCCCCTTCTGCTCTTCCAGCTTCTCGACGCGCCGCGCCTCCTTCCTCGCGTCCTCCTTCGCTTTAGCCTCCGCATCGCGCTCGCGCTGCGCCATGACCTCCCGCTGCCGCTGCTTGCGCATCTCCTGCTTGGCCTGCCGCTCACGCTCTCCTGCTGCCGCCTTGTGCTGAGCCTCCTTAATCTTCAGCTCGTCCTCGTGGCGCTTCTTCGTCTCGCGCTGCATCTCGAACTGCGCCCGCCGCCGCGCACCCTTCTCCAGCAACTCATCCTGCCGTCGCTTCTCCTCGTCCCACTTGCGCCGGTCCTCCACCCACGCCTTCGACTTGGCCTCCTTGGCCCTTAGCAGATCCGCGGCCCGCTGGGCGTCCCGCCTGACCTTCTCCGCCTTCTCCTCGGTGATCTGTGCCGCCTTCAGCTCGAACATGAGCATGTTCTCGATGTCCGCCTGCTGCTTCTTCTGGATCTTCTCGACAATCCGCTGCTCCTTGAGCAGGGCTGTCGACTCCGCTGCGCTGGCCTGCGCCGCGAGCTGAGCCTCCGCCGTCGACTGGCCGGTGGCCGGCGCCGAGCTACTCGACCCGAGGCGCCCCTCCCTTATGATCTGTTCCCGCTCCTCCTGCACCGTCGTATACGTCTCGATACGTGCGTTCTCGTAGTGATGGAACTTGAGCTGCTGCAGCTCCTCGGACTGGTTGGGCTCCCTGAAGGCCTCAGGAGGAAGCGGCACGAGCTCGCGCGGATCAACGCCAGTACGACGGCATGCCTCCGCGCTGCGCGGCGTCAGCTGCGGCTGCGAGGTGTGGCCTGGGTTGGATGCCTCAAGCTGCGACATGGCGTTTTTCAAGAACGAAACGCTTTTCGGCGAGCCGAGACGCTTCGCCGGTGGGGCTCAAATTCACACGAGGGGCACAAAATTCACATGAGCAGGTCGCGGAGATGACGGCAGCAGGGGGCTCAAATGAATGACGGCAGCTCGCTTCTCTCCAAGAATCTGCAGTTTCTGCTCGCAGTGTGCAAGCACGAGGATTCACTCGCTCGCCAGCTGACGCCAGCGATCGCTTGCCGTTGTCGGCCCGCTGCTCCAGGCCAGAGAGCGTGTGGCTGATTGAGTCGTAGGGGCTCAGCGTCGGCAGATTTTTTTGGCCTTTTCCTCAGGCCTTTTCCTCTAGAATTTTGTGTGGCCTTCCTCCATGCCTTCCTCTGCGAGTTCGGAATTTTTTTGGCCAGTTCCGAACCAAACCCCAACCCAAATCGTCTCTCTGATTCCTACCCCGCGCGTGTACACTAAAGACCGTACTAGCCTGTAGGCCATATGTTCCCCGTGTTAGGAATTTTGTAAATTCGCACTGGACGTCATTGAAGCATTTACCATTTTCCAACAAATCCAAGGAAGAATTCTGAGCCCTGCCAGAATGCGCCGGCGGGCGGAATTTGAGCCCCCTCGTCCAAAAAGGCCAAACAAATCTAGGGCGCCTTTAGCGCGCGCCTTCGGCGCGGGCCTTCGGCCACCATCAGCTATTACCTATGCAACTTCTGGCACCCGGGATCAGCTGCTGCTGGAGAAACCCGAGCTGGAGTCGTCACTACGCCAGAAGTCCAGAATGCACCTCGCCGAGCCTCCTCGCCCAGTGCCGCGGCCGGGTCCGCCGCATGCCACTGCCCCAGCACATGCACGCTTAAATGCACGCCCACCGCTGCCGCCTCCAAATGCGCCAGCGCTGGAGGCAGCGGCTGTCGCCGCAGCCGCTTGGGTTTCGAGCGCGCGACCCGCTCCGCGGCGCGCTCGGCCCGCCGCAGCGCGTTCTCTTATATCACAGAGAAATCGTAACCCGTCGAACTGAACCCAGCCGTTTTCGAGCCGTGCCTGATCGTGTGCCCGAACTCGGTCCCTGTGCCGTTGTGTAGCCTTGCCACATACATGAACTGCCAACATGCGAACTTGCAGCCGCTTTCTTGGTGGCGCGAGGCGTGAGCATCCCGCCGCGCGAGCATACCCGCCGGAAGCACACCCGCCGCGCGACGCGAGCATACATGCGGTTCGCAACGCATGCGGTCCTGCGGTGCGCACTTGTCGTCAGCGTCGCGACTGCTCGTGGTCGTTCACCCCCACCCGTGACTGTGGCCACGGTGCCCGTCACTGCATCATCCATCAACATCAAAACTGCACAAGACGAGCTGGCCGCAGTGAGTGCCACCCTCAGTACCAAGATGGAGCGACTGCGGACAGGGAACCAGGGAGCGCACGCTGAGTACAACAAGGCTCAACAGGCCTTCGCCAAGGACGAACAAGACTTCGCGACGGCGAGGCAAAAGGCAATGGACGTCTACGAGCGATCACTAAGAAGCATCGTGCAGGGTCTAGACGCAGCCAATGCCACCTACACTAAGGCGGCGAACAAGTGGCAAGAGCACTTGCTGCAGCTCAACAGCAGCCGCACGGGACTGCAAATAGAGCACGATGCTGCATTGGCGAGCGCTGCGGTCAAACTCCAAGCCGCCTTGATGGCAGACGCACAGCAGAGGCTTGACATTCTGGGTGTGCAAGAGTGAGTGTCGTCAGAGAGTCGCCTCCCCCCATGTTGGCCGAAGCGTGGTGGCATTGTTGTTAGGTTCTACACACTCATATCTCTCTCTACTCTGTGTCTGTCCCCCCGTCTCTCCGTTCTGCGGCAGCCACGCTGCGCGCGCGGCTCCGGGGCTCGCGCGGCGAGCGATCGGGGCCTGGATCGGGGCACCCCGGGCGCGGCACACGGGTCACGGTGGCCGCGCGCACCGCCCATATATAAACCCCCCCCCCCCCGACCCTAACCCGGCCCCCCCCCCCCCCCCCCCGGCCCGACACTCGAGCGGAGAAGGGGTCGCGCGGTCCTAAAAGTAATTCAGCATGCGATTTGGTATTCAGATCTCGTCACAATCTGAAACCACGCGCCCGTAGAATACGGTCGCGGCGGCACTGGCAGCAGCTGCGGACTGAGGCGCATGTGCGATGGCCCGCACGGCCTCGCTCGTGTCAGCCGCCGCCACCGCCGCCACCTTGCCGCACGGCATGATCCATCTTGATCCGGGCATGATATCGCGTGCGTGCCTGATCGCGCTCATGTATCCGATCAGCCGGACCTCCGCACTGTTCTTCGCCACGCCGCCGTGCCGCTGCGCGCTGGCCGCGGCGGCCGCTGCGCACTTGGGCGCAAGGTGCACGCGCGCGCGAGCCTCAAAGTCAGCGGCGAAGAGGTCGGCGCGCCTGCGGAGGACTGGCTCGGCGCCCTCGGCGTTGGCCTTGGCCAGGCACTTGAGCACGTTGCCGTACTGCTGCACGGTCGAGCTGCTGTACTTGGGCTCCGTGCTGCCGCCATCGCGCTGCTTGGTCTGCGCGTCTAATCGCTTCTTGAACTCCAAGACCAGCCCCTCCGGCTCGTCGTGCAGCTCGAGCGTGTCGCCGTAGTGCTTGCGCGGCGCGGAACCCGCTGCCTTGCGTTTGCGACTTGGTGTGCTGGCGGGCACGGCGGGCGCGGCGGGCGCGGCGGGCGCGGCGGGCGCGGCGGGCGTGGCGGGCGCGGCGGGCGCGGCGGGCGCGGCGGGCGCGGCGGGCGGGACAGCCGCCGCCGCCTGGCCGCTTTCCAGCCGCCTGATGTGAGCTTCCTGAAGCTTCATGTGAGCTTCCTGGAGCACCGTGATGGTCAGCAATAGCTCGTTCTGCTTGTGGACCAACCGCGTGTTATCGTCCTGCAGGTGTGCGTTATGCGCACGCAAGTCGCAGTTCTCCAGGCGTAATCGCTTGGCCTCTCGAATCAACTGTGACGTGGCATAGCGGGTGTGAGTGAGTTGTGGTGTGTGCAAGTGCTAGAACCGTCGCTGGTGCTACAAACCTCCCGCTTCTTCGGTTTAGGCGGTTTGTACATGTTCGCTTCCACGTTCGCTTCCACGGTAAAGGGGTCGCTTCTGCTCATTGCCCGCCTTGCACACGAGCCTGTGATGCGAGGGTTTCGCGTGCGGACGGGAGGGGGTATAACTAGCCACCCCGTTAGAAAGCCCCTCGTTCCCTATCTTCCACGTACAGTGTTAATGAATTGGCAGCGCGTGCATTCTTTCTTCCGTGAAAGTGTTGGCAACGGCCAATCCGTGTTTTCGAATGCAGGCCTCCGCCGCGCAGTCACCAGACCGCCGCCGTCGATCCGGTGACCTGAAGAACGCTTCGCCGTCCGTTCAGAGCGGTGTCGCCCGGTTTGGCTTCAAGAAGCGCGCAGCTTCTACGCGGAGCCGCACCGAGCAGGCTACCGAGGCACCCAGTGGCAACGGCAAGCAGACGAAGGCGGCATGCCCACCTCTCCACCTGCAGACTGACTCGGGCGTCGCCCGGGCTACCACCAGGGCTACGCCGCGGTTGGTGGAAAACATCAAGGTAAAAGCAGACAAGTACGGACGACGGGCGCTGAGGGGTGCGAACTTGGCAGCGCCATGGCGCAAACAAACATGGCAGCAAGCATCTGTGGAGCTTCACTACTCGAGTACAATGTGATGGAACAGCAGGTAGCCGGTTGCGTCGCAGACATCCACGCATCGCAGGCGCCCGTGCGCCGCAGGCGCCGGGACGCCATGAACGTAAACTGACGGAGAGGGAGGAGGCGCCATGCCAGCAGGGACGTCAACCACGCGCCGGCCGCGGCTCAGGTCTCAGGGGCAAAATACACGCCCCGGGCGTCTCCGTACACTGGCGGGTCGGTCAAAGTGTGTGCAGTTCGCGCCTACTGCCTCATTCTCGAGTTTTGCGTACGCCGTAAGCTGTGGTTCTCATTGTGTTCGTATAACCGGCGTATCGGCTTTTATATATCGGCAGCGACGGCACACACACCTTGTCTCGCACACTCACTTCTCAGCACTCAGGCACCGTTGGTTTTTTCCTTTTCACATATGTGCAAAAAGAATCACCCTGTGGGCAGTCACACCTTACTGTCACCTTTGCGCAGGGCCGACAGCAGAGGCGAGAGGCGCGCGCGCGGCGCGGCGGACCGGCGGTGTGTTGCGCCCGCCGACCCAAAAACGGGCCACTATGACGTAAAGATCCCGCGGCGCGCGGGGAGGACCCCGCGGGCGCCTTGCAGGGGGTGCGGCCTGCGGCCCGACCAGACGCTCCACGGTCCACGCCTCCTGCGCGGGCTCCATCGGGACAGAGCGAGAGGGCAACCGACCTGAGGGGCGCTCCGGCGCCTTCTCCTGCGGTGAGCCCTCGGTCATTGGAAGACCAGTCCGGCGCACGCCCCCAAGGGCCAAGCCACGGGATGCTCGCTACTTGGACCCATTGGACCGGGGGACAACACGGCGGTATTCCCGCGCCCCGGCGCAGGGACAGGGCCCCTCTCCCCCGAATAAAGGCAACCCGGTATGTACGTATACGAATAGTACACCCTCAAGATCAATTGGTTTTTGAATCCGTACCCGAAAAAGCTCCGTGACCACCAAAGTACCGATCTAAAACCAACAATCAAACCCCCACTTGTGAACTATACAAACGCACGTAATGTCTAATTAACAATCCAAAACCAACAATCGTCCCTACGTGTGAACTACAATACGCACGTAATGTCTAACGAAAATAAGTTCCCATCGAAAAAAAAACAGGACAACTGGAGCTGCGTGCGCCCCTAGAGGGGCTTGGTGCCACGCCTTTAAGCCAGGCGCAGACCGCCGCGCGGTTCGAAGATATCCTAGCGCAATGGTGAGCTAACGCGGCGGTACGCCGCGGATGCACGAGTGAATCTTCTGCAAGGCGACGAGGGGCGGATACGTAGTTCCGCGGGGGGACGCGCGGCTCGAGGTCATACTGGGAGGAATACCCAGCGGACCGGACTCTGGCTGCCTCATAAGGCGCGTGTTGCGTTTGCGTTGCTCGGTGGCTCTTCAAGCTCTCGAGCCGCGCGTCTTTGTGGCGGGTAGCAGGGACAGCCGTCTGCTCCCACGATGGGACCAGACCAGAGTATGGGACCCGGGGGATTAGCCACCCCCGAAACGAGCGGACGCCTGCGGGCGCCCCCGCAACAAGCCGACCGCCGCTAGCGGTCCGGGAGGACGGTGGGGTACTGTGGTATTCGGATGGCGCGCGCCCCCGCCCTTGCCGACCCCGTGTCGTGTTTGTTATAGGCTTTGTGTCTTTTAATACATTCTCTCATTTCAAGATAAATTCCCATCTCTAAAAACGCGCTCGGCTGCATTCGCAACAGAACAACAACAACACAATCCCAATTGCAATTCCGACACGCAATTTGTTGGGGACTTTTTCGTGGGGGTTGTTTAATTGTACACTCTATACACATAGTTACACGCCACACCGTGCGATCCACGCATGCCCGCGTCCGCGTGCGCCGTGAGGGGCGATTGATAATGATATCTATCGTCATACTATCTCGTATTATAATTTGTGATTCCATTGGGTCCGAGAGGACCGAGTTTATCCCGCCCCCAGGCACAGCCCAGGCAGCTTTTCACTCTCTCGAGACGCCAGACGCGTCAGCACGACGCCTCCAGTTGCCTCCAGCACTGCCCCTTCTAGTCACGCACATGCGATGCTCACACACACTGCGCGCTCGGACCCGACGCTGACGCGCCGCAATCTCGAACCATCACCGACTGTACAGCTCAGCCACGCGTGCCTCAACACTCTTGGGCACGAGGCCGACCAGACTCTCTCCCGCTGCAGCGTGCTTGCGCACCTTCGTCGAGGACAGGTCGAGCAGCTCCGGCGACGCCTCGATATACCGCGTGTCAGGCGGCAGCGCGGCCGCGAGCAGCAGCGGGCCGACGACATTGAGAGCTGCGAGGAGTGACTCGGCGGTGCCGTCCTTTTGCCAGGTGCGGACGCCGCGGTACATGATCACCACGCCGCGCCGAAGCCCAAAGCGCCACGGGTACTGCGGCACCACCACAGCCTCCACGCGGTCTGCCAGCCCCGCCGCGGTGATCATGCTGGCAACGAGCTCGCAGCGCACCTGCTTGGTTGGGTCAGGTGTGGGTCACCCGTCGCGGCCGACGCGCCGCGCCGCGCTACGCCGCTCTGCGCCGCGATGCGCCGCGCTGTGCCGTGCTGCAGCGCGCCATGTGCCCCTTGTGAAGTAATCATATTACTTGCGTGTGTGCGGCGGTGGCCAATGGGTGCTCGCCGCGCGCACCGCAGCGCACCTGCGGCGATACGGCGTACGCCTTCGAAGGGTTGTACGCGACGCAGGCGAAGACCTTGCTGCGCGGGTGGCGCCTTGCCGCGTGCGCGAGAAGCGCGAGATGGCCGCTGTGCATCGGGTTGAAACTGCCCGCGAAGAGCACGTGCGCGTTCTCGCCCAGGTCCTCCTCGTCGTCGTCGCGCGCACTGAGCACGCGCGGCCGCATGACGGTGTGCGCGGCGAGGAGGAGGGGCGCAAGGCCGAGGCCGCCCAGCACGCAGCGCCACGGCAGAAGCGCGCATAGCAGCGCGCTCGCCAGCAGCCACTTGCCTGCCGGACGGTGGGGAGGGCACAGGGGGGTGGGGGTGCCGCAGTGCCTCGGAGTGGACGTGCAGCGTCACGCCATGCAGCGCTACTATGCCCCAGAGCAGGGCATAGTCCTCTGGGGCGCAACTGGATGCTCCGATGGCGGGTGCGGCGTGGCGGGCTAAACGACGGGGCGGGCGGGACTAAGGGGGTAGTAGGCGGGACCTCCCGCCGCGATGGTCTCGCGCTGCGGCCCGAGGAGGAGCGCGGGGGCACCGAGCAGCAGCGCCGCCCAGCCTGCGGCAACAGCGGCGTGGGCCCACCGGAGCGGCGACGGCAGGGCGGAGGTACGCGTGCACAGCCGCAGCGACGCGAGCAGCAGCAGTAGCAGGGGGCCGCGCAGTGCACGCTGTGCAATGGTGCGGCGGCGCAGCGAGGGGAGCAGGCTCTGCACCTGCCATAGGTCAGGGCGAGGCGGGCTCGGTTTAGGGCGAGGCGAGCTCGGGTTAGGCTGAGGTGAGCGGCACGCGTGGAGCCAGCGTCGCGATGGGAAGTGTGGCGGGGAGCGTGCGCCCCACCGTCTCGCGTGTCTCGTGCAGCGCGCCGCGGTTGTCAGCCACCAGGTCCGCCCTCGCAGCCTTGGCCTCGAGGCTCAGCGGCTGCGCGGCGATGCGAGCCCGCGCGTCCCCCTCGCCCGCCTTGTCCCGTGCCATTAGCCGCTGGAGCTGCGTCTGCGGATCCACCGACACGACGACGACCACCGAGCAGAGGCGATGCAGCCCAGTCTCGAAGAGAAGCGGCGCGTCGACGACGACCACCGCAGTGCCCAGAGAGAACTCATAGATCAGGGCCCAGAGTAGCCGGAGGGCGATCCACGGCTGCAGGACTTGGTTGAGCTTCTGTCGGAGGGCTCGGTCGTTGAAGACGACATCGCCGAGCCGCTTGCGGTGGATGGCACCGCCGCTGAGGATGGTCGGCCCAAATATTGCCACCACCTTGCGGGAGGCGAAGGTTCCGGGCGCAAGGGCCTGTCTTGCTATGATGTCCAGGTCGATGATGGGAATGCCATGCTCGGCACTCAGCAGAAGCGATACCGACGACTTGCCGCTAGCGATGCCGCCGGTGAGGCCGATTATCTTCATGTGGTGAAGTGCGTGCTCCGTGGGCTCACCGTGGCGGGCTCTCCGTGGGCGCGCGCGGGCCGATTGCGCGCAGCATCACATTCCGGATTTACACCCATTCCTCGAGTGTGCGTAAGAGCGCTCTTTCTTTCATGCCCTTAGTGTGCGCTGCGCTCACGCGAGAGGGTAGGCGAGCAAGTGGGCGCCCGGAGCCGGATCCCGGATGGTTGAGGCCACATCCATCTGTCATTCTGTCTGGCCGTCTGGTTGGACGGCCGTCTGGTGGTGGAGCCGTCTGGTTGGAACTCTGACAAGTGCGGAATTCTCACTGGGCGCTTGCTGGCAAGGGCGACACATATTGGTGGCGAGGAGTTCTCCGACTGCCCCGTGCCTCCCAAGCTAAAATCTTAGGCCTCTACGTCGGAAATACCTCTCGTCGGAAATTCGTCAAGGATTCCGAATCTGGCCTCAGAAATAGGTGCTCTCTGTCAATATTTCGAGATATTTACGTTTTCAGTACTTTCCCTGAGGCGGCACTTTTGGGTGCCACCTTAGGAAAACCACTGAAAATGTCAATATACTC
>Ga0115005_10005028_pt1 | contig 10459 bp, 8 predicted proteins | sample ArcOceMetagenome_FD_87163 | JGI IMG/M metagenome (GOLD analysis project Ga0115005, IMG submission 87163) | Marine eukaryotic phytoplankton communities from Arctic Ocean - Arctic Ocean - Greenland ARC118M Metagenome | ecosystem: Environmental > Aquatic > Marine > Oceanic | place: Arctic Ocean...
AGGATTGCGGTTCGGTTATTGACAAGTTGTTGTAAATTTGTATTGTCACATCACGCGGACGGTTCATCATTCATCATCAGCAACAAAAGGCGATTTTGTGATCTATCCCTGAAGGTCCGAAGGGGCGCCAAAATACCGATGCAAAGCACAGAAACACACAAAGAACAAAACATCAAACTATTGCACATTACACAACTCGGTGAGCATTTGAGACACTTTTTAATACAACAACCTATTCATAGTGAATTTTAACTAACATATTTTACCCTTTCAAATAGCGGTGTTGAGGGTCGTGTAAAGGAATGGCATTCCTCACGAAATAACGCGCCAAAAGACCGAAATAAATTTTCATGTTCACGAACAAGCATCTTTGGGGCATCAGATGAGAGCATAAAAATAAACATGATGGGGGTCTATGCGACGCCTATGGTCATAGAAGGAACGGAAATTCAGTTGGTTAGGGTGAAAACAGGCTGCTGTTCGTCTACGTAGAGGCAGTGGTATTTAATTAATAAATAGCTGGTGTGATCTTATTCTAATTGACGATTTTACTGAAGATCTATTCAGTGAGTTTGCCTCCCACATTTTCACTCGAAAGTGCTAAATCCTCACTGAAAACCTTCTTCCACCCATCTTCTGTGATGACATATACAGCAATATAACCTCCACTGAATGCGTCACGAAAGGTTGCATGGCGAATGGCTTTAATGCCAAGCGCAATCGCTTCTTCTTCTTTGATGTGCCCGCGCATTTCTGTGTCCAACAATCCAAGCGCAAAGGTACTTCCAGATCCTACAGAGAAAAGGTCTCCTTTGATACGAGTTCCCTTGTTGTCCACATAGTAAATGCTAGGCCCAGATTCGTCGTAACCCATTATCATTGTCCCAACAGACAAATCTAATTGTCTATTGGCGTACAAGTAGTCAGCAAGAAGCCGAGATACCCTAGCCACAGTAATGGGTTTACCTTCGGCTAGTTCGTAATGTCTAGACTCTGCTTGGAGTTTGCGAATCCAGAAACTGCAGTCAGCAGCTCCTCCAGCCATGGTGCCAAGCATATGATTATTTATTGGTAACACTTTTTGAGTAGTTTTCGAGCCGACAAAGTTGCCTATGCTTGCTCTGCTATCAACCGCAGCGACGATGCCGCCATCAAAGATGAAAGAGAGCGTTGTAGTTCCGTGAGCAAATTCTAAGGGGGGAGCAGCACCTGCAGATGACTCATCATTCTCGTCTTCGCTTTCAAAAAGTCCATTCTGCCATCCAATGGCACCACCTCTACAGCCCGACAGGACTTGATGCCTTCCATGAGCCGTGAGAGTTCGATCGGATAAAAATGTTGCTCCAGAAGCCCCTTTTGCCAAAAAAGCGGCAGCAATTGTCGCAACGGCAAAAACTCTCGAGGGAGCACGTCTTTGAGAAAGTTGCCGCGATATGATTTTAGCTGAAGAATTGGATGGTGTATGAACCCTCCTTTTGTGAAGGGCATCTAAAGAAGGCCTAGAGATTGTGCTGAAATTGCTGGAGCCCAAAATACCATTTTTCAGCGACGACGAAGAAGGGAGGATGCTCTTTTTGGGGAGAATGCTGTTCTCAGACAATTTCGTTGATGAGAAATCTGGGAGAATTTTGCTTGTAGGAGGCAATTTGCCATTTTTTAGTGATACCTTTGAACGAGATTTCCTCATAGATGTTCGAACGTTTTTTACGCTAGAACTGGATGGCTGACTTCCAAATCGATAAGGATTCTTTTCCAGTTTGGCAGGGACGTTCGCAAAACGCGGGTCGGGTTTCGATGGTGACCAAATAGCTGCAACAATCGGTACCTCAACTTCTAATCTGGCATATACCTTCACTTTGGTGCCATCGGCTAATGTTTCGATTTCTTTCAGTGGTCTAATTGAAAGTGTGACTTCCGAGTCAGGAACATTCCATCCACCACTACCAGTGAGACCTTCTCCGGTCTCGTATTGACGCTTGATTGTATCATTCTTCAACTTCCAAGTTTGAGTTTCTCTAGGGCTCCAGCTCCGTGATGGTTCCTTGCCTCTTACTGTGACATCGGCATCAGAAACAGCAGTGACAAAACCTTCTTGTAGGAAGGGATAGCGGAAATATAAGGTTGTTCCGATGAATTTACCTGCTATTGCTTCAGCCGAAGTAATCATTGGAATTTCTCTGTCGAGCTGCAACACAGCTGAGCGGTATCTGCTCCTCATCCCGAAAACATTGATCCCAAGCTTTCTTCGTGAGAGGCCATGAACAGGTGCATCTTTAAGTGTAGGGAAACCAGGATGTGGTAGATCTGTCCCAGGTAATAGCTCAGGACGCAACACGGCATTTGCGGCAAGGTGGTCGTCTTTCCAGGACGTTTTATTGTATTTCTTTTCTATGACATTGCATCCTTCAATGGCACCAAAGTTTGGCCTATCATTCAAAGCGGGGATGTTTATACTTGTCGATTCGTCTCTGACATAAACCATTGCATCACCAAGCTGATTTCTACGTATTTCATCATCAGTTAGCAAATTGTTTTGAACCATGTTTCTTGAGCTTGAAATGAGTCTCTCTGAATCAATAAAGGAAAGAAGGACGACTGCTTCCCACGGCCACCTCTTTCCGTTCATATCAATGGTAAAACTTTCCGGGTAAAAATCAATAATTGGTGATTTTTTGCTCTTCATAAGCCACTGGTAAGGTTTCGGCAATAATTCTGCTGAAGATGGAGGTAAACACGCCATCAATTGTTCAAAAGGCTTCAATGGCTCTCCAGGATTTTCTTTGAACGAAATCTCTCTCAGCATTTCGTCGATGCCTCTCAAATCACTCAAGCGAGGACCTTCGTTGAAACTTAGAATTAGTTACATTATTGGAAACAACAATGGCTGCATGCTTGATAACAACAACTTACCATAGTGGTATGGATAATACCAATCCCAGCTCGGACAGCCTCTGTAATAATAATGCAAATTCCAAACCAGTCCTTCAATGTAGGATTTTCTGAGAGCAATATGCTTTTCAGCGTCAAGCGGAGAAAAGTTAAACTTTTCGTAGTAATATCTTCCTTTTAAGTCAGAGACGTGCTTGTCGAGATGTAACTCATCATCATTTGAATATTTTGAATCGATTGAAGGGGTTGCGCCATCTTCGCCACTTGTTGTCAAAGAGTTACGAAATAATGTTCCCATTCTATTGAGGAATCCTTCATCGAGCTCTTCGTCTGTATCTGGTTGAAATTTATATTCTTTGCCATCCTTTACCCCTTCTTTACGATCACCCCCATCAAAATCTACGAAAAGGTCCCTGTTTGAAGCAACAGGTTTGAACCCCTCAACTGACTGGGGGTTATTTTCGCTAATTGACATGAGCATCTCCATGTAATTTGCTCTATCCCATTCCTCTTTCGCTGCTAGAATAGCATCTGGAGGTACGGAAGCTTCCCTTCCTGCTTTCTTATCAGACTTTCTCAAACGCTTGATATCTGCCCCTTCTGATCGCTTTTTATTATCATAGTAGGGTGCTTCATGCTTACCAAGATCAACGAAAAACTTTTCCAGCCGTTTTCCAGAAACAATTTCACCAGCATTTGTCAGGTATGGATGCTTATCTTTCTTATCTTTTTCATCCTTCAACCATGTCCATCTATTGCGTTTGTAGGTATAGAATAATAAGTCGAAGGCCTCATCTGCAATATCAATTGCAGGCATATGAGGCTGTTTTTTTTCAAATGTATTTGTTTCGCGGTGAGAAGATTCATTCTGATTGGAACAATTGACATTCTAAGTAAAAAATGATTGATACGAGAAACTTACCAAGAAATCATTTCCCACAATGAATGTCATGAACACAAAATCATCAATTGTCTGCTCTAATTCAAAAGGACTATTTGGAAGAACATCCCTGGTCTCGAATTCATACGCCAAGTAATCCCTTAGGATGGGCATGTGAAGCACCTCAAAATTAGAATTGTGGATATAAGAATCAATTGAAGCAGAAACCTTCTTACTGGCAATATCATCTGACAATTCATCGTTATGAGCATCTCGCTGCATCTTCGCACGGGCTTCAGCCATTTTCTGATGATCCCTCTTACGAGATGGGTCAAAAACAACTTCTTCTCTCAAGAGTGCAAAATGAGGTTCATGAGTCGCAAGTCCCAACATGATTAAATCACCATCCTGTCCGAACATGCAATGAGTAGTATTCGGATTGTAATCTTTTCTCTGTTTTTGGCGACGAATAAAATCCATGATTTTATGCTCTCCCTCTCCTGGTACGTTGGGTCCAGAGAAAATTATGGTCAAATCCTTCCATCTGTCATCACTGTGAAGCTTGCGTTTGACGAAGTGTTGAAGGTGATCGGTACAACGTTCAAAAAATGGTGTTCCAGGCGTGATTGTATTTGAATGAAAGGACGTAGTGATTTCCTCTTTTGCATCACTGCTCTGATCATCTTTGATGCTCTTGATAAACTCATCATAATCTACATCAAAAGGGGAAGATTTCGCATCATCTACCGAAGTTTGAAAGGTTCCTGTATATCGCCCGGGTTCAACCTCTTCCAGATGAGCATTCTTACCATCTTCTGTACTTGAAGTTGGCTTGGTGGAAGTCTGCTTTTTTTCAGAAGTACGATCCTTTCCACCCTCACTATTCCAAAACTCATCCTCATCTTCAAACTGTAAGCTAGAAAACATTTCTTCTTCCTTCTTCTTTTGAGCCAACAAGTGTGCTCCGTGAAAAGTGTTCTCGATTTCCTTCTCTTTACCACTCCTATAACGTCTACTTCTCTGCTGGTTCATCTTCGCCCGAGGCGCAACACCGTCAATGGCCATATAAACGAGTTCCGTCGGTTTTGCAATATCTGACACAACTCGGTCAACGTAATAGCAGACATTACGAAAGATTTCCGCTTCGGTGATGGTAACTGTTCCGTCTCCTTGCGGCTTTTCGGTACTTGGGGTAGATGATGGCTCTGAGTTTTCAATTTTTGTATCTGGGTCTATGGTTGCGTTGTCATCACTGGCATTATTGTGAGAACTGCAATGGATGATTCCATTCATGTCCAGATAGAGTCTATCAAATTCTGGCGTTATTGAGTTCTTTTGAATGAAGACTTTATCATCCTGCTGCGATGCCTGCGACGACTTTGTTTGCTTTTCAGAAGTTTCATCATCAAGATTTTTGTAGGACGGAAAGTAATTTGTTCGAGTTTCAGGATCTGGAGGTGCATGGATCGGTTGATTAATTTTTGGATAGCGTTCACTGATCCAGCGGAAAAACTTTGGTACTCCCATTGCTTGTAAGGATGATTTAGCAGATTTTCAGTAATATAAGCAGCTGATCGTTTTGGCAATGGTCATGCAATCACTATGGATGATTGGACGCACAGAGCTAACGGGTTGTGTTGTTGTTGGGATGGTGTTTGTTCTTTATAATGAGGTTGTTGTGTTTTGGTGCTGGTTTTTGATTTTTGATTGTTTGTTGTTTTGTTTGGTGGCTGGCTATGCTTTCTGGGGTTTTCCCAAGCCGAGAGGGCTCGCTCATTTAAAACATAACCCTATCAAGTAGATATTGCTACTTTCGAACCAATTTTATTAATTTATATCGAAATTCAGGTGAAATGGTTTGTTCACTATTATTCATACGGTATGTACTGTACCAGCAGCACATACAGTACATACCACTACTGTAACTAGTAGTCTTTGACAGGGTAAACATTTGATGATTGCTGGAAAACTTGTAAGTGTACTCTCACACATCTGCAAGAATTCGTATTGCACAAGCCCTTTAATGCACAAAACAAGCAGTCCGATGAGTTCATCATGAAATGGGGAGTGAGTCGCTGATTTTCGTACTCAATACATATCGATCGTCTTTATCTGACATATGAAATAATTTGGGGGCACTTTGTTTTGAATAGCTTTTGGTTCTATTTTAAAAGCTTTAATTTGTTTACTATCATTTCAAACTTAACGGAGACGTCTAGCCTCACGCTCCCACTCGAGCAAGCACAAAATGTCTCCCTCTCTCACGGGTCCCTTCACATTACGTACAATAGAACGTCCAGCTCCGGATCCCTCGTTCTCCATGAACTCAACACGGACCTGGGTTACGTTACCGGTGTTACCGGTACGGCCGAGGACCTTATTTACCTTTGCGAGCTTTACTGGTTGATCCTGCAGATGGGGGTTAAACAATAAGTTAGTTTTTTATAAAAATTGCACGTGTACAATGCACCGAAACCTGATGCTCTCCGTAATGCATATATCAATGCACATCATTTCCATCTTTTTATCCTTTGCAGCTGGAATAAGCTCGAAACGTCGCTTTGAATGTTTACGTCAGACTCAGTACCCAATTGGTGGTAATGGGATTCCGCCAAAAACAGCCAAAGTGGCACCATCAATTCAATCCAGCCCATTCAAGCTCATGCTTCTATCCATAATTATCATCGTTCGTGTGTTGTTGCATTTTATTGTTGCGTTATTCTCTGCCGACAGCTCTAGTAACGCACCATTGTCTATTCCTATTTGACTGTATTAGTGCTGATATCGATTGAATGAAGAGTTGATCTGCGGTACGTGAAAATTGTACCAGACCTTGCGCAGGAATAGGTAGTAATTGGTAAGGGGGCGACGCGACATGATTGTTTTAGTTTTTACCCTTCTTTAGTTCGCGGAAAAAAGAAAACGAAGACAATTTTCAAATTCCTAGAAAAAAGAAAAGTCTCTCAACATAGAATACAATGACATTCGTAATGCAAGAAGAGGCAAGTCCACCGAGAATAAGGCAGGTTTAGGTACTATGGAGGGGGTGAGATTATATTCCCATTTTACGACAGTGCGTCAGATACTCGTAGGTACGAGGAGTAATAGATTGATTCATTCATTCGTATGATCTTATGTTCCACCAGATAGATGAAAGAAGGATGAATCTTTATCTCTCCTCCTCTCACACGTGAAAATATCAGCATGTGATGTTTTCAGATCCCATTGATAGAATTAATCATTTATCTAATTGTACGGAATTTTCAATCTCCCTTTTGGTTTGTTGTTACTTCCATGCTTGAGCTGCTTGATTTCACGATGGTTAGCTACTCGTAGTGCTACTACTCCAGAATGCATTGAAACATCAAGCGCGACATGAAGTATAAACAAAAAAAATCACGAACGGGTTTGTTACGATCATAAAGGAGCTTCATTCTTGTCAAAAACATTTCATTTTCACACGCGTTAGGATTTTTATGAATTTTATTGGGTTATGAATAGTGAACTTTTAAAAATAATATAGCAGAACTTTATCAATCTGCAACATTGGTACAGAGTCATGCTCCTGTTGGATTGACAGCTCTTGGACAATCCAAAGCCCTGCAATCAACATCGTCGGTAGGAGAATTTCCGATAGGACTGTTACTGCTGGGGTTAGTAGGTGAAGTAACTGGAGGTTCAGGTGAAGGAGATAATTGCCCTGGTGGGTTTCCTTCCTCGTCCACTGGTCTTGCGCAATCTAAATCCCTGCAAAGAGAAGGACTGATTGAGATTGTTGGACTGATTGAGATTGTTGGATAGCAACTTTCTTCAATGTGAGGAGCTAGAGTACTATACCCTTCGTAGGTCGGGCTTTTTGTGGGGTAATTATTTTTGGTAGATTTCGTGTTATTTTTGTTTGATTTCTTTCTATATAATCCTACTGTTGGACATTTGACACTCGAATGGTAATGAGCTGTCGGAGCATCTGTGGTAGGAGGACTTCAAAAAGAGAGTTCCAAAGGAAAAGTTAGACATCACATGCCCATTAGTTGAAGAAGAAACCGATTTTGTTCACTTACATTTTATGGCGTGTCTGGATGTCAATCTCCATCAATCCTGTGATCTCCTCTTTTTCGTCCAAATAATTATCAACTTCGATGAGAGATTTAAACTCTGCCACATTTTCAATCTCTGCTGATCCATCTTCTGAGACGAAGTCAACTTCCTTGAGAGATTCAATCTCAGCCACATTCCCTATTCCTGTTGATCCATCTTTTGACACGACATCAGCTTCTTTGAGAGATCCAATGTCAGCCACTTTCTCTATTTCTGCTGATCCATCTTCCGAGACGACATCAACTTCGTTGTAATAGTAATAAGTAGTCGTGGTGGTAGTGTAGTCGTTGTCAGAGCCTTGATCTAAAATCCGATCTTTGTTATTTTCGTTGCGAGCGAGTAACGATGTCTTTCTTTCCCCTTTTCTTTGCACCTTGGGGGTGCCCTGCCTTTGATTTGGTGCAGAATGCCCAGGAAGATGTCCCTTCTTCAAAAGATTCTCCACCATTGTTGTTGCTTCTTCATTAGCGAACACGATCAAACTTGTATGTACTACAACAATGAGAAAGTAATAAATCATGTTCATGAATCGCGACATCATGCCTTAGTCGGTGTTTGCTTTGTTGTTCGTATTCCTGGTTCTTAATTAAAGTCAAGAAGAATGAGATGGACTGTGTTCTGTGAATGAGTAATGAGTAATGACCCTCACCCAAGAACGGATTTTTCCTCCAACGCTTGATTTTTTTAGCCATTTCAAATTTTTAGACCACTCGAATCAGTCCGAGTCCATTTTTCAATTCACAAAACAATCGAAGAAGCCATTTGAACTAATTTGCCTTCTCGGTTATCAATTGATATCATACTTGCCTTCGTGCAGATATTCAATACAAAGAAGGGGCTATTATTGAGAAACTACACGTACACGTACACGTGTACTAGAAAAAGTCTCCCAAACGATCAATCTATGTAACGCAAGAGTAAGATCACGTAGGCTACAGCAAGTAGTGTACGTGTAGTGCATGTGAATAGTAGTTTACCAGAGATGTTAATTGCAAGAACGAATTGCTCGGATCACTTGGACGAATGAATGTCTCAAATATTACTTCCCGTCTTCGGTGTTGTACTGTTTTTGCTCCATTCACTCCAAGATCCATCGTATATTTTAGTTTTGTTTGGGGGTCGCAAATCTCGTCCACATAGTTCCAAAGCCAACAATGTATGACACGCGCTTACGCCACTTCCACAGCTGCTAATTATTTTATTTTGCGTCAGCGGGTCTACTCCAGCATCGGCAAAGATTCCCCTCAAATCATCTACAGATTTCCATGTCAGCGTATTTCCTGGCAGAATCCAGTTACTATATGGCAAGTGAATGGCTCCCGGTATATGACCCTTAGCAAAGCTGGATCCTCTAGAATCCAAAAGGAATACAGTGTCACTGTCTTTTCTATCGTTATTGGTCGTTGCGCCCAAGACTTCTTCCATATCACAAACATTCGTGGGGACTTCAAGAACTTTATAATTGTAATCTTCTTCCAATTCCAGATCTTGAAATGTTGGAACAATGACAGCTTCTGTTTCTACTTCGCCCCCAATTTCTATCCACTGTTCCAGTGACCCTTGCATTAAATGAATTTTGGAGGGATCGTGTCCAAATGTTTTGAAAAGGAACCACGTTCGTGGGGTAAAGTAAACGCTTTCTCGCGCGGTAATAATGACATGATCTTGATTCTTTATACCGTATTCATCCATAGCAGCAGCGAATATTTTCTGCACAACCATTGTATCAATGTTAGTGCATTTGTCCATTGTTACTGAAACATGTCAATAGTATTTGAATGCGAACTCACTGGTGTCGGCAGCATAACAGGAAGCGAACTTGGATTCAAATCAGGTGTAAGAGCAACATCATCGATATCAATGTGTTTCGATCCAGGAATCCGCGGTCCTTCTTCAAACCTTCCAACCAAATTGAAAATGTATAAATGAGCTTAGCGAAAAATATGGTGGATGGTGGATGTTGTACCTTCAAAACGAACTGCGTGGACACGAACGTGTTCACTTGTAGTCTATGATATTGTGACGTACATTTTCCTTCCGTTTAAATTGCCTTTGTGCCACCACGAAGCGTCAAGAAAGACAACTTTCGAGGCATCTGGATTCACTTCGGCTTCGCTATCTTTCATGATGCTGTATGCCTCAAGGCACTGCTGTACAGAGAGTAATGTCTTGCCTTCCAGATGTTCAAAGTCAGCAGTTTTTGCCGACATGAGATGGGACGATCTTGAGACCACCTTTGTCACCGCACGAGTGACCCCAAAGGCACAAACATGAATGCGAGTCTGTAGGAATGAAAGCAGCAGCAAAGTCTTCATTGGCATTTTTGCTTCTATCTTGGATTTTGCCTCCTGTGGTCCTAAAAACCGGGCGAGGAACAAAAAGAAAGTTATGATACTACTGTGGCGAAAATCCGCGAAGAGCTTTTGGCTCTGTGTTTTTTGGCGGCAGCGGCGGCCGGCCGGCCTGCGGTGGGATAGAACAGTGATAATGAACCTGCTGTTATTAGAGGGGTTCGATTACCGGTTCATAGGGGCAAAATACACTTTGTACCTCGGTCGCGAGTACAAGGTATGAATACATAGTATGTACATA
>Ga0115005_10005032_pt1 | contig 10458 bp, 7 predicted proteins | sample ArcOceMetagenome_FD_87163 | JGI IMG/M metagenome (GOLD analysis project Ga0115005, IMG submission 87163) | Marine eukaryotic phytoplankton communities from Arctic Ocean - Arctic Ocean - Greenland ARC118M Metagenome | ecosystem: Environmental > Aquatic > Marine > Oceanic | place: Arctic Ocean...
AATTGCACTGAGCAGTCAGTTTGAATTAAAACGTTTATTGGCAGAAACCCAACAAAAAGTTAATAAAACCTCTACCACCCAAATTATTCCAGCAAAGGAACCAAGCGAACAAATTTCTGCACCTAGCAACTATCAAACTATTTTGACTCAAGCCGATTTTGACATGTGGCTAAACAAACTCAAAGAAGCCGATTTGTTTGCGTTCGATACCGAAACAACCAGCTTAAATTATATGGATGCGGAATTGGTGGGTGTATCATTTTCTGTATCAGCTGGCGAAGCCGCTTACTTGCCCGTTGCTCATGATTATTTGGATGCTCCAGAGCAACTTGACCGAGCGCAGGTATTAGCATCGCTTAAACCTATATTAGAAAACCCCGAAATCAAAAAAGTGGGACAACATCTCAAGTACGATAAAAACGTGCTGGCGAATTACGATATTAATTTACAAGGCATCGCGTTCGATACAATGCTTGAATCTTACGTACTAAATAGTGTTGCCACTCGCCACGATATGGATAGTTTGGCAGAGACTTATCTAGGTCAAACAACTATTCACTTTGAAGATATTGCCGGAAAGGGCGCCAAACAAATTACTTTTAATCAGATCCCACTGGATAAAGCAGCCCCTTATGCAGCGGAAGATGCAGACATAACCTTACGTTTGCACAAGGTTATTTGGCAAAAACTCAGTGAAGAAAAGGATTTAGTGAATGTATTTAAGGAAATTGAATTACCTTTATCCCCTATCTTAGCCAAAATGGAACAATTTGGCGTACTTATTGACAGCCAAAAACTTGCACAACAGAGTCAAGACTTGGCAGTTCGTATCATTGAATTAGAACAAGAAGTATATGAACTCGCGGGGGAAGAATTTAATTTAGGCTCACCGAAGCAATTGCAAGAAATCCTCTATAAAAAAATGGATTTACCCGTTCTTAAGAAAACCCCAAAAGGTGCACCATCAACGGCTGAAGAAGTCTTGCAGGAGTTAGCAATCAATTACCCACTGCCCAAATTATTGATGGAGTATAGGGGGTTAAGTAAGTTAAAGAATACTTATACCGATAAATTACCCAAGATGATCAACGCCCGCACAGGCAGAGTTCACACCTCCTATCATCAAGCAATTACAGCAACAGGTCGACTGTCTTCTACAGATCCTAATCTGCAAAATATCCCTATTCGCACTGAAGAAGGCCGCCGAGTTAGACAGGCATTTATTGCAAGAACAGGTTATAAAATTGTTGCTGCCGATTATTCACAAATTGAATTGCGAATTATGGCGCACTTATCGGCCGACAAGGGCTTATTGAACGCTTTTGCGACCGGACAAGATATTCATACAGCAACGGCTTCGGAAGTATTTGATACCCCCCTTGAAGAAGTAAGTATTGAACAACGCAGAAATGCTAAAGCCATCAACTTTGGTCTAATCTACGGTATGTCTGCATTTGGTTTATCCAAACAACTGAATATCCCTCGTCACGATGCTCAAAAATATATGGATTTATATTTTGAACGTTATCCATCCGTATTAACTTATATGGAAGACACACGACAAGTTGCCAAAGAGAAGGGGTATGTTTCCACTGTTTTTGGTAGACGATTGTACTTACCCGAAATTAATGCCAGTAATGGTATGCGTAGAAAAAGCGCAGAACGCGCAGCGATAAATGCACCTATGCAGGGCACAGCAGCAGACATTATTAAAAAAGCCATGTTGGAGGTTGATGAGTGGATTGAAACTCTACCTATTGATGAAGTGCGCATGATTATGCAAGTACATGACGAACTGGTTTTTGAAATTAAACAACATAAATTAACTGAATATCAAAATAAAATTATTTTGATCATGGAACAAGCTGTCCAGCTTGACGTGCCACTCATTGTTGAAGCGGGAGTGGGAGAAAATTGGGATGAGGCCCATTAAGCGTAGCTTTCGTTCAGTTGAGCGATTAAGTAACAAATCAAGCTTGGTTTAAAGATACTTTTTTAATAGACTCCGCCCAGTAGGGTACAGAGGAAAGAGATTTCTAACCTTTGCTTAACCTCGGCAAATGCCGAGGTTTTTTTTACTATAAAAACAACATAAAGTTTTTTTGAACTTTATGTTTTAACTACGCTCTTATTTACAGTTTATGTGTGTCTCTATGTGTTTTACCCCATTATTTAATGGGGTTTTTTTTATCCTAAAATACATAAAGCTATCTTGAACTTTATGTTTTAGCTACACTCTTAATCACAGTTTACGTGTCTCTCTTTATGTGTTTCACCCCATTATTTAGTGGGGATTTTTTGCCTAAAATATTTCACATACAAAGGAACATTTTCGGAATCGAAAGATCTGTATTCATAGTTTTTATGTGAGTTCTCATTCTTTGACCCTAAACAATTTGTGTAAAGATTTTTTTTCGTTAAATATTCTTCTTTTCATAGCCGTACCAGCCATCTAGTTTTTGTTGCAAATTTTCCAGCCCAATACCGCTTAGGGAAGAAAAAACATCAACAGTGACGTCACCACAAAAAGCTAGCGCTGCTTCTCGAGCCATCATTAACTGATTTTTACGCTTACCTGATTTCAATTTGTCAGCTTTAGTAAGAAGCGCAAGTACTGGTAAATTGGCTGCTACCGCCCAATGTATTAAGTCTTGATCTAAATCTTTAAATGGATGACGAATGTCCATTAAAACCACTAAGCCTTTAATACTCTCTCTTTTTTGTAGATATTCACCCAAAGATCTTTGCCACTTCTTTTTTACAGCTATTGGTACTTTCGCATATCCATAGCCTGGCAAGTCAATTAACCTACGATTTTCATCTAATTGAAACACATTGATCAATTGTGTCCTCCCTGGCGTTTTGCTGGTTCTAGCTAACCCTTTCTGTCGAGTTAATTTGTTTAACGCGCTCGACTTCCCGGCATTCGAACGGCCGGCAAAGGCAATCTCGATCCCTTCATCTGGACCTAGGTGTGTAATATCAGGGGCACTGATACTAAACTTCGCTTGACTATAATGACTCACATCAACTCCTGAAAATGCTGCAAAATTATTAATATATTAATTCTGAGCATTATATCAGGGAAAAGGTAAATCGCTGTGTTCTTTAAATTTCATAAAAAACACAAGTTATCTAATGAATTTATTTTACTGACGGCGTAAATGTGTAAAATACACAGTTAACGTTTTAAGAATAGCCAGCTAATCAAATGCTTAATGAGATAAAGATGAAAAATATAGGTCTGCTAGTCTGTTTGTTTTTGGGTTTTAGTGCGAGTGCGGTAGCACAAGGTCAAGGTAATGCTGAAAACGGTAAGGCTAAATCTGTTACCTGCGGCGCATGCCATGGCGCAGATGGGAATAGTGCAATAGCTATGAACCCAAAACTTGCCGGTCAACATGCTAATTATTTAGTTAAGCAGTTATCGGAATTTAAACTGGCCAGTCAAACAGGCGGTAAAGAAGGCCGAAATAATGCTGTAATGAATGGAATGGCGGGTGCGTTATCTGAACAAGACATTCTTGACTTGGCAGCATATTTTTCGGGTCAAGAAGGAACGCCTAGCGAAACTTCTGAAGAAGCAGTAGAGCAAGGTAATAAACTTTATGTTGGAGGAGACTTGCAACGAGGTATTACCGCTTGTATTGCTTGTCATGGGCCAAAAGGAAATGGCACGAGTTTATCTGGTTTTCCTGACATAAGTGGACAACACGCAGATTATATAGCCAGTCAGCTCAAAGCATTTCGTTCTGGTGAAAGAGCTAATTCTTTAAACGGAATGATGGCTGACATTGCTAAAAGAATGACAGATAAAGATATTGAAGTTATATCCAGCTATGTTGCTGGACTTCATTAATTAGGTTTTTCGTAACTAATAACCAATAGGTTGTTAGTTACATTTAAATACCCTATGAGAATTTCACTTAATTACATGGCAATTGTAAATAAGTTGTAAATTTTTGTTAATCCTGTATTATCTTGTTTAAATAAAAACAACATGGAATTACAAGCACATTGCTTGTCATGGAAGTAGCAAGACAACATTAGTTGTTTTTGCATTTTAAGCCTTGATAGGAAAGGCAGGGACGAATAATAAAGCGTCAGGAAGATCTATAAAAATAAAATTATCCTCGTTAAAACTAATAATAAGAGAAGATAATGTGGATACAACTTGTTTAGGAAGAACAAATCTTGGGAGAAGTGTCGTTGGCACTCTGTTCTACGAAATAGCGATACTTTATCTATCGCTTTTTTTCTGTCAAAAATTCACTATTATCATTATCCGTATTGACCTTTCATAGACCTCAATGTTTTCCTCAAAACATTCTCAGTCAAGGCAGCTTGACCATCCCAATGAACTGGTTTTAACACCAAGCCAGAGCTTTTTAGGGAAACCCTAAACGGCTTAGCCATTTATTCGCCTACCTGCGCTTTTTATTTTTCGTTTAGAAGAACAAAACTTCAAGTCGTTTACTGTGCAACAAAGGTATTGGTATCGAAATAATTGACCTCACGATGACATATAAAAGGCAAACACGCCCTAGTAAACTAAGGTAGAATCACGCGCATTATTAAGCCCTACACAGGTGATCTATGGCCAGGCAAAAGAAATCTCGTAAAGTTGGTAAAATTGGCATATCTAAAACGCCTTCAAACGTGCGCAAACCGACTGAAAAACGAGTAAAGAAACATCTCGGAAAACCGGCTGGAAGTCGTAACAACGAAGCCCTAACAGTCCAACAAGATTCTAAAAAGGTCAATAAAGACCCAAGGCATGGCAGTAAAAAGCCTGTAAGTTTAATTGCAAATACAAAAGATCAAAAAACAGCATTGAATAAAGTCAAATACTTTTCTCCAACACAGGAACTTGCCGCTATTGAACAAGATCGTCGCTTAGCCACTCTTTTAGACAAAATTGATCTTGGAAAAAAAGTATCTAGAGAAGGACAGCATTATGTAGATCAAACATTAGCAAGACATAAAGTACTATGCGACATGCTTGGATTAACAGATGACCCAGAAAAGCAGGAGGAGTCACCTGAGCAACAAACAGATCTTTATTCGCAGTTTGAGGCTATAAATATCAATGACTTTAAAGATTAACTATTAGATTAGAATTATGAATATTGTGCTTTTGCTCGTTGCTTTATCTGTTGTTGCTGCCCTTGCGTTTTATGCCGGTTCGTTGCTATTCAAACTAAGAATACAGCAGCAATTGCGCAATCAAAAAACGCAACAAAGAGTCGACAACATTTTACAAAGTATTCAAACCATTGCTAAAACGTTGGAACAACAGCAATGTAATTTATCAGAGGGCTGTATAAGGCTGTTTCATCTCCTAGAAGCTTTACCCATTAAGAATAAGCCAGATTTTTCTCAGAAGTTTGTGGGGCTTTATTCACTCTACGATCAAATTAAAGACCTTCCCACTCATGAAGCTAGAAAATCACAAACTAAAAAAGAAACCAAACAACAAGACTTACAAAGAGAAGAACTAGAAGCCCAATTAGAAACACAGATACTCAACGATGTTTCAGTTTTAAAAACATTCACTATTTAATTTTATATGGCAAAAGAAATATATTTTAGGAGCTTGCTTCAGAAATTATTTTTTATATTAAAAACAATCAGTTGTATGATAATTTATCATATCTACTGCTTTCATAAATGCGTAGTAAATCTACGTTCCTACAAACAAAACCTATCTTTCTTAAGTTTTGCCATATTGCCTTTATTTAGGAACATCCTCTTTTGTCGTCCATGTATTATAATTATCTACCTTCAACAAATTCCCAAATATAAACACTGAAACACAATCTAGAAGCCTCTATACACACAAAATCGTTAGCAATTTTAATAATAGATTGGAATTTCAAACGGTTTCGGATTTCGACAGCATTTTGTATCAATCGCTCAACGACTTCCTCCGTTAGGTCTGATATTTTCACTGGGTTAAAATTGAAAAATGTAACTACATAATTAGCTTGTTTTTAATATCGTGCTCCATCTGAGACCCGCTTGTTGAATATCAATGCAAGTTTTCTCAAACAATTCTTGACTGTCTTTGACAGCCCTACCCCATACTCTATTGTGATATTTTTGATAGGATGTATCTTCACTTACTTAACTGTAGTGTTTTTTTCTGTTTGATCCCCACTTCTTCTTCTAAATGCCGTTTTAATCGCCTTTAAGCCTACATAGAGTCCACGACAAAAGGTATACTTATCGGCGTTTTTTTTAAATTTTAATTATACAGCAAGCCCTACTGTGGCAGAGGAAATGCAAGAGCATATGCAAAAGTTTGATTGTAAGACATTTCAGGGATTAATTTTAGCGCTTCAAGATTATTGGGCGCGTCAAGGATGCGTTATTATTCAACCCCTAGATATGGAAGTAGGCGCTGGTACGTTTCATCCTATGACGTTCCTAAGATCAATTGGCCCAGAGCCAATCAGTAGTGCATATGTGCAGCCTTGTCGACGTCCTACAGATGGACGGTATGGGGAAAACCCAAATCGTCTGCAGCAATACTATCAGTTTCAGGTCATGCTTAAACCTTCACCAGACAATATCCAAGAGTTGTACTTGGGCTCATTAAAAGAACTTGGCTTTGATCCTCTAGTTCATGACATTCGTTTTGTTGAAGATAACTGGGAGTCACCCACTTTAGGTGCTTGGGGACTTGGCTGGGAAGTATGGCTAAATGGCATGGAAGTAACGCAATTTACCTATTTTCAACAAGTAGGTGGTATAGAGTGCTCTCCTGTTACTGGCGAAATCACCTACGGTCTTGAGCGCCTAGCCATGTATATTCAAGGTGTAGACAGCATATACGACCTAGTATGGACCAATGGACCAATGGGCACGGTTACCTATGGAGATGTGTTTCATCAAAACGAAGTAGAGCAGTCAGCCTATAACTTTGAACACGCAGATGTAGACGCTTTGTTTGCCACTTTTGACCAGTGCGAAAAAGACAGTGAAAAACTTATTTTAGCTAGTTTGCCCTTACCCGCTTATGAGCAAGTGATTAAGGCTTCTCACGCATTCAATCTTTTAGATGCCAGACATGCAATTTCTGTAACCGAGCGCCAACGTTATATATTACGAGTAAGAACTCTTTCTAAAGCCTGCGCAAAAGTTTATTACGAAGCGCGGGAAGCTCTTGGCTTTCCAATGTGTAACAAGGAGAAGTAGCCATGCGAAAAAACAATCTATTAATTGAAATCGGTACGGAAGAGCTACCACCAAAATCCTTAGCTAAATTAGCACTAGCCTTTAGAGATAACATTCACGTGGGCTTTATCGATAACGATCTGTCGTTCAGCAAAATTAATTGGTATGCGTCACCGAGACGACTAACGGTTATGGTTGAGGAGTTATGTGAATTCCAAGCAGATAAAGACATCGAGAAGCGTGGTCCTGCTGTTACGGCAGCATTTGATGAAAATGGTGAACCAACCAAAGCAGCCCAAGGATGGGCGCGCTCTAATAGTATTGAAGTGAACCAAGCTGAACGTTTAAAGACAGACAAAGGCGAATGGTTACTCTTTAAAGCTCAAGTCAAAGGTCAGGCTGTGAGTCAACTATTAGCATCGTTAGTTGAAAAAGCATTGAAATCTCTCCCTATTCCAAAGCCTATGCGTTGGGGAACAAAATCAACACAATTTATTCGACCAGTCCATACAGTAACTATGTTGTATGGCACCGATCTTATACAAGGTAAAGTGTTGGATGTTAGCTCTGCACGTTTGATAAATGGCCACAGATTCCATTGTGACGGACCTTTCGAGCTCGACAGTGCTGATAACTACCTAAGTCAACTTGAGCAACACTACGTTATTGCCGACCACGCTCGCCGTAAGGAAATGGTCTTAAGTCAAATTCAGGCTCTAGCCAAACAAGAAAACGCAGTTGCAGATATTGATGATGAGTTGTTAGAAGAGGTCACATCACTGGTGGAATGGCCAGTGGCTTTAGTAGCAAATTTTGAAAATGCCTTCTTAGCCGTGCCTAAAGAAGCACTTATCTACACCATGAAAGACGATCAAAAGTATTTTCCGTTGATAGATGAGAACGGCCAATTGAAGTCAAGATTCATCTTTATAACCAATATTGAAAGTAAAGATCCTGGTACTATCATAAGTGGCAATGAAAAAGTGATTCGTCCCAGATTGGCTGACGCTGAATTTTTCTTTAACACCGATAAAAAACAAACTTTAGAGTCTCGTCTTGAAAGTTTAAAGAGCATTTTGTTCCAGAAACAATTAGGTACGCTTTACGAAAAATCTCAACGTATTGCATCTATGTCAAAAAGCATTGCCATAATGATAAATGCTGATGAAGAAACCTCACACAGAGCAGGATTATTATGTAAAACGGATTTAATGACCAACATGGTTATGGAATTCCCTGATGTTCAGGGCGTGATGGGTATGCATTATGCCAGACTAGATGGTGAAGCAGAGCTTGTTGCTTTAGCGCAAAACGAACAATACATGCCACGTTTTGCTGGTGACATGTTGCCTACGTCTGATGTTAGTGTATGTGTCGCCTTGGCTGATAAAATTGATACCTTGGTAGGAATCTTCGGTATTGGCCAAATACCTAAAGGTGATAAAGATCCCTTTGCCTTACGTCGTGCTTCAATTGGTGTGTTACGTATAATTGTTGATAAGTCTTTACCACTAGACTTGGTTGATTTGGTGGACGCATCCATTGCTACATTTGGTGATAAGATAAAAACTGAAAATCTGCAGAAAAATGTTGTTGATTTTGTCTTAGCAAGATTCAAAGCTTGGTATGCAGAACAAGGCATTGCCACAGGGGTTGTTCAAGCGGTTGCAGTTAATCGCCCTACTTGCCCAGCTGATTTTGCAGCAAGAGTTGAAGCTGTTAAATCCTTCAACACCTTAGAGTCTTCAGATGCTCTAGCTGCTGCGAATAAACGTGTAGCCAATATATTGGCTAAAAATGAATTTAAAGAAGAGTTGTCAATTAATAAAGCTTTGCTACAGGAACCAGCTGAAATTGCCTTAGCGATTAGTCTAGAGTCCGTAGAAGTACGGATACAACCTATGCTTAATAAGTCAGACTATGCTAATGCGTTGATAGTTTTGGCTGAACTTAGACAGCCAATTGATGAATTCTTCGAGAATGTTATGGTAATGGCAGATGATGAATCAGTTAAGCATAATAGGTTAACCTTATTATCAAGGCTTAGAAGCTTATTTTTATGCTGTGCTGATATATCAGTACTAAATTAACTTTAGCAATCTCGCAGTTTGTCTGGCATGTTTTTAGGACGTTTGACCAATATGAAGAATATAAGTTTTGTATCTGTAGCCATTTTAGCTAGCTTGCTTAGCGGTTGTGCAACAAATGTTACAGACAGTATTATCAATGAACAAAACTTCGAAGGGCTCTACCTTAGAGGAGTTTTTTCTTGGTGGGAAGCAGACGAAAAATATAAGTTAGTAGAAGTATCCGATCAAGTATATTCAACCTCTATTGAATTGATAGCCGACGGACAACCCTATGATTTTAAATTCGCTGACGCTAACTGGACACCAGGAATGAACTGCGGTTACGCCAGTGTGTCAGACAAAGTTATTGTTGTTGGAGATTCTGTAAGATCTAATTGTGAATCTACAGATGAAAATTTTCGGTTTACTCCAACTGAAACTGGAACATTTCAATTCACAATAGATTTCGGCGGATTTGGTTCACCTACAGTATCAATCGAAATCATAACCAATTGATTTATAAGTCAAAATAAAAAGGCCGCTATCGTAGCGGCCTTTTTTATACTTACTTTCTAAAGCTAGACGTCTAAGTTTGCTACTTTAAGCGCGTTCTCTTCTATGAATGCTCTTCTCGGCTCAACTTGGTCACCCATTAAGGTTGTGAAAAGCTGATCGGCTCCAACAGCATCTTCGATAGTCACTTGAAGCATTCTTCGTGTCGCAGGATCCATAGTCGTTTCCCAAAGCTGGATTGGATTCATCTCTCCCAATCCTTTATAGCGTTGAATATATTGACCACGTTTAGATTCAGCCATTAACCAGTCTAAGGCATCTGCAAACGATGTCACTGGTTTAGTTTTATCATTGCGTTTGACATAACCACCAGATTCAATCATTCCATTAATAGCCTGATTGAGAGCCCTGAGGCGTTTATACTCATTGGAGTTAACAAATTCATGGTCGATTCGATACTCAGTATCTATACCATGTTTTCTTATAATAATAGCAACAAACCAGTTATTTCTTTCAGAGTTATGACGTACTTCAAACGAATAAGTTGCTCCGTCAATTTCATCAAAGGTTAGCGCTTTTGTAAATTCATCAGCAAACTTTGTTAACTTCTGTTCATCATTTACATCTTCAGATTCAAGCGTAAGGCTATAAACTAACTTGTTAAGAATTACTGCTGGCATCAAACGACTGATACGAG
>Ga0115005_10005033_pt1 | contig 10457 bp, 8 predicted proteins | sample ArcOceMetagenome_FD_87163 | JGI IMG/M metagenome (GOLD analysis project Ga0115005, IMG submission 87163) | Marine eukaryotic phytoplankton communities from Arctic Ocean - Arctic Ocean - Greenland ARC118M Metagenome | ecosystem: Environmental > Aquatic > Marine > Oceanic | place: Arctic Ocean...
AATAGTTATAAAAAAATAAATGAACGAAATTAGAAACATTGTTTTAGATATAAAGAACGGTAATATAAAACCTATCTATTTTTTAATGGGTGAGGAGCCTTATTACATTGATAAAATTTCTGACTATATCGAAGAAAATATTTTAGATGAAGCAGAAAAAGGTTTTAATCAACAAGTGATGTATGGTAGAGATGCAAGTATAGAAGACATTGTTTCTTCTGCAAAACGCTACCCAATGATGGCAGAAAGACAGGTTTTAATTGTTAAGGAAGCACAGGATTTAAGTAGAAATATTGAAAAATTAGTTTCTTATGCAGAAAATCCACAACCTACCACTGTTTTAGTTTTAAATTACAAATATAAAAAACTCGATAAGCGTAAAAAGTTGCACAAAGCAATTGCGAAATCAGGCTTAATTTATGAAAGTAAAAAACTCTATGAAAATCAAGTTTCTGATTGGATAAGAAGAGTTTTGAGTGGAAAAAAATACCAAATAGAACCAAAGGCGGCTCAAATGTTGGTTGAGTTTTTAGGAACTGATTTAAGTAAAATATCTAATGAACTAGATAAATTAATGATTATTCTGCCAAAAGAAACGATTATTAATGACAAACATATTGAAGACAATATTGGTATATCCAAAGATTTTAACAATTTTGAATTGCGAAAAGCAGTAGGAAGTAAGAACATTGTAAAATCGAATAGAATTATAAATTATTTTACAGAAAACCCTAAGAATAATCCTTTGGTGATGACAATATCTTTATTAAATAGTTTTTTCACGCAACTTTTATTGTTTCATGGATTGCAAGATAAATCGAAAAATTCTGTAGCCAAGGCTTTAGGAGTAAGTCCTTATTTTGTGGACGAATATTTTTTGGCTGCTAGAAATTATCCAATGCGAAAAGTTGCGCAGGTAATTGCATTCTTGAGAGATGCAGATTTAAAAAGCAAAGGAGTGGGAGGCAGTCAATCTCAAAAAGATATTTTAAAAGAATTATTATTCAAAATATTACATTAAAAAATATTTTAAGACCCTTGAGTTTTAAACATTATTTAGTGGAAATTATAATTTGTGAAATTAGTTTTATTTGGAAAAAGCAATAAAAAATAATATTAATAAGATGTAATCCAATGAAAGGTCCGAGAGGAGTTTCTAGGCTTGGGCGAGACAAAATTATATCAATAAATAATTGTTCATCATTATACAATTATCTGGGTAAATATATTTTATTCTATGGTATCTTGAAATTAACACTAGTTGATATGAAACATTAATTCAAAAAGTAGTTTGGTTTTACTTTTAAATGTTTTTAAAAATAGCAGTCAGTTTCCTGTTTATTTAGAAATAATTTGTTTTGCCATGCTCCAAAATACACCGTTTGATTTAGTTTTCTTATCACTGTTTTTAGAAAAAAAATCAATATTTTTAATGAATTGATTCGCATTTAAATCACTATTATTAAATTCATGAAATGCCATACTCCATCCTGAAAATATTCTTTCTTTTACATCTTCTTCCATAACAAGAGTGACAGCGGAATGCCTTTTATCCTTTTCAATGGATTTATATAAATTGTCAATGTCTTCTTTTTCTCCTTCGATTAATTGAAGAAAAATATTATCATGATATAATAAGCAACCTGTAATTTTTTTTTTGGAATTATTTCTAATCGATAGTTTGCGAATATCATAAATAATTTCAGCAGTTATTTTAATATTTGAAATCGAATAATATACTAATTGAGTCAATTTTTTCATGGGGGATTTTAATGTCCTTATTAATTATAAATAAAATTTATTTTTTAAAAAAAACTCCCCAGAAAAAGGGAGTTAAATTATCTATAAATTTTATCATACAAATCTTGATAAATCTTTTTAATAATGGCACGTTTCATTTTCATAGTTGGTGTTAAATGACCACCATCGATCGTCCATTCATCAGGTGTTAATTTAAAGGCTTTAATTTGCTCCCATTTACCAAAGTTTTTATTACAAAACTTCACTGCTTTTGTTATTTCTGCCACTACTTTTTCGTTTACAATTAAATCTTCATTAGAAATAAAAGTAATATTATTATCGCCTGCCCAGTCTTTTAAATACTCAAAATTTGGTTGAATAATTGCAGCTGGCATTTTTTCGTTTTCACCAACGACCATTACTTGCTCTATAAATAACGATTGCTTTAATTCTCCTTCTAATAATGGAGGTACAACATATTTTCCGCCAGAAGTTTTAAACATTTCTTTAGTTCTTCCCGTAATTTTTAGAAAACCATCGTTATCAATTTCTCCTATATCCCCTGTATGAAAATAGCCATCTTTTATAACTTCGGCCGTTTTGTCCGGATCTTTATAGTATCCTTGCATTACATTGGGGCCTTTCACTAAAATTTCTCCGTTTTTTGCGATTTTTACTTCTACATTCCTAATAACTTTACCAACAGTACCAACTCTGAAACCTCTTTTACCTTGTTGTTCTACATAATTTACAGAAGTTACAGGTGATGTTTCGCTTAAACCATATCCCTCCATAATAGGCATTCCTGCCGCTGCAAAAACGCGTGTTAACCTTGATTGCAGAGCGGAAGCTCCAGAAACCATTATCTTAAGTTCTCCTCCAAGAGCAGCTTGCCATTTAGAAAAAATAAGCTTGCGTGCCAAACCGAGTTGTTTTTCATACCACCAGCCATTTGCGCCATAAGGTTCATATTTTAAACCTAGGTTTACGGCCCAGAAAAATAGTTTCTTTTTTACTCCTGATAGATCTTCTCCTTTTAAAATGATTTTATCATAAATTTTTTCATACAAACGCGGAACGGCCGTCATTACGTTTGGTTTAATATCCTGCGCATTTTCAGTTAGTTTTTCAAGTCCTTCAGCAAAATAAATTTCTGTTCCACAATATTGATATAGATACAGAATCATTCGTTCAAAAACGTGACAAACAGGCAAGAAGCTTAATGCTCTGTCTGCTCCTTTTTCTAGAGGAACACTTTCTTCGCTAATTAGAACATTAGAAACAATGTTTCCGTGAGATAACATTACACCTTTTGGTCTTCCGGTAGTTCCAGAAGTATAAATTAAAGTGGCTAAATCTTCTGGTTTTACTGAATTTTTTCTCGATTCAACTTCATCTTGGTTATTGGGGCTTTTTCCTGATTCTAGAACTTCTTTCCAACTTTTTTCGTCAACAATATCATCAAAAGTAAAAACTCCTTTAAGACTTGTATTTCCTTTAATTTGATTTAATTTTTCTATAATCGTAATATCCGAAACGAAGCAATAAATTGCTCCTGAATGATTTAAAACGTATTCATAATCTTCTTTAGAAATGGTTGGATAAATAGGCACTGTTTGCGCACCAATTTGCAGTACACCAATATCAAAAATATTCCATTCAGTTCTGTTCGTGGTAGAAATTACTGCAATTTTATCATTTGGTTGTATGCCTAATTTTAAAAGTCCTCTACTTAACTGATTTGATTTATCTACATATTCTTTTGAAGATATAGATTCCCATTTTCCATTGTATTTTGTAGTAAATGCTTTATTAAGATTGTAAGTCTCTAATTGATAATATGGGAAATCAAATAATCTAGTAATTTCTATTGGCATAACGTCATTTTTTGAAGTACTGCAAAATAGTAAATTTCCTTTGATTTTACAAATACTTATTAATAGACTTTATAATTTACGAATTATAGATGTTTTGATATAGTTTTTTGTATTTTTCTTTAATAACCTTTCTTTTCATTTTCATTGTGGGTGTTAAATGGCCCGCTTCAATAGACCACTCATCGCTAGTTATTTCGAACTTCTTAATTTGTTCCCATTTTCCGAATTTTTGATTATGAAAATCGATTTCTTTTTGAATTCTGTTGATCAATTTTTTATCGCTAGTAGCATCTGTAATCTTATATTGGTGACGTTCTGCCCATGCTGTAATAAACTCAAAATTGGGCTGAATAATTGCTGCTGGCATTTTTTCGCCTTCACCAATCACCATTATTTGTTCTATAAAACGAGATTGTTTTAGTTCGCTTTCTAATGCTGCCGGAGCAATGTATTTACCACCAGAAGTTTTAAACATTTCTTTTTTTCTATCTGTGATTGTTAAAAAACCATTTGCATCGATTTCACCAATATCACCTGTGTGCAAATATCCGTTTATAATCGTTTTATTGGTCATTTCTTGGTTTTTGTAATAGCCGATCATTACATTATCTCCTTTCATTAAAATTTCCCCATCAGCAGCAATTTTAAGGGTTATGTTTTCTAAGGGTTTTCCAACAGAACCAATTTTTAAACCATTATTTCTTAGGTCATTTAAACTTCCGCCAGGAGAAGATTCTGTCATTCCGTACCCTTCAAAAATATTAATACCTGCTGCTGTAAAAACTCTGATTAAACGATGCTGAAGCGGAGCACTTCCTGAAATCATAAACTGTAAATTACCCCCCAAAGCTTCTTGCCATTTAACAAAAATAAGTTTTCTAGCTATTTTTAATTTAAAGTGATATGCAGCACTTTTTTGATTGTAAGGTTCGTATTTCTCTGCTAAAGACAAAGCCCAAAAAAACAGCTGTTTTTTTATGCCGTTTAAATTACTGCCTTTGTCAACAATTTTATCGAAAATCTTCTCTAATAATCGCGGTACAACAGCTAAATAATGTGGTTTTACATCTCTTATAGTATCTCCTATTTTTTCGATACTCTCAGCATAATAAACTTCAAAACCCATAAATAAATTGTAATAAGAAGCGGTCCTCTCAAAAATGTGACAAATAGGTAGGTAGCTAATAATTCGAATATTTCCTTGCTTTAAATCTAATCTTTTTGCGGTTTTAAAAACAGTAAAAACAATATTTTTATGAGATAACATTACTCTTTTTGGAGTTCCTGTAGTGCCAGAAGTGTAAATAATAGTTGCTAGGTCATCCGTTTTTATATTCTTTTTTAACGCTTCAATTTTCGTTTGATACTCTTCTTTGTTTCCAATTTCTAGAAAAGAATTCCAACCATAGTCTGCTTTTAAATCTTTTAAAGAGAAAATATTTTTTAATTGGGTTTTACTTGCAATCGATTTTACTTTTTGATACAAATTATCATCAGAAACAAAACAATATTTAGCATCAGAATGATTTAAAATATATGCGTAATCTTTTTCGGCTAAGGTAGCATACAAAGGCACATTCTGTGCACCAATTTGTAAAACACCAATGTCTAAAATATGCCAATTAGGATTGTTATTAGCACTAATTACGGCAATTTTATCATTTGGTTTTACACCTAAATTTAATAAAGAGCTACTTACTTTATTAGCATCCATGATAAACTTTTCTGTAGAAATACTTTTCCAACTATTTTCTTCTTTATAATTGAAACATTTTTCTTGTGGAGAGTTTTCCAATTGATGGTATGCAAAATCAAAAAGGCGAGAAATAGTATCAGACATATTGTTTTATTTGTTACCAAGATAATATTTTTTTTTTTACATAAAAAAAAGTCCGTTTTTAAAACGAACTTTTAAAAATTAATAATTTAAAAATTAATTGGATAATTTAGTTTTGATCAACTAAATATGTGCTAAATTCTTTTCCGTTAATTTTGGTGTATTTAGAATCTATATCATATTCAACTTTCATATTGCTCAGATCAAAATTGCCAGAAACTTTCATATATTTTATGTTTAAGTCTTCTTTAAACTTAGCATTTTTAAAAGAAACACCATCATTAAAATTCGTGTATTTAAAAATGGCGGTATCTTTAAAAAGTGAGTTAAAAAAACTAACATTATATCTAAATTTCGCATATTTAAAGGTTGCAACTTCATTAAAAGTTGTGTTGGAGAAATCAATTTCTTTATTAAACTTCGCATATTTAAAAGTGCTATCGTCTTTAAAAGTAGTTCCAGAAAAGTCTGTTTTTTTATCAAAATCAGAATATTTAAACATGGCTCTTCGTTCAAATTTACAGTCTTTAAAAATTGTGCTATTTTCAAAACTTGCAGTAAATGTATACCCAGAATCTTCATCTGGAATGTAGGCTAAAACGTCATCTTTAAAAGTACAGTTTGTGAAAGAAATTGTTACATCTATAATTTTTTCAATCTTGTTGTCATAATTTCCGCTGTTTCCCCACCAACTTTTTTTCTTTTTCTGTGGAAGTTTAGTCACTGCTTCTTGCATGTATGTAAAGTCTAACGTACCAACAATGGTTGTATTTTTGTAGGAAATAGCTTTTCCGTTTTTAAGTTCTTTTAAGATATCTGACGCTTCTATTGTTTTCTGAGCAAAAGAAATTGTAGCTGTTAAAAATAAACAAGTTAGTAAAGTAATTGTGTGTTTCATTTTATTAGATTTTAAAAGATGTTTATAGAAAGACCCATAAAAAGTAAAAGTGTGACAGTAATTAAAATAAAAAAGAGCTAATTATAAAAACTAGCTCCTTTTAATATTAATTACTTGTTTCCCCCAAAACTAATAATAAATTAATCTATCAAATTTAAAACACTAATAAGGCTAAAAGCGGTAAATAATCGTAATTATTAATTTTAAATAATATCCTTGATATCTTTTAAAAAAAAAAGAGTGGAATTTAACCAATTATTCTGTTGTTTTTTTTATCAAAAACGTGCAGAATTGCTAATTGAAAGATGTATTTTATTTTTTTAGATAACTTTTTAAAAGAGGGTATTCTTTTTTAAAGTAGTCGTGAGGTGTTTGTAGCATAAATAACTTAAAATCCTTTGAGAAATGTGAGGGATCATAATAGTTAAACATATACATTAAATCTTTTAAGTCTATTTCTTTACTTTCATATTTATGCATCAATTTTATAAAACGATATTGACGGATGTATTTCCCAGGAGTTATACCTACTATTTTTTTAAAATATATTTCTAATGATTTTTGTGAAATCAATATGTCATCTAAGATGTCTAATACACTTAATAACCCCTCTTTTTCTCTAATCAAGAAAATTGCGCGGTCTATTTGTCTAGTATTTTTATTAATGTGTAACGGTGTATTTAAAAGAAAAGAATTTAATTTATTAACCAATTCATCAGAATCCTTAGAGTCTTCGAAAATAGATAAAAGTTTATCGTGAAATATTTTATTAATTTGTAATAAAGGTGTGTGTGTATTTTTTAATTTTGAAACATCAATATTTAGTAGTTTATGAAGTGCTGTTGGATGTAAATTAGCTCCTATGGAAGAAGTAATAGAATTGGTAGAAAAATTATATGATCTAAAGTATTGACCTGTAATCATAAGACCTTTCAATATTGTTTCATTACCATTGCTAGTAACTTTTCGAATGCCAGTCTCGATGTAAAATAAATGTGTAAGTCCAAGAGGCAAAACAATGGATTTAAAAGGAAGGTCATTTTCACTAAAAGATAGGTGAAAATATTTTTCAATTAAATGAGGTACCTCATTGGATTCAATATATTTATGATACATATTATTTCAAATATAACATAGAAGAAATATAGTTGGTTGTAAAAAATCGTAAATAATTAGTTTTCATCTTTTATTATTATGTAAAACTTGGGTTCAATGTTGTAGCGCAACAAGCCATTTTTTTTTGATGTTCCGAAGCTACAAATTTCAGTTTATTTTGCATGGTTTCCTTTGGAGTTTTATACTCTTTAATTTTTTGTGGTCTATTGTTCATTTTTTTTTGAATAATTCGTCCTTTTTTTAGGTTGATATTATTAAAGTTAGTTCCCTTTGGAAGATACCTTTTTGTAAGCCTATTTTTGTTTTCATTGGTTCTTCTTTCCCAAGAAGAATAGGGGTGCGCAAAGTATCTTTTATCACTGTCTTTTTAGTAATTATTTAGTGTCTGTCATTTCAATTCTTGTTTGTCATCTATTTTCATCTATTTTTTAGTTTTTAATTTAATGATTAATGTAAATCTTATTTTACGATCAACAATTGTTACGATAGCACTTTTATGATCTTTACCAATAACTAAATCACCTGCCCAATTGCCAACTTCTTTTCTAAGTTCAATATACTTAGGCCTGTTGTCAATATCTACTTTATTTAAAATTTTTCTTCCACCACCAAGTCTTTTTTTTTGTTCCATATTTAATTTCCTTTTTTTTATTCGCTATTTGGTTCAGAAAGCATCTTAAAATTATTAATCTAGTTACTAAAAAGGCTAATGGAAGAAAATTACTGCAGTGCGATCCTACTATCCCTATTAAGGTTTTTTTAAGATCTTCTAATTTTTTATCTTGTTTCTGTGTAATAAATATTTAAACTTAGAAAAAAAATAAAAAACAGTCACAAATTAAAAATCATTGAGTCCTTTGTTTAGTAAAAGAATTTAAATCATTAAGTTCTATCTATAACTACCAACCTTAAACTAAAAAAACTATGAAATTTAAAATCCTCATCTTTTTGATGTCTTTACTATTTTTAAATGGTAACTTAAATGCACAAAAAACAATAAAATTAGAGTCTGATTTTGATAAAATCATTGTAAGCCCGCATATAGAAGTAATCTTTAAAAAAGGAAATGAACCAAGTATTGAAATTCTAGATATAAATGTACCCGTTCAAAAGTTTAGTTATGAATTATACAGAGGTACATTACAAGTCTATTTGGAGGGTGCCAAAACATACACTAAAAATAAAAAGATAATGATTAGAAATGCTGAAAGAAAAGTGCCTTTATATAAGAATAGGGTGGCTAAAGTAATTATTACCTATTCTGATGTAAAAATATTTTCTTTAAGAGGAGAAGAAAAAATCAGCTTTCAGACTCCTTTAATTCAGAGAGAATGTACTTTGCGGATATATGGAAAATCCGAAGTTACAATTAACACCGTTGAAGTGGATCGATTAGATGTTTCTATTTATGGTGATAGTTTATTAAATATGGAAAAAGGGAATATTAAGAGGCAGAAAATAACGGCTTATGGAGCAAGTAAAGTAATGGCTTCGGATGTTATTTCTGAAGAAACAAAATTAACAGCTTATGGAGATGGAATTTTTAAAGTTAATGTTTCTAAAAAAATTAAAGTAAGCTCTTTTGGAGAAGCAACTGTGCTTTATAAAGGAGATGCTGTCTTAAAAAAAGGAATTGTACTAGGAGATTCTATGATAAGAAAAGTACTTTAATTTTTTTTAAAGATTACTAAAAGGTCTGGTTTGGAATTTATACTGATTGGAGTATAAATGTTGTGTTTTACTCATAGAAATAAAAGGAATACTTTTTTACCTTTTCAGTCCCCAACGAAAAGCAGCTTTTAGAGAATTCTAAAAGCTGTTTTTATGTATAAGTTTAGTACTTATTTAATTTTAAGCCATTGTTTAGCAGCCAAAAAACAGCTAACAGGTTTGTGTTTTAATTCTTTTCATTACTTTTTTCTCTAAATGTACCTGCAAAAAGAAGTCCACCAATAATACCCATTAAGATAAAAGCTACTTGTTCAAATAAATTTACAGAACCAGCAATAGAAGAGTTTAAAAACGAGTTACTTAATCCCATAAAAGATTTACTCCCTGGTACAAGCATAATAATTCCTTGCGTTAAGTATACTATTTTTGGGGTTTTGTATATTCTATTAAATAAACCACTTATTCCAACAATGGATAAAGTACCGATAAAGGTACTCACTAATGCTCCGTATCCTGATAGTAAAACGGTTATAAAAAAAGCTAAAACACCCGTTAAAAGACCAAAGATCATGTCTTTTTTTCGTACCTGAAATATGGGGAAAAGCGATATTGAAAGCACAGGTATAGCAAAAAAAAGTGTCCACTTAGGGAGGTCTGATGCATGTTGTGCCAAATCTACATCAATGAATGATGTCATAAGACCTAAACCAAGTAATACGCCAAAAAATTGTTTAAACAATACGATAATAGCATCGAAGAGTTTTGCAGCTCCAGATACTAAACTTTTAGAAGTTATTTCTTCTAAAGCAGTTGTAATAGCCAAACCTGGAATGAAAACGATGATAGAAGCTAATATGGTTAAACCTAAATTTAAATCAGGGATTACTAGTGTTAAAAGACAACTAATAATGGTTGCAATCAATGCACTAAAAGACTCGAATATATTTTCTAAATATTTCGATTTTGTTGCTAAAAACACCAAAAGATATATAAATGCGCCTAACCATAAAGAAACGCCAAAAGAGATCCCATTAGTGCCTATCAATAAGCTAAAAGAACCCGCCGAAAAAGCATATGCCAAAGTTAAATAGTAGTGATTTATTATTTTTGTTTTAGCATGAATAGCATTCAATTCATGCGTTATAGTGTCATTATCAATTTTAGAATCTATAACCTTGTTGCTCAGCTCGGAAATTCGAGAAAGTGCTCCTAAATTTAGGGCTCCAGGAGGGATACATTCAATATAATTATAAGATTTTTCGTCTTCATAAAAAGCATAATTTATCCAAGTAGGTAAATCCATGAAGCTACCGGTAAT
>Ga0115005_10005034_pt1 | contig 10455 bp, 7 predicted proteins | sample ArcOceMetagenome_FD_87163 | JGI IMG/M metagenome (GOLD analysis project Ga0115005, IMG submission 87163) | Marine eukaryotic phytoplankton communities from Arctic Ocean - Arctic Ocean - Greenland ARC118M Metagenome | ecosystem: Environmental > Aquatic > Marine > Oceanic | place: Arctic Ocean...
ATGAACGCTCTTGAAAAAATGTATTATGCTCTTGGCGGGCCGGACTGGACTAACAATTACAGCTGGCTTGAAAACGATATCTATTGTACGTGGTATGGCATCGACTGCGATGAGGATGAGCAGATTATTGGGCTCGATTTGTCGTGGAATAATCTTGTCGGAGAAGTTCCCAGAGAGATGTTTGATTTGGTGACCTTGACATACCTTTCTCTGAAGAATAACGCCATTACAGTAAACTTCGACGGCATTGAAAAGCTATCTTCTCTTGAAACTCTAAACCTATCAGAAGTAGGTTTGACCTCAATCGCCGGTATTGGAGCAGCTTCGTCGCTCGTGGAACTCCACCTCACAAACAACGAGTTGACTTCCATTCCTGACGATTTGTACAGTCTTACCAAGTTGGAGAGTCTTTTGATGAATTACAACAAAGTTGAAGGAAGCTTGTCACCCAAGATTGGACAACTTGCAGCAATTAGGGAGATCTTTATGTACCGTAACAAATTGTCCGGAAACCTGCCCACAGAAATTGGCAACCTTAACAACGTTGAAATCCTCTCTCTCGGTAAGTTGTTACTTGGTGATTTCACTTTTAATGCACGCTATCAAAACATTATCTCACCCTCAATTTCTTTTCAGGGGAAAATAATTTCTCTGGTGAGTTGCCTGAAGGGATCAACGACCTCCAAAAATTGCGAGTTATTGCACTTCAGCACTCCAGTAACAATGGTGCAGAACTTGGGAAACCAGTCGTTGGCTCTTCCGGTCGTGGTCTAAGCGGCAGTGTGCCCGCATTTGACAATAATCCTAATTTGAGAGAGGTTTATCTCTCATCGAACAGTTTGAGCGGCGGAATCCCAAATTCCTTCTTGCGAAATGTCGAAGACAAGAATGATGAGATTGTGATTGACCTTGCTGGTAACACGATCACTGGTTCTGTTCCGTCAATCTTGAATCAATTTCCGCAGTTAGATATCTACCTGGCTGGCAATCAAATCTCAGAGCTTGATGAGAGCGTCTGTGAGAATTGGGGCTGGATGAATGGTGGAGTAGAGAGTAACGGATGTGATTCGATTCTTTGTCCTATTGGCTACTACAACGAGTTTGGACGTCAGACAAACGATGGCAATTATTGTGAGGTGTGTCCCTTCACTTTCACGGCACCTTATCTTGGCAGTACAACATGTGCACCTGATTCTAAGGATTATAACGAGAGAGAAATTCTCACGAAACTCTACAAAGCTACTGGCGGATCGAAGTGGTTCAACGCCGATAACTGGTTGGAGGACAATGTCTCTATTTGCGAATGGCATGGCATCTTCTGTGAAGCACAATCTCTATCCCAAACAGGAGCCAAGGCAGTAACTGAAATCCATTTGCCTTCCAATAAAATGAAAGGAACAATCCCACCCCAGATTTTTAACCTGCAATCTTTGAGAATGCTGAACGTCCGCGACAACAAAGTTGATGTAGAATTATTTGCCATGCGTGAATCTCCCGCACTGAGGGAGTTGTATCTCGACTACACACATGTTTCCTCTTTGAAGGGAATAGGTAGAGCTACAAATCTACGCACATTACATGTTCAGGAAAATAATTTCAGTGGAGAATCATTTCCAGACGAACTATTCGACCTCGCGGATCTTAGGCATGTCTATGCATCCGGTTCCAACATAGGAGGGGAATTATCACCCAAGATTGCCAATTTACAGCAACTTGAGGAATTCTACGCTCATGGGAATGACTTGTCAGGTGAAATCCCGTACTCAATCGGAAACCTGGAGAAACTTGAAGTTCTTGTGCTTTCAGAAAACTTGTTTGTTGGGCCATTGCCCGAGTCCATCTTAAATCTCTCCGCGCTCCAATCGCTTTTCATTGACTCGTTGACAAGAAGAAGTGCAGGTCTTTCAGGTCCTCTTCCATCATTTGACGGGATGCCAAATCTCAGGCAAATATACTTGAATGAAAACAGCTTAACTGGAACTATCCCAGAAAACTTTTTAGGCGACGATGGAGTACTTTACTTTGATGAATTAAGCGAAGATGGTTTGGCTGCATTGGGAAGGAGGAAGCAAAAGATCAACGTTGGACTAAGAGGCAATCGCATTGAAGGTTCTATTCCCAGCTTTCTGAGCAAGTTTGAAAAGTTGAATATTGACCTTTCTGACAACTTTATTACAAGTATTGACGATGAATTATGTGAAATGGGAGCCTGGATGGGCAATGATGTTGGATCCTTTTATTGCAACGCAATTTTATGCCCTGCAGGAACTTACAACCAATATGGGCGGCAGACCAACGTACGCGCTACTTGCGAGAGATGCGATGGAGCAGAGGCCTCTGAGTTCTTTGGAGCCACAAAGTGCATGGCTGAAATCAAGAAACAAGAACGTGAGATTCTCCAGTTGTTCTACAATGATTGCGGTGGAGATAGATGGAAGCATAACGACAATTGGATGAACGACAAGATTGATATCTGCAACTGGTATGGCATTGAATGTAGCAATGGAGGTACTGTTGAATCTATTGCCCTTGGTTCCAACAATGTCGTTGGAATTCCGCCAAGAGAGATCTTTCAGCTAGACAACTTGAAATATTTCTGGCTTTATTCAAACCCTGTGAAATTCAGTTTCGAAGGCATTGTACAAGCAAGACGTCTTCAGAGTCTCTTGCTAGATTCCACAGGTCTCGAGTCGTTGAAAGGTATTGGGCAGGCTTATAATCTCGTGGATCTTGACTTACGTTTTAACAAGCTCAAAGGACCCATCACTGATGAGATTTCGAACTTGGTCAATCTTGAGAGCCTAACATTGTCAGATAATGAGCTTACTGGAGAGCTACCGTCTTTCGTTCGCATGCATAGTCTGAAGTCTCTCAGATTATCAAGCAACGATCTCACCGGTGCCCTACCAACATTTGCTTCAAATGACCATCTCAAATATATTGATCTATCAGATAATAGAATCAGTGGAACTATCGCACCTTCTTTCCTTGATTCTCTGGAGATTTACGAGAACATATACATTGACCTATCTAGAAATAGAATTGAAGGCAAAGTCCCGCGTGAACTTGCTCGTTTCGAGGATGTGACAATCTTTTTGAAAGACAATTACGTGTTTGGAATTGAAAGAGACGTATGCGAAAATGATGAATGGAATGATGGTGATGTAGGGGAATTTGGTTGTGATGCTATCCTTTGTGCACCTGGAACATTCGCTCCTGGAAAGGGACGTCAAGCGGTTGGAGGATCGGAATGTCAAGAGTGCAGGGATGCCAAATATTTTGGTCAGTCGCAATGTATTGACTTGCAAGAATTCTATTCAAGTGCTGTGACCAAAGGAATTGGAATGGCGACTATTTTGGTAATGACGAGTGTTACCATGTTGCTGCTTTAGAGAATGAAATGACAAAAATACCTGTATATTAATAATAATTGAATTGACAATGATCACATGTAGGTATCGTGAACTGTGCATAAGCAAAGAAGTAGCTCGCAGGAATGCGATCAAGAGCATACTTCGACTTGCTGCTGACCTTGAGCTCAAATGTGGAGCATTGCACTTTGATGTTATGCGCAAACTTCTTTGATGTAAGTTGAAGATCTCCTCAGCTTGCTTTGAAAAGAATCATGTGATAGTATTCAATCTTCAATCTGACACCAAGTGCTGGGAGTGCTATAATGGTAGCCTCGTCGTTTCTTCCATTATCATCCTTTCTCTGACAAGGCCTAACAAAAGAAACGCCTTTCACTGTGTGTCGAAATTTCTGCATTTCCCTCATCCCAACAGATGCTAGTAAATCTCTCATCTCGATACTGCCGTTCTTGTATAAGTCTTCCTCGAATAATGCCAAAAGTTTGGGTAATTTTTTTTGTTCTTCTGCTCTTGCTGGTAAATTGCTATTGTCCTTACATGTCTCATCTTCCGAATACGTACACGCCTCAGCACTTATCCCATATTCTTGAGAGATGAAACCCAAAGGATCCGATGAGAATCGATCACTCTCACACAAAATGGATGCATCCGATCGGCATTTAGGTGAACAATCTAGATGCCACGCATCGATAAGAACGGTGTCGCCGTTTGGTGGTTCCTTCAGTGGAATATGAAGATGACTATAGAGAGGAGTTGAATGGCAACCCATAAGATAATGGATAGAGATTGGTTTCAATAGATTTGGCATTTGTGCATCCTTGCTCTTGGCCTGTTTGAAGTCGGCTATATAAGCGGCAATAGCCGTGTTGATTTTAATCGGCGCACCTTGATGACTGGTGCAAAGGAAGATCAGGTGAGGGTAATTGAACAAGATGAGCAAGGAAAATAGCATTAATTTTCGTCGCCGAAACACATGTAACCCTGACGGTTTTTTCTCGTAATAAAGGTGCATGGAATTCCCAGCCAAAATGCATACTAATGGCAAGATTGGTAAGATGAATCGAAACTCTTTGTGGGCAGAAATTGAATGGAAGCTAACATAAACTGCGATGATTGCTAGAAGTACATCTTGGGGGCGATCCAGCCATCGTATTAATTGGTCCTTGCGTCTTCTCCTGAAGCATGCGTATGTTTCAAAGAGGAACAATGGGGTCAAAATACCTGCAATAGCGGGTAATCCAGCGAGGAAATACCAAAACCATGGGTGCGTGCCGTATAATTTTCCATTTCCTTGGGGGGACAAAAGAGCTCGTCAATTAAGAAAGATTATCAAAAGGTATCCATGCAAAAATGGAGACATTCAGTACATGATCTACATACCGAGCAACACGTTGAAATGGAAGCTTCCGAGAAAGGGAATGGCCCAGAATCCATAAAATATTCGATCCACAATGCAGCCAAAAATAACCCCAGCTAATCCTGGAAGTATGCATAGATGCCAGAGATAATAGAAACTGCTCCTAAGGGACTTCCTTCTCGCACAAATAATCAAACCCATTGGGACCCAAGCCGCTAGAGCAGTAAATCTAATCACAACGCTTACTCCTCCGAGAAGAAAAGCTATTCGAGCAATGAGTCGAACTTTGAACTCTGCTGTATCTTGGAAACTTCCAAATAATTCAGGACATAGTATCGCCATACCGATGGCCAGTAATGATGTTTCCATCGAGTTGCTATACGTCCGTACTAAAGCATAGCCATTGAACCAATTTGTAATACTTGCCAAAAGCGCCCAGTTCTCAACTTTGTGAAATAATCCCTGTCGTGTTTCTATTTTTCTTCCAAACGCAAATTTACTAATGTGAAATACTGCAAAATCAATGGGTGCTGCTACTATCACAGCATTCAACAAAAGAGGAGCTTTGGCAATCATCCAAGTTGTATCAAAATGAGCCATCTTCAAAATCTTGTACAGAAAATAAGTAGGCAGGATTGGAACAAAAGAGCGCACTGGCCCTTGAAGAGCTTCCTCTATCCATCCCAGGTATGGTTTACTACCACCCCTTGTCTCCATTCTTCGTGTCCATTCCCAAGTGCATGCACAATTGTGTTCTGTTGAGAATGCGAGGCAGTAGGCTGGTTCCAATGTTTGCCAATATTCATCAGGGTCGAATTGTGTATCTAGTATCAGAACATTCATCATCCTATAAATCAGAATTGTCGCAAACAGCAGCCCTGAATATAACCATTGGTTCAACTTTGAGACTGATGCAGTCATGGTTTCCTGTTGGTTTGAGATAGATGTGTGCTTGTGTCTTCTTGGTCGGGCGGTTGGCGTTGTTGTCCAAAAGCATCTTGGTTTGTGTTTTTGTGTTCGTTGGATGTGCTGGGGGTGAGAAATTGGGCATAGGGGGGGGGGGCGTCCAAGCAAAAGTGAAATCAGTGTGAAATCTTGGCGATGTCCACTCATTATTTATGCACTGTTCCACTGTTCCTTCAAAAGCAAATCGTCAGGTACGGTAGATTAGAGCCGAGTATCAACATGGACAATGGCGAGGAAGAGAGAGTCAACTCTGGTGACCAGATCATTCAGAGGAAACGGAGATTGAGCAAAAAGGAAAGAAAGTCTTTGAAGAAGCAAAAAATAGGGAAGAAAGTTGAGGATTCTTCGAAAGATGACGAGACAAAGATCGATTACATGAAATCATATGAAGCCATTCAAGTTCCAGAACAACCATCAACAGAAATATCCAGCAGCAAAAGTGGGGATAACAAATCTAGCAATGAGGGTCTCGAAGGCGGAAGTGGGGGGAAGACACTTGGCAAATGGTTTCCATCTGCTCTCCTGGTGAAATGTTCCATCACCTACACAAATACAGGGAGTTTGTTGACGAATGGACCCGTGAAAGACATTGATGACAGCAGAATAAAGAATCCAAAATCTGCTTTGGTACTGCTCTATCAATACACGAAGTGGAGTCCACAACAAGTCAAGCTACTCATGACATATCTTGCAATAATTGCCAAAAAGAGGAACCTCGGAGGGAGAATACGCATCGCATCTGAAGGCGTGAATGCAACCATATCTGCTGTTGATATGCCAACCAAAGACGGTGCTTCTGCCTCTGAAACGCTGAGATACGTCGCGCAGGACTTGAAACACTTTGATCCTGTTTTTCAGAAGACTGACTTTAAATTTATTGATGATCTTCCTCCAGATCGTCACTTTAAAGAGTTGAGGGTTATTCCAGTTGAAGAACTAGTATTTTATGGAATTCGTGAGAAAGATGCAGCTTGTAAAGAGGGTGGGGTTCATTTAGATGCAAAAGACTATCATGAAATGTTAAAGAAAGAGAATGCTGTAGTCATTGATGTTCGTAATCACTATGAGGCTGTAATCGGTAGGTTTGACGGACAGGAACAGGACGCAAGTAATTCTAAAGAAGGAAAGCAGAACCAAAATTCCAAGGAGAAAACAGCTGGTGCTGAATATATAGACCCAAAGATGAGGAAGTCTACCGATTTCACTCAATGGTTAGGAAAAGAAAGTACGAAGGAGAAACTCAAAGACAAAACTGTACTTATGTTTTGCACTGGCGGTATACGCTGCGAGCGTGCTTCAGCTTACTTGAAAAAAGAGATGGGGGATAAAGTGGATGGTGTATATCAATTGCAAGGCGGTGTTGAGCGGTATTTGAAGGCATTTCCCGATGGAGGATTTTGGCGTGGAAAGGTGAGTGCAGAAGAATTGATTGCTGCCAAAACTGGTTTTGAACTATAGTGTATTCACAGCTTTCTTCCTGTGGTTTACTTCATAGAACTTTGTCTTTGATAAACGCGAAGCCATATCTGCTGGTGATAAGGATGGAGATGGTGGTGTGATCAAGAAAGATAAGAAAAGCAAGGCTAAGAAGAGCACTCAGGACGAACTACCTGCCAAATGTTGTGTCTGTGAGAAGAAATGGGATCGATATGTTGGAAAGAAGAAATGCTACACGTGCGGAGTACCAGGTAAGTCATCAGATGTATAAAACCTTCTTTATGTCATTGTAGATGGGTCGCAAGTTGTTTCTAACCTGCCATTCCTTCTCAGTACTAATGTGTGAAAAGTGCATGTCAATGAAACCAGATAAAACTCCAGGGATGGAATTGAAAGTTCGATGCCCACTCTGCGTTGAAGAGAATATTACCGTTCCTGCAGCAGAAGTTGAGTTCACCGACAATGGCGTCAAGAACAAAAAGTGTGGCAAAGGCGATCAGGATTCTATCAAGAAGGGGAAAGCGGCAGATAGCGTGCTGAAGTGGGGAGGAGGTCACGCCAAGGTTAAGAAAGAAAAGCGAAAGTTGAAAAGAATACCTTGCCAATTTGGAAAAGAATGTCATCGTACGGATTGTATGTTTCTGCATCCGGACCGTGCAAGTACTGCTGCATAGGATAGCTACAGTTGCTATATAAGTAAATAAGATAAACTGAGGCGACCAGGATTGCGAGAGAAAGTGCTTTCATGAAATTATTTTTAAAAACCATACACCACATGTTTTGTTCAATTGAAAATTATATTGCAACTGGCTTCATTAGAATGGCATCAAAGTTCCTCAGACACAATGGTAGCACCCATGATATCTAAGGGGAAGATCAACCCAACAAAGAGTCCACAAAGCACCACAAACATATCGTTTTTAGCATCTTTGAGTATGGTGAAAGCCATAACAACCTTTGGAAAATTCCCTTGCACAAATTTTTTCACAAAGTTCTTTGCCATGGATACGAAATCGGGCTTGGAGAGTTCGGGCAATTCACATTTTTTATCATCTTCCTTCTTTTTCGCCTCTGCCGCCATGATCTCATCGAGATCCGGTATTTTCCCGCCCAAGACGTATTTTCCAACTGCTCGGATAAGGATGGCACACAAGAACATGATAGGGGGATTCGAAAAGAGCTTCTTGGGACCAGCCAAAATTGCATGGAATAAGGAAAGCGGCAAGGTCAAACAAAAATAAGAGATTGATCGATGAATCGACACTGCGAGTCTAGCCAACATGAGGAAGATTCCAGGTCCAGCAGTGATTTTATCAAAATCCACACCAAAGAGGGGATCAATGTTTTCTTCCTTGGTGGAATCGGATGATGCCCCTGCTGGTTTTGGTTTCACGTCTCCGAATTCGTCCTCCTCCGCAAACTCAACTTCTCCGCCTACTCCAGCAGTGTTTAACAAGTCATTGGACTTGAGGCTTGCTCCTGCACCCTTTTCTCCAAATTTGGTCAAGACTCCAATACCATGATCGACATAACTAAGATTAGAGTGGATGTATGGAACCTCCTGCTTCACAATGACATGATTCTGCAATCCTACATCAAATCCAGCCAAAAAGAGACAAATGGCTGTAAAAAGCTGGATGAGGATGGGTCCGAGGGGGAGGGATTTGGCCGGGGATTTCTTTGGCACTTGGCTTTTCATGTCTTTGAGTTCATTGGTGACTGCTTCCTCCTCGGCTTTTTTCTTTTCCGCCAACCTTTTTCGGCGCATTTTGATGACGCCCAGGTATTTTTTCTTTTCTCCAGTTTCAGGTACGGCTGTATTCTCGTCTGCTGCGGTGGTGGTCTGATCCTCTTCACCTTCCTCCTGAGCAGGTTCAGCCTCTTGCTCATCAGGTTGATCTCCTTCAGTTTTATTTTCCTCCTCCGCCTCTTTCTCTTTGGCGGCAGCCTCCGCGGCCTTTTTGTACCTTCTTCTTCTCATCTGAGCCAAACGTGAACTACCAGAAGGTTTGCATGCAACTGCAGGCGCTGAAGCATCTCCCTCATTCTCCTCCGCAGCAGCGTCATCCGTTACAGCTTCTTCAGTCTCTTCCTTGGTTTCGGTAGAATCGGGTGCTTCGGGAATAGGATCCGCCGTGACAGATTCTACAGATTCTTCGCCTGTGAAGATTTTCATGCGATCTCTGCCCTTCTCGAGGATTCTGCGGCGCCTTGCCTCTGCCTTTTCACGAGCTGACATAACTGGTTTGGGGATTGCGCATGAAACCTCTTCTACTACCGGAGACACCTCTTTGACTGCTGGCGTTTCTTCAGACATGGTAGTTCCTTTACGTACCAGTTTAAAAAAGTTCCAGGGTATTACCGATCGGATCGCACTGGTGTTATCTTTGCGAAGCCGAGGGATGATGCAGGCTCGCAGGTCGCAGGTTACAAGTGTTGTTTGCCAAACAGCCGACCTCGAAGTTTTTTTAAAAGTTCAGAGAGAAAAAGCAAAAGAAGAGGAGAAGTTCAAGAGGTGTCAAATTTGAAATTCTCAATTTATTTTGTGAAAAATCAAATGAATTCTAAAAAAACGCCCGCCCGCCGCCCGGCCCACCCAATCGCTGGCTGGAAAATAAAAGTTGAACACGCGATGCCGGCGCGCGGCGCAGAGCATCGAGGGGAAAACAAAGAGAAGGAGGAGGAGCAGTGAGTGAGAGAAGAAGGGTGGTTGAACTTCAGCTACATCAAATTTCTCTATTCATTTTTGTGAAAATTTTCATCAAAATGAATTCGTACTATTTATGAATTATGAAACTACACGTACAGTTCAGTAGTGGACTGGATGAGTGTCATTCAGAACGAGTACAACAGGTCGTGGAGGGGTTTGTCGCTACGTGGTGTACGATTAGCTAACTAATTCGACTTGACGGATGAGAAGATTATGTTCCTGGCCGAATTTTAAAATTCTTTTAATTTTTTGGAAGAATATTTATAATACAATATTATACCTTTGTTCTATATAATACAGTAATAAAATATATTAATAATCAACGAGTATTTGATTCGTTCATATTTTTTTTCAAGAATGATGCTCTATTCTATGCAGGTCGAAAATGGATGAGCCAATCACAATTTAGTGCTTCGAATACTAATCCCTAATCCCTATATCTTCTTTAATTATTATCAAGTTATCAGCCTAAACATTTTATTCTGTCTTTGCTCTCTTTGCAATTGAACTCTCAAGCGTAGCTTTCTTCTTTTTCTTCTTTACCACCAACATTGGTGCCGCAGCATTTTCTGGGTTTGATGTTGTTGCACTTGTCCCTGATCCAAATCCAATAC
>Ga0115005_10005036_pt1 | contig 10454 bp, 10 predicted proteins | sample ArcOceMetagenome_FD_87163 | JGI IMG/M metagenome (GOLD analysis project Ga0115005, IMG submission 87163) | Marine eukaryotic phytoplankton communities from Arctic Ocean - Arctic Ocean - Greenland ARC118M Metagenome | ecosystem: Environmental > Aquatic > Marine > Oceanic | place: Arctic Ocean...
ATTTGAAATTCCTTTAATTTGATAGGAGTGTAGCATGCCGTTTAAATCTAGAGCGTGAGAGCTCATTAAAAAAGAATCTACTGGAATGTCTACCTGTAAAGAACCAGATGTACCGATTCTTACAATATTTAAAACGGTTAAATTTGTTTTTGGTTGTCTTGTTTTTAAATCGATGTTTACCAGCGCATCTAATTCATTGAGGACAATATCTATATTATCTGGGCCAATTCCTGTAGAAATTACAGACAATCTTTTGCCTTTATACACACCAGTAGCCGTTTTAAATTCTCTTTTTTGAGTAGTAAATTCGACCGATTCAAAACGTTCTGTAATTTTATCAACTCTATCTTGGTCACCAACAAAAATAATATCATTGGCTATATTTTCTGGTTTTAAATTCAAATGGTAAACACTACCATCTGGATTTAAAATTAATTCAGATTGTTCTATACTCATATTTGTTTTTTACCCGCCTACTCTTTTTACTTTAAACCCTTTGTCTTTCAGCATTTTCATAATGGTATCTCTAAAATCTCCTTGAATTATAATTTTATCATCTTTAAAACTACCACCAACAGAAAGTTTGGTTTTAATTTCTTTTGCTAAAATTTTAAAATCGGAAATTGCACCCGTATAGCCCTCTAAAATAGTAATTGGTTTTCCCTTTCGTTTTTCATATTTACAGAGTATTGGATCGTCTTGCAACCAAATATTAGATTTCTCTTTCTTTGGTTCTAATTTTTCCTCGTGCTCTGGAAATAGGTTTTTTAATTGCTCTTTTAAATCCATTTTTTTAAAAATATTCAGCAGTATTATGTCGGTATCAACTTCTGTAAAACCGAAAACGATAACTGCAACCTAACTCTTTATTTTTTCAATCCTAATTCTAATAAACGTTCCTCTAAAAACGCTCCAGAAGTAATGTCTTTAAATTGTTTCGGATTTTCGGCATCGACACAATTTTCTAAAACATCTAATTTCATTTCTGATATTGGATGCAAAAAAAACGGAATTGAATAGCGAGAAGTTCCCCACATTTCTTTTGGCGGATTTGTAACCCTATGAATGGTAGATTTTAGTTTGTTATTGCTGTGTCTAGCCAACATGTCACCCACATTTATCATAATTTCATCAGGTGCTGCCATAGCATCAATCCAATCACCTTCGTGATTTTGTACCTGCAAACCTTTTCCTTGAGCCCCCATTAATAATGTAATTAAATTAATGTCTCCATGAGCAGCCGCTCTTTCAGCACCTTTTGGTTCTGTTGCTATGGGAGGGTAGTGTATAGGGCGTAAAATACTATTTCCGTTGCGAATATAATGATCGAAATATGTTTCTTCTAAATCTAAATGCAATGCTAAAGAACGCAGCACATATTTGGCTGTTTTCTCTAACATTTTGTAGGTTTGTTTACCAACTTCATTAAATTTAGGAAGTTCGTCTACAAGTACATTTTCTGGATATTCTTTTGCTCTTTCAGCATCATCTTCGACGTATTGGCCAAAATGCCAAAACTCTTTTAAATCGCCTTCTTTTCTACCTTTAGCAGATTCTTTACCGAAGGAAACATAGCCTCTTTGTCCACCAATCCCTGGTATTTCATATTGCTCTTTTGCTTCCAAGGGTAAATCAAAAAAATTCTTTATTTCGCTATATAAATCATGTACTAAAGTATCGTCTAAAAAGTGCCCTTTTAATGCTACAAAACCAATGGTTTCATAAGCGTGACCAATTTCATTTATAAATTTTTGTTTTCTGCTTTTATCATCAGATAAAAAATCTGCTAAGTTTACACTTGGGATTTTATTCATGGTAATAATTTTTTATTAAAGAGAAATTTAAAGTTACTAAAAAAAGAGTGATTAAGAAAGGAATTTTATTTTTTTGAAAACGGAATGAGGTAGCTAACCGTATAATTAAAGCCAAATCCGTTGTTACTTTCAAAAATTCTGTTAAATCCAGGGGCAAACAAGGCTTTAAAGCCATCTGGTTCTTTCACACTCATTAATACTTTATAAGAGACACTAAAACCAATAAATAAATTATTAAAAGTTTCTGCCTTTAAACCAATCATTAACTCTGACCAGTGTGCATTTAAATTTGTCTCAGTTTTTGAGTTTGTATTCAAATCTGCAAGAAAATAGTTCCCATTTTCTTGATCTGAAATATTTGGTGTGTAATTGTTTAAAGTCTGATCAAATAAACTAAAACCATATCTGTACCCTACAAATATCTCATTATTCATGTCTAACCAATTGTTATAGGCATTTAGGTTGCCCCCAATACGAATATAATTTCCTTTTGATGTTGAATTTGAATAATCTTCTATACTGGTCTTTTCTTCGTAACCAACTTCTGCAGCGATGTATAGGTTTTTTTTAATTCTATAATCCCCTAAAATTTCATAACCCGTATAACCATCACCTAAAGCAGCTATTATAGGTCTACTAATATCTATTCCTAAACGTAAACCGTAGTTCGTTTTATAAATAAGAGTGTCCTTTTCTTTGCTAAGAATAGTGTCTTTTTTTAGTTCCTGAGAAAAATTTTCAGCAACAATAAATAACAAACATATGCTAATGAAATATTTGTACATGTGCTTCGCTTTGGTCATCAAGATTAATAATAGTTGTGGGGGTAAAATCGGTTATCCAAGAACCAGAGGCTGGAGAAAATTCTACATTTTTAAAAACCACTTTATAACCACAAGAACGGGAAACATAGACTTCTTCAAGATCGTATTTTATTGTGAATTTATTGATACTATTTCCCTTTGAAAAATTATAAACTGTTTCTAACGCGTTTGAATTAAGTGGAATTGCAATACTATCTGTATCTACAATTTTATATCTTGGAATGGTATCACTATTGATATCAGAAAATATTGATAAATCTTGAACTCTTTTTTTAGTTTCTCTGTTAGTAGCATCATAAAATCTAATAATTAATTTTGATGTAACAGGATTCTGTATGCAAAAATCGTCTTTTTCACACGCAGAAAGTACAATAAGAAAGAACAACAGTAGTAATGTAATTGTTTTCACAGGTAAAATAAGGTTTAGTTATTTTTAAGTAGATTACTCTTCTTCAACTTCAACAATTTTATTGATTGCAGCGGCTAATTTAAAATCTAATTCTGTAACACCATCAGCATCATGTGTTGTTAACGTAATATCTAAGGTATTATAAACATTAGTCCATTCTGGATGATGATTTAGTGCTTCACATTCAAATGCAATTCTGTTCATTGCAGACATGCAATCTTTAAAGTTATCAAACTCAAAGTCTGTATGCAATGCGTTGTCATAATATTCCCACTCTAGAAGTGCAGGTAATTTTTTTTCTATTTCGAAATCTGTTAATTTTTTCATGTTTTGTGTTTTAGGCCTCTAATATATAAGGATTCTTTTGAATATTAATTGCTCTGTGTTGTAAATTTCTCTTAATTCTAATAACGGTGCGTATTGTTACATGTTTTGAAAATATCAATGTTGCTATTTTAAATCGTTTTTGGATTCTTTAAATGAACCATAATTACAATTTCACGTACCATTATTCAATTGTTTTAAACAATTACACTTTTTCAAACAATACAACGGTTTCTATATGAGCAGTATGCGGAAATTGATCTACCAGACTTATTTTTTTTAGAAGATATCCTGCTTCTTTTAACAATTCTGTGTCTCTAGCCTGTGTAGCAGGGTTGCAAGAAACATACACCATTCTGTCTGCATTTAAATTAATTATTTTCTGCAGGGTTTTTGGTGCAATTCCGGCTCTTGCAGGATCTAAAATAATAGTTTTTATCTTGTTTTCATATTCTGGATGTGCAGATAAAAATTTCCCTACATCTGCAGCGTAAAATTGCAAGCCATCAATCTTATTTCTTTTCGCATTTTTCTCGGCATCTTCAATAGCAGAAGCAACAATATCTACCCCAACAATCTTAGCATTTTCACTTTTAGAAGCTACAATTTGTCCGATCGTTCCAGTACCACAGAATAAATCCATAACCACCGTATTGTCTACTTTTGTTTTGTCTTCTAAAACATATTCTACCACTTTATTGTAGAGTTTCTCTGCACATTTAGGGTTTGTTTGGAAAAAGCTCTTCATACTAATTTCAAAATCTAAGCCTAATAATTCCTCTACAATTTTGTCTTTTCCAAACACTAAATCTAAACTTCCAGCAGTAGCAATTGTTCTATCGCCAGTTTCGTCGTTTATCGTGTGTAATAAACCTGCTAATCGATCTCCAAAAATTTCTTTTAGGAAATTCGCAAACTTTTGCAAATCAAATGTATCTAATTCAGGAGAAGTTGTTACTAAATTACATAATAACTCGTTTGTTTTAAAAGATTTACGCACTACAAAGTAGCGAAAGAAACCTTCTCTCTTTGGTCCATGCCAGGGGTCTAAGCCAGTTTCTATACAATATTGTTTGATGTTTTTTAGATTGTCTTCCATTTGTTTGTCAAACAAACCAGAATCTTTGTCTAAGTTATCACCCATCCACCAGACGCCTCGTCTTTTGAAACCTAAAGTAAATTCGTCTTTATCTCTTTTTGTAACTCTATCATATCCAATTGCAGAGAACCCATATTCCATTTTATTTCTGTAATGAAATACGTCTGGCGAAGTAACAAATTCATCAAATAAATCTTCTATATTTTCTACTTTTCCTATTTTTTGAAACAGTGAGAGTGTACTTTCTTTTTTATATTGATGCTGCAACTCTATGGGAAGCTGTATATAAGGAGCGCCAGGAATGTCTTGATACGGAACCTCAATTTCATCTTCAGAAGCTTCTATAACATCTACTAGTTTTGCTTCCGCATAATTTTTACTTGATTTACTAATCTGTGCTTTTACCAATTGCCCAGGTAGTGTATTGGGTACAAAAATCACAAAACTTCCTTCTTCTGAACGTATTCTTGCAATCCCTTTCCCTCCAAAGGCGTAATCTTCAATTTTTAATTCTAAAACTTGATTTTTTTTTACAAATTTGTTGCGTTCTCTACGTGGCATTTTCAATTATTTTAGATTGCAAAATTAGGAAAAGTTATTGACAGACTACCAATGAATATTATTTATGTTAATGGAGCATGCAATCGTGTTTTGTTCTTGCAAGAATGCACGTGGCAATGCCGTACATTAGATTTCTCCCATCGCAGAAAAACAAGTAAACTTCCAAATTTACAATTCATGTAGCACGTAATATGTGTTCTTGATGGAAGGGGCATCACTTTAAGAAGTATGTAGCTAAGATACAATAAAAGGAAGATCTTGAGGAAGCGACCGCATTCAAGTAATCTGAATATTCAAAATAGTTAATTATTTTAATTACTTTTGTAAAACTTCGGGGATGATTTCTTTCCCACGCTGAATTTTCGAAACTTCGAAAGGATAAAGGTAGAACAGGAATGGTTATTTAATTATAAACATTTTAAATTAGAAGAATGGCTGTTTTAAACAAATTAACGTCGCAAGAAGCGATTGACTTAGAAAACAAACACGGTGCTCACAATTACCATCCACTTCCAGTGGTTTTGAGTAAAGGAGAAGGAGTGCATGTTTGGGATGTAGAAGGTAAAAAGTATTATGATTTCTTGTCGGCTTACTCCGCTGTAAATCAAGGGCATTGCCATCCCAAAATTGTGGATGCAATGACAAATCAAGCAAAAACATTGAGTTTAACTTCAAGAGCTTTTCACAATGATATGCTTGGGAAGTATGAGAAATTTGCAACTGAATATTTTGGTTTCGACAAATTGTTACCTATGAATACAGGTGCAGAGGCTGTAGAAACGGCGTTGAAAATTGCTAGAAAATGGGCATACGAGGTAAAAGGAATTGAAGAAAATAAAGCAGAAATAATTGTTTGTGAAAATAATTTTCACGGAAGAACAACTACAATTATATCGTTTTCAAATGATGAAGTTGCCAGAAAGAATTTTGGACCGTATACCAACGGATTTATTAAAATTGAATATGATAATTTACATGCTTTAAAAGAAGCATTAGAAAGTAATAAAAATATTGCAGCATTTTTAGTAGAGCCAATACAAGGTGAAGCTGGAGTTTATGTTCCTTCTGAAGGGTATTTAGCGACTGCTAAAGAAATGTGTGCTGCACATAATGTATTGTTTATTGCAGATGAAGTACAAACAGGAATTGCAAGAACAGGACGTTTATTAGCTACTTGTGGAAATTGCGCGTGTCCAGAGAAAAATTGCTCTGGAACTCCAGAAACAAAAGCAGATATTTTAATTTTAGGAAAAGCCTTAAGTGGTGGTGCATATCCTGTTTCTGCTGTTTTAGCAAATGATGCTATTATGGATGTTATTGGCCCTGGTAATCACGGTTCTACATTTGGTGGAAATCCGATTGCTGCAGCTGTTGCGATGGCTGCTTTAGAGGTGGTTGCTGATGAAAAATTAGCAATTAATGCAGACAAACTAGGAAATATATTTAGACACGAATTAACAGCATTCTGCAAAGAAAATGACTTGGTAACTTCGGTAAGAGGAAAAGGATTATTAAATGCAATTCTAATAAACGATACTGAAGATAGTTCTACCGCTTGGGATATTTGTATGAAGCTAAGAGATAACGGTTTGTTAGCAAAACCAACACATGGTAACATTATTCGTTTTGCACCGCCTTTAGTAATGACGGAGCCGCAATTAATGGATTGTATTTCTATTATTAAGAAAACAATTTCTGAGTTTCAGAAATAAAAAGCTATTCACATGTTTAAAAAGCCATAAATTTAATATTTATGGCTTTTTTTTTATCCAACTATTAAATTGACTATTTTTGAGTACTAAATTAAAATAAATAACAATGCAAAATGCAATTACAGAATTAGAGCAAATTACTTTAACCAGTGGCGCTAAAAATTTTTTAAGAGAAACTGCAAAATGGGGTAAATTCCTTTCAATTTTAGGATGTATAGCTCTAGGATTGATGCTGATGGGTAGTTTTTTTATAAGTGCTTTTTATAATTCGATGCCACAAGCAGATATTATGCCTTTTGATTTGGGAATCGTGGTAACTCTAATCTATATTGTAGTTGCCCTTATTTATATTTTCCCAATTTATTATTTGTATCAGTTTTCTGCAAAGATGAAGGAAGCGTTGATTTCTAAAGATGATGCAGTTTTAGTAACTGCCTTCGAAATGCTAAAATCTCATTATAAATTTATTGGAGTTTTTACAATTATCATGTTGTCAGTGTATCTTTTGGCTGGAGTGATTGGTTTAATAGGTGTATTCTCTGTTGCGTAAAAACAATGCGTTATAAATTAAAGACAGCAGCAAATGGCTGCTGTCTTTTTATGTTTAATTTTTCTTTATGGTATCTTTTTTCTTACCGAATAAGCCACCTAAAACATTTTTTATTTTGTCTTCTGTTGTGTTTTTAGTTTTTGTTGAACCTTTTTTAGTGCCACCAAAAAGGAAATCTTTCAATTCATCTTTTCCTTTATTTAGTAAATTTTGTTTTTGTTTTTCTAAAATATTCTGCATTAAATCTGTTGTTGCATTTTTAATATTTGAAGAAAAATTGGGCTTCGAAAAACTACCTTTTAGTGTTGCATTTATAGGAATGCTTTTAATAGCTGCAGCATCTTTTGGCGTTAATTGCGCAAGTGCTGTTGTAACTGTACTTCCTAAATATTTAACAGGAACATCAAAGGTAATGTCATAATTCATAGAATTATCGAAACCATGTTTACCTCCAATTTGAATGCCAATATCTTTGTAATTCATACGGAAAGGTTTTACACTTACTGCACCATTATTAAAAGAGAATAAAGCACTTACTTCATTTAAATTTAGTTTGCTAACATCTAAGAAATCTACTTTAGAACCTAATAAGCTCAGTGCTTTAGAATTGTTTGGTTGTAGCTTTGTATTTAATAATTGTCCCAATAAATCACCAGAAATAGACTTTAAATTTGGCGTCATATCATCCTCTAAATCTCCAGAAACTTGTATCGTAGAATTTATTTTCCCTTCGATTGTTTTTGCAATAGGAGCAATAGCACTTAACATGTCTAAACTGATAAAGGAATCTGTAATATTTAATTCTTTCAGATTTAAATCCATGGTAAACTTAGATTTCTCTCCTTTAGTAGAAACTACGCCATCAAAATCAATAGTACCTCCAAATACTGATGATTTTAAGTTTTTTAAACGAACCGTCTCGTCTTTTATGAAAATGTTTCCAGACACATTTGTCAAGTTGATATTGTCATATATTACTTTGTTGGCAGTTGCATTTAACGTAATATTTAAAAAGGCAGGTATTTTTAAGCTTGTTGTCTTTTCTTGTTTTTCAACCTCGGTTGTGGTGTCGCTCTTCGCTAGAAAATCATCCACCTTAAATACATTTGACTTTAGATCGAAATTTCCTTTTAATTTCTGATTCTTAAAAAGAAATCCGTAAAAGTTCTCTAAATTTCCTTGAATCGCTAAATCTGAAGTTCCTGTTTTTGCTTTAAATTCTTCTAGTACAATGGTATTTGTATTAAACGTGATTGAAGCTTTGTCAATATAAAACGGATTTGCAACATCTTCACCTTTGTATTTAAAATCAGAAACGGTAATACTTCCTTTATTTTTTATGTTTTGAAAGTTTCCTTTTTCAATAGAATTCATATCAAATTTTGTGGTAACATCTGCCTTTAAAATACCTTTTAATTGGGTTTCTAAAGCAATCGGATATACTTTACTAATATTATCTAGGTTGATACTTCCTTTTCCTTTTAAATTTATAGTTGCATTTTCTGTAAGATTTGCAATCTTTCCGCTCGCATTAAAAATATCATTGTCTATTTTAAACGCGGTATTGTTAATGGCAACATACGTGTCTTTTATAAAACCTGTTGTATTCATTATACTTGCGTCTATGTTGATGTTATTCACCGCTTTTGGTAAATCTGCATATTTAAACATGGCATTTTTAGAGATAAAAGAAATGTCTAAGTTCGGTATGGTAGTTTTAGAAAGGGTCCCTTTAACAGTCCCTTTTAAATCAAAATTTCCTTTGGTTTTGATACTGTTTAAATTTCCAGAATATTGCTTTGGTAATAATGCCAATAAATTTTTAAAGGATGAAGTTGGCGTTTTAAACGTGATATCATATACCTGATCTTCTTCAACCAATTGAATAAAACCATCGAATTCGAGGGGCAATTGATTAATATAACCTGTATTTTCTTTAAAGGTATATTTTGCCTTTTTTAAATCGATTCCTAAAATAGCATCTAATTTTATATTTACATTTTTAAGGTAATTTACCCTTTCCATCTCAAAAGAAATTTTGGCAGTTGTCTTTGTATCAATATCTAAAATATCTTTTTCGAAATTTCCTTTTCCTGAATGGTAAATGCTATTTATGGCCAATTTTATTTGTGAAGTTTCGTCAAAAAAACCAACGTCAATATTTTCTAATGTATATTCGTTTATAGACAAAGACAGCGTACTTTCTGATGCTTCTGATATCGAAGTACTCTTTTTAGCAATATCAAAATTACCAAGACTGTTTTTATTAAAAAGAATATTGATAGCTCCATTTACTAAAGAAATGCTGTTAATTTCTAAAGGTTCCGTTCCGCTATTAAAAAGTGATGTTAGCTTTAGAGTAAAGTTTATTTTTTCAGCATTAAATAAGGTGTCTCCTAAAAAAGGCGCCTTATTTATTACTGTTATTTCGTTTACGCTAAGACTTGCGGATGGGAAATTTCTAAATAAGTTTAAGTCTGCTTCCTTAAAAGTAACCGTTGCATTTATATTGTTATTAATGGTGCTCGAGACCATTGCCACAATTTTATCTTTAAATAAAAAAGGAATCGCAATCAATGCAAGAACTAAAACCAGCGTAATAGCGGAAATCCATTTGAATACTTTCCTTCCTAAAGAAGCATTCTTTTTTTCTTTTAACATAACTAAATCGTATTATAAATTCATATTAATAAGCGTCTTTTAAACCAAGGTAAAGAAGTTTAAATAATATTTCTATTATTTAAACATATCCATTCCGGGAATATTTGGCATATTTGATTTTGCAGCTTTCGCCATTTCATCTTCATTAATTTTGGATGCCTTTGAAAGTGCCTTGTTCAGGGTAAGAATTAAAAAATCCTCGAGTTCTTCGGCGTCAGACAGTAGGGAGTTGTCAATAGAAATATTTTTGATTACACTATTTGCAGTCAAGGTTATTTTAATTTTATTGTCTGAAGAAGTTTCCTCAATAATAACGGAATTTAATCTAGTTTTAGTTTTTTCAACTTGTTGTTGTGCTTCTTTTAATGTATTCATCATTCCAGATAAGTCTCCAAACATGCTTTTTTTTTTTTGTATTAGTTAAACACAAATTTAGGAAATTGTACGCATTTATAAATTATCTAAAAACGAGGGCATTATTTCCTACACTAAATTTTTTA